>Ga0209302_10000991_pt1 | contig 16313 bp, 5 predicted proteins | sample ArcOceMetagenome_2_FD_187445 | JGI IMG/M metagenome (GOLD analysis project Ga0209302, IMG submission 187445) | Marine eukaryotic phytoplankton communities from Arctic Ocean - Arctic Ocean ARC135M Metagenome (SPAdes) (version 2) | ecosystem: Environmental > Aquatic > Marine > Oceanic | place... | reverse complement strand
TTACTACGTACGACACGTCGACAATCGCCTACTGATAACCGTCGCGTCGAAGCTCGCTTTTGTCGCGTCCGTGACGTTCTTGCAGGGAGACGGCGGCGGCGGCGGCGGGCTGGTGGAGGGCGGGGGGGCGAGGGCGGTGAGGGGATGGTGGCGAGGGTCGCGTGGGTGGCGAGGGCTTGGCGGCGGCTCGGCTCTCGTGCCGGTACCGATGGCCACAGTACCTATTGGACCGTGGCGGCGCGGGCGCGGGCACGAACACGGGCACGGGCACCTTCCTCTTGCGCTGGCGTTTCGCGGGGAGCTCGCACACGTCTGGTAGGATAACCAACTGGGAGCCATGATACATGGGGGTCAGTCTAGGTTCAGTTGTGTCTACTTGAAGCCCTTGCTGCTGATCCTTCCCCGGTACCGCGCCTACGCGCTAGTGCCGCACCGCACAGCGAGAGAAGCGAGAGGGCTAGCGCGGGGCCCGCGCCCGCGCCGTACGCGCGTACGAGCTCGAGCGAGGCGCGCACGTGAGGCGCCTCGTTGGGGGGGGGCGCGTGGCAGGGGCGCGTGGCGGGCGTGGGGTGGCTGCGCGGGAGGGGGTGATGGGTGGGACGGGGTAGGGGGGGGGTGCTGGCTTGGGTGCGGGCTCGTGCGGCTCGTGCGGCCCTTTGGTTGGGATCACAAAAGGAACCTGGGTGCTGACCTGGTGAGCGCTCGTGCCGCACTAGCTAGAACAGGCGTGGAGTGGTTTAGATGGGATGTTAAAAGCAGCGGACACTTTACGAATTTAGAAATTTTGCCCGTCTTTTGAAGGGTAGTCTATAGGAGAGTCTCTATAGAGGACTACCGAAACGGTGGGCAGAGTTCTAAAAAACTCAATTTTGGAGCAGGAAGGGTACGATGCACCGCCCTTTCCAGCAGACGTCGCACCGGCCGTGCATGCACGTGCGGGGGCATGAAGGGCACGAGGTGCACTCCCTTCCGAGAGACGACGCGGGCGCCGAGCACGTGCGGGTGCTCCCCCAGGGTCCACTCGGGTCACCCGCCCCGCGAGGACCGCGCGTTGAACCTCGTTGGGGCCCGTGCGGGGCGTAATTAATAGGGCTCGTAGGGTGGCGCAGGCAGGCTGTTCTGGGCAGTGACCAGTGAGGCACATCGGACAAAAATGGGCGACGTGCACGTCGAGCGTGCCCCGAAGGCCCTCATGGACCCCACGGACCCGTGGGGCACGCTCGGCACGCACGTCGCCGCCGCAAAGGGCGCGCGCGGTGCGCGCGTCGGAGGGGGTGTAAGTGTACGTTTCTCACCAACTCGTCAAACCTTTCAACCGAGCGCATGAGCGCAGAACGCGCACCGAGCCCAGGCATGTCGCTGCAAAGGTCAAGCAGCGCCGATAAGCTGCAAAGGTCAAGCAGCTTATCAACGCTCAATCTCACTCTTGAAAGGAAGTCGTCCGCAGAAAGCCCGTCACCAGTGATGGGCGGGCAATTCATTCACAACGGGCTAGCAGTGGACGGGCAGGGCTCACTGGCGGTGACGCAGATTAGTGCTAAACCAAGCACCGGCCTGTCAGAGACGCGCCGTAAGATTAAGCGAGCGCCACCGATGCCACCGCCAGCTATTACTGCACCTGCACCGTCGACCACCTTTCCCGAGTCAGGGAGGCTCTCAGTCAAGGCGCAGGGCAAGCAGCCGATGGCCCTCGGTCGAGAGGTCGCGCCTCGCACAACCTCCGAGTTGGCCTCGCCCAAGTACGTTGACGTACCAGACACGCCTGACACGTGCGACAGGACGCCGATCCCCGAACGCACCCCTCCCAATTCCCACTACCGCGCCTACTCGCGCTCCCGGCCAATCGCTCCAACGGTTCCAACGCCGCCGCCCATTGGTACTACGCCGGCCGCGCCACTCGGAAACGGCGCGCAGCAGCTGTTCTTCCATGGGATCGGCGAAGAGGAGGTCGATACGCCTGCCGCTGCGTCCTCGCCCACAGTGTCACCGTCACGCGTTGAACTGGACGAGCAGGAGGAGGAGTGTACGGATGCGGGGCAGCCAGCGCAGCTAAGCCAAGCCACAGCAGCAGAGGAATCGGCGGTGGAATCTCCGCCCTTGGCGGAGGTGGCGGAGAGGACGGGGACAGTGAGGGAAGCGGCCATGGAGGAGGTAGCAGCGAGAGTGGCGGCGGCGAGGGTGGCGGCGGCGGAGGCGGCGGCGGCGGCGGAGGCAACGGAGGCAACAATAGCGGCGGCGACGGCGGCGGCAGCTAGGGCAGCGGAGGCGACGGCGGGGAGGAGAGGGGCGGCGGCGGCGGGGGCGGCGGCTAGGGCGGCGCAGGCGCAAGCGATGGGGGCAGCGGTGGGGTCGGCTATAGGGGGTGCCGGAGGGGCGATAGCGCGCAAGCAGCTGAGCGTGATATACGACTTTGTCGCGATGGAGGCGTGTGAGCTGAGCGCGGCGGCAGGGTCCAAGCTGGAGCTGTTGGCGGATCAACGCACAGCGGGCAAGGGGTGGTGCCTGGTGCGTGATGCAGAAGGGCGCACCGGGCTGATCCCCGAGAATTTCGTAGAGATCTGTCAGAGGCGCACCACTGCCAAGGTGCGCCACAACTTCGTCGCCGAGGAGGATAACGAGCTCAGCGTGAACGTGCGTCCCGCCCGCCACCCCCGCCCGCCCCAGCCCCGAGTCGATCTCACCACCTTGGCCCTCTCTCTCTCTTGGACCCCAACCCGCGGCGCAGCCCCCTACCATCCCCCGTGCCGCAGGTGGGCGACGTGGTCGAGTTGCTCACTCGCCGCAGCAGCGACGAGGGCTGGCTCTTCGTGCGCCATGCCGGCCGCTCCGGCCTTGTGCCCATTGCTTTCCTCGTGCTCGAGAGCGCCGCCGCCGCCGCGCCGCCCGCTGCGCCGCCCACAGCTGCGCCCGCTGCGCCGCCCACAGCTGCGCCCGCTGCGCCGCTCGCCGCGTCGCCCGCCGCACCCGCCGCCGCGCCTTCCGCCGCGCCCACTGACGTGCCGCCCGCCGCCGTTGACCAGCCTAGCACCCCGCGGGCGGGCCTCCGAAAGCTTTGGGGCGGTGGCGCCAAGTTGGGGTTGCCCCAACCCACGCCTGGTGCCGCAGACGCAGACGCCGCCCCCGCCGCGCCCGCCGCGCCCGCTCCCAGTACCGCACCGCTTGGCGCGAGTGGCTCCAGCACCAACGTTCCGCGCTGCACGAGCTCCTTCGGGCGGATGCTGCGTAAGGTCTCCTCCTTCGAACGCAAGAAGGAGAAGCCGCCGTCGCTGAGGTCCGGGTCGCAGAGCGCGCGCGGCAGGACGAGCAGCGGCGAGGTGGTGGGCAGCGCGCAGTGTGATTGAGCGAGAGCGGCGGTGTTAGCAACCAAACACAGTGACCATGTATTGGGGCAGGAAGGCGGGGGGCACAAATGCAGGATTGCACGCGGGAAAAATGCCGCGCGCGCGGCGAGGGGTACCGGATTCGTCACATCCTTCCTCGCACTCTCCGACCACGCCGACAATAATGATGAAGCTCCTGGTCGCACTCCTCCTTGCAACGTCCGTCGAAGGCCTGAACACCAAGAAGCAAGTGGCCCTCAAGAAGCCCCTCCTCCTCCGCGGCGGCGCGTTCGAAGCCAAGACGGCGCTCCTAGCCCAGACCGCGGGCTTGACCGCCTTTGGAACCGAATTCATCCTCTCAAAGTGGGGGTCGACTCGCTACTGGGTACGCGCACCCCGATATACGCATACGCCTCACATTAGCACGTGATGCGCCTGAGAGCGCAATGCAGAGGCCTGGCATGAACGCGTTGCTCACCACTCCCAACACCGCCCTCGCATTGATTGTGCACAATGTGCCTATTGTAGGACGATGCGAGTCCGACGGCGGCTTGGAAGCAGCTCTCCGAGGCCTTTGGCATCGGTCTCCTCACCCTCGCGGCCCTGACGTACAGCCAGGCCCAGACCGGCGACGCTGCGTCGATGGCGGCTTACGGTAAGATCCTCGCCTACGGGTGGATTGGTTGGACCCTGGTGCGCTTCTACCCACATGCACCAATCCACACCACGCCACTACAACTTCACATGTGCATGTGCATATGCATGTGGCATGTGCATGTGTGCATGTAACATGTGCGCCCTTCCATCTTTTGATACCCTCCTTGGCAGATGCACGTCAAGTGGTTCCAGGAGGGCAGCCTCATCTCGTCCGGCCCCTTCAAGGGCCAGGTTGGCGGCGGGATCCCGTGCGCCATCCTGGCCGCCGTCGGCATCACCACCTTCCTCATGTAGGTGGCAAGCGCTTTGCTCTCATGCACCGTCCACGGAGAAGATGTGTGACTGTGGGATAAAAGATACCAGATCTTTCCCCGGCTCACCCAGAAATTTTGGCCGGCTCCCCACGCGGGGAGCCGGCAAGCCGCGACTCCCCGGGGTTGAGCCGCGGCTCTCCGGGCTGGAGCCGGTTTTTTTGCTTTTGGGGGTGGAGCCGGGCGGTCCACCCCAAAACGCCCGGCTCCACCCCAAAATCGGGTTAAAATCGGGCGTCTCGGCTTTATCTCTTTATCTCGGCTCCTCGGCTCGGCCAGAGAGAAGCCAGGCTCCACCTCGGGGCGCTCTGCGTCTGGCAAGAGGTGAGCGGTTATCCTCTACGGACTCAAGGTCATCATTGCTGGGCAGATGCAGGGCACCCGTGGCTGTGGCTGGAGAGCTTCGAAAAGCTTCAAAAGCTTCGAAAGCTTCGCCCCTTTTCGGTCTTATTGGAAAGGCCTCTATGGTGGGCTTCACTTTAGTCTCGCGCTCTTACTACTATCTGCGTAGACGAAGTCCCGGCCCCCCGTTCCCGCCCGACCACCGTCAGGCAGGGGAACGGGGGGCTATAAGATATCTTATCTTCTCTTAGATAAGATAAGATAAGATTGTTGGGTTTCACGACGCTACACGTTATCTCATCTTATCTGATCTTATCTATCTCGCCTAGCGTCAGTGCTATTCCGTGTTTGCCTTCGGGTCAGCAGATAGGAGTCGTCCGCCAAAGCACCACCCCCAAAGAGTAGCTGAAAGAAGATGTTAGACAGCAAGAGGGACGACGAGGCGCCGCGCCCGGGCAAACCGGGCGCGGCGCACACAGGAGGATGAAACCCCCACACACACAAAACGGAAACGAACACAAGGGATAGACGCCACGCGTCGGGCGGGTGGGCACAAGCAAGAGTCCAAGGGCTCAACAGAGGGAGATCGACCTCCCGTGGGTTGGGCCCGCTGGGCGGCACCTCTGAGAGACTTCCATGACACGTCCGAGAGGTCCGAGAGAGTTCATGATGGTCGCCGAGCGTGGCGAGGCCAAGACGGCGCCGCGAACTGCGCTAGAAAGATAAGCAGCGAGCGTAGGCGAGCCGCGCGCACGCAGACGTCGCTCGGCGGCGACGGAAGCACTGGGTGGATGCCAACCTGCGACTCAGACTTACGTCGGGTACCACCCGACGACGAGCAGAGTCGTCCGCCAAAGCACCACCCCCAAAGAGTAGCTGAAAGAAGATGTTAGACAGCAAGAGGGACGACGAGGCGCCGCGCCCGGGCAAACCGGGCGCGGCGCACACAGGAGGATGAAACCCCTGGTCCCTGGAATTGGGGCGGGTGGGCGGGAGATTCCACGCGAGGGCAAGTAGAGTAGACCCGCAAGGCGGGGTGAGTAGAGCCCGCGCGCGCGTCGGCGCGCGCGGGGTCGCGTAAGCGTGGAGGGGCCAGCACCGGCGCGGAGGCGGCGGTGGTGGCCTGGCCGTGCGCTGCAGGCGCACGGCGAAGACGGCGAGACGGCGGAGGCGGGATGGCGGCGTAAGTAGTTGGTAGAGGGAGGGGCGAAGCAGGCACGCGCCGTCGGGCGCGCGCCAGCGCACCGCCCCGCAGAAGAAGAAGACACGACGAAACAAGAAACGAAAGGGCAACGAAGGCGGGCGAAGTAGAGGTAGTGCAGTCAAAGTACGGGTAGAGCAAGTAGAGCGAAGCGGTTAGAGCGGCGTAGTATTACCCGTGCGCCCCACGGTGCGGCCAAGCCGCGTCGCCCTGATGAGTCAGAGGGCGACGCGGCCGGGCCGCGGCCAGCGCCGAGCCCTAGGCGGAGGCGCGGTCGGCGTTGAGGTTGGCGCCCAGCAGCGCGTGCGCCACGGCCTGGAACTCGCTCTCCTGCTCGGGCGAGATGTCCAGCTGCGGCAGGCGCGGGACGAGCGAGGCGTCGACCGTGGCGTCGAGCACGCTCGAGAGCCGCTGCTCCCACTCCTGGTCGGAGACGCGCGCGTAGATCTCGAGCGACTCGTCGCCGCGCCAGCGCAACATCCGCTTGATGAGCCAGCGCGGGCACCCCGCGGCGAGCAGCGCGCACGCGACGAAGATGCGGAAGGAGTGCACGCTGTAGTTGGAGAGCTCACCTGCGGGCACGCGCGCGCCCTCGGCGAGGCAGAGGGCGAAGGCCGCCTCGACCTGGGCGATGACGAAGTACTCGCCCGGGGCGGGGCCGAAGAGAGGGGTGGCCTCGCGCGCCGAGGGCGCGATGGCCGCGGCGACCTCGAGGTCGGCGAGGGCGCGGCACGAGCAGCGGCCGGCTGCGCGCCACGGGAGGAAGGACGGGGTCGCGGCGAAGAAACGACCGAAGGGGTCGTTCTTGGCGATACCGTGCGCGAGGTAGACGCCGTCGCCGACGCCCATCACGGCGCGCAGCGCCGCGGTGAGGACCTTGTAGAGCAGGCCCTTGACCTTCCACGTGAGCGACGCGAAGGTGAGGCCGTTGCGCCCCTTGGGCCCCGTCACCTCGTCGTCGCGCATGCCTGTCTCGGAGAGCACAGTGAATAGGCAAAGCATGGATATCCAGTAGTAGGTGCCGCGCGCCACGACGAGCGCGCCGCGGCGCGCGCCGTCGTACACGCTCACCATGCCGTTGATGATGGAGTTGGTGAGCGGCAGCTTGCGCTTCGGCACGAGCGAGCGGAAGCCATGCGTGTCGATGTACTCGCGGAGCATGCCCTTGAGCACGCCCGAGACGGCCGCCATCGAGACCATCTCGATGGGCGGCCAGCGCGAGCGGTGGATGCGGCGCACGGCCTGCAGCTTCTTGACGGCGTTGCGCGGGTCGGCCGCAGGGTCGGCGCGCGAGCGCGGCTTCATCCACGAGTAGAGGAGGATGAGCGCCATGCACATGAGGTACACCTCCTCGATGTAGCCGACGGGGTCGGCGCCCGAGTTGGCCGCCATGTCGGTGCGCCACGGGCCCACGCCCATGTGCGCGCACGCGCGCTCCCACGCGCGCCAGTGGCCGGCGTCGTGCCGGTTGGTGAGCGGCGCGTAGGCGCGCGCCAGCAGCGCGCTGATGCGAGAGGTGCCGGACCCCGCCGTGCTCGAGTCGTCGGTGGCGCCAGGCACGTGGAGGCCAGCCGCGAGGCGGCCCGAGCTCGCCAGGCGCGAGGCGTCGGAGCCCGCACACGGGCGGAGCGCGGAGGGCGGCGCGGGCGCGGCGTAGGTGCGCCCAGAGGCAGTCAGCGGTGCCCCAGCGCGAGGCTGCGGCGGCGCGAGCGGCAGCGGGGCGGCGCGCCCATACGTGTAACGCCGCGGCGGCGCGACACCAGAGGACCACCGCAACGGCTCACGCACGGAGACACCCGACGGAGTAGAGCGCACCGCCAGCGACGGCATAGTGGCGCGCGGGCGGGGCGCCGCGGGGAAGGGCAACGGCGGAGCGCGCGCGGGCCGCGGGGCCAGAGGCGGACGGCCGCGGGCGGCGGGCGGCGGCGCGAGGCCCAAGCTCGCGACGCCGAGGAGGGTGAGGGCGACACCGTCCGTGTAGCGCGTGGAGGCCGTGACGTGGCGCAGCGCGCCGCCGGTGAGGCGCTCACCTGGCGGTGAGGAGGGCGGGCTGGGCGGAGGCCCAGCGCGAGGCAGCAGCGGGCGTTGCGCCGAGGGCGAGACGAGGGCGCGCTCGGCAACTGCAGCAGTCGCAGCGAGCGCGGCGAGAGGCGAAGCGCCTGCGGCAGCCGCGTCGCCAGTGCACACGCGCTCGGCGCAGCGACGGCGGAGCCGGTTGGGGCCGCCGAACTTGAGCTTGTCGCGGCAGGCCGTGCAGGCCCCGCAGTCTGGCCGCCTGCAACCCGCGCAATCGTTGCAGGCGCGCTGCGGCGCGCGACGCGCAGCTGGCCGCGACGAGGAGGCGCCAGGGTCACCTGGAACGAGGGCGAGACCGCCGCCGGAGGCGATGGGAAGGACGGTGGCGAGCGTAGCGCGCGCGGCGGCGCCGGCGGACTCGATCTGCAACGCGCGCGAGGAGGCCGCCTCGACGCGCGACGCACACTCGCGCCGCTCGACAGCGCTCGCCGCGAGCAGGCAGCGCGCGGCGCCCTCGTCTGCAGCAACAGCGGCGCCGCCACCGTCGACGGCGCCGCTAGAGCGCGGCGGCGCCCCCGGCGGCGTGACGGCCAAGGAGAGCAACGCGGCGCAGCCGACGAAGCCGCCGCAGGCCACACCTGCGTGCGCAATAGGGCGGCCATCCATGGCTATGTTGTGCACACCGCGCGACGTGGCGCCCAGGCTCGGCTGCGAGCTCGCGCCGACGAGCTCGAGCTGCATGTGCGCCTCACGCTCGCCCGGCGCCATGCGCTGCCACAGCGCCGCCGCGGCGTCAAGCAGCGCGATGGCGCGCGGCGGCGCGTCGATGTAGTCGGCGCGCAAGCCCATGTGCTCCATGAGCGACTCGAGCGCCGCGCCCTTGCCGCGCGAGCCCGCGTCGGCGATGGGGTTGTAAGGGCCGTACTCCTGCGAGACGAGCAGCGTGTCGGCGACGAGCTGGTACTCGGGCAGCGCGACGAGGTACTCGTGCAGGTAGCGCATGAGCGGCGACGAGGCCTTGCCAGCTATGACTGTGGGCACGACGAGCGCATCGAGCACGAGCAGGCCGGGCGCGCCGTGCAACATCGGCGCGAAGACCATGACGTTGACGATGCCGCCGATGAACTCGGTGGCGACGATCGGCAGCGCGCGCCACTCTGGGCGTAGAGGGATGATGTATATATGGTTGTATAGGTTCCCGCAAATCGCAGGCTCACCCGTACCCTCCTTCGCCGCGTCGGAGTGCATGACGTGCAGCACGCCAGAGCCCGTCGGGCGGCGCGTGGGGTAGAGCGCGGCGAGCGTGGTCGTGCCCGCGGTGGTGGTGAGAGCGTCGCTCCAGCGCTGGAGCGCCTTGCGTCCACCCTGGGTGGGCGCGAGGAGCGCGTCCTGGCCGAGCCCGCGCGTGCGCGCGTCGTCGAGGCACTCGTAGATGCCGTACATGACGTAGTAGGGCATGAGCAGCACGCACACCAAGTGGTTGAGCAGGCCCGAGAGCTTGACCCACTCCGAGAGCGCGAGCGTGCCGTCGCGCGCTGAGGACAGCGCCACCTGCGTGCGGTGGACCTTCTCGCGCGAGACGTAGGCGAGCTGGCCGACGGTGAGCGCCGTCGCGCCAATGAAGGGGATGGTGACGCCGAGCGAGCGCTTGGCCGCGATGGCCATGGTGACGTTGCAGCCGTCGGGCCCAAGGTGCTTGCCGTGCGCGTCGCAGTAGCGCACCGTGGCGGCGGCGCCCATGAGCACCGCCGCCACATCGTCGGTGTAGCCGAGGAGGGCGTGGCAGCGCGCCTCGTCACGGCCCGTCCGCGTGCTCAGCGTGCGGCGCGCGGCGCGCGCCTCGCGAAAGGCGGGGAAGCGATGCTCGAGGGCCAGGAGGTGAGGCTCTTCCGACGCGGCGAAGCGCGCGGAGAGCGACTGCAGGATCTCGCCGAGCGCGCGCTGGGCGATGTTGCTCGACGGCGAGACGCCCATCTCCAGGCAGCGCGCGAGCACGATGGCGAGCGCTGCCTCTGGGTCGTCGAGCACGAGGGCGTCGGGGTCGAGGCGGAACATGCCGCACGCCCAGCACTGCAGCACCGCCAGGCAGAACTGGTGGAACCAGTCCTTGGCGTCGTCGGTGAGCACGTAAACGTCCATGCCGCAGAGGAAAGCGAGGTGGCCGATGATGACGATGCAGAGCAGCAAGTCCGAGAAGAAGGGCTTGAGCTCCTGGCACCAGTCGTAGCGGCCGCCCGCCCAGGAGGAGGAGCCGAGCGCCGCGCACTCGGCGAGGCCGGCGGGGAAGGTGTCGCGCACGCCGGGCAACTCCGCCTGGCGGCGCAGCGCGGGGGTGAAGCGCGGGTTAGAGCTCGACGCACCAGGGCGCAGCACGGCCGCGTAGGCCGAGCGCGCGGCGCGCGACTGGTGTACGCCCGACGCCGAGTTGAGCGAGCGAACGAGGGTGCGCACCTGAGGCTGCGGCAGTGGCTCGGCGGTGGAGTGCGCAACTGCCGCCGCAGCGGTGCCACCAGCGCCGCGGGCGGCGAGGCGGCGCTCAGGCGGCGTTGCGGCGCGCGGCGCGCGCGCCGCGGGCGCGGGCGGTACCACGGCGCGCGCCTTGGGCGCAGGCGGCGCGGCGGCAGCAGGCGGCGGCGGCGGCGCGGTGGCGTCGTCCTCGCACTCGATGCAGCCCAGCACAGCCGGCCGCTCACCCGCGCCCGTGAGGCCGTACACGATGCACTGGCACAGCAGCCAGGGGTAGGCTGCCGCAGGCGCCGCCTTGGAGGCGCCCTTGGCGTCGAGGCCGCGCGCGTGCGTGTGCGCGCCCGGCGGGCAGGTGCAGCGCAGCTCGTTGAAGCTCGCCAGGCGGCGCGCGGTGGCAGGCGTCACGAGAAACTCAGTCCATTTCTGGTAGAGCATGCCGTGCGGCCCCGGGCCAAACGCGCACTGCGGCGCGTGCAACAGCGTGAGCGGCCGGCCCATAGCGATGGCCGCGTGCCGCAGGCGCTGCATTGGCGTAGTGGCCCAAATGGGCGGCAGGTGGGCCTTCTCAGGCCAGTAGGCGGGCGAGCGCGGGTCGAAGCGCCCCGCCGAGTTCTCGATGAGTAGCTCGCCGCCGGCGCGCAGCTGGCGCAGCGCCGCGTCGGCGGTGAACTTGGCGAAGCCGTTGTGCAAGTCGAGCTTGGCCCGCATGCTGCTCGAGTAGGTGGGCCGGCCGTCGGGCCGCTCCCAATCGCGCAGCTGGTACTTGCCGCCACCCTCAGCCAGGTTGGGCGAGTACGTGTTGCACGGCGGGCCAAGCGCGAGCGCGCCGAAGTCACCGCGCTCAACGCGCGCCAGCTCAGCGCGCACGGTAGCTGGCGCGCTCAGGTCGGTGCCGGTCAGCACGTCGGCCTCGAGCGCGCTCCACTGCACGGCGTGCGCCGCGCGCCCGACGAGCCCGTAGGATCCCGAGAAGTAGTGGCCGAGGTGGCGCGGGCGGCGCGCGGCGGTGAGGGTGGGACGCGTGTCGCTGACGGGCATGGCGGCGGGGACGGAGGCGAGCGAGCATCCGACGAAGCCGCCGCAACCGACGAGGCGAGAGGCGGGTGAGGCGCCGTCCGCCGCCAACGTCGTCGCGCGCGCGGCGGGCGCGGCGCGTGCGCCCAGCACGCGCGCCGTGGTGCCGCGCCCGAAGGCCAGCACGTGCGCCGCCCACGTGCCCAGCCCGAGGAGGTCGGCGAGCTCGAAGAGCTGACGGCGAGGCCCGCCGAAGTCCTGGATGCCGCGCCAGCGCGTCTGCTCCAACTTGCGCGCGACGGCGCCGCTCGGGTTGGTGCGGAAGGGCAGGCAGGGCAGGTCGAAGTTGCCGGCGTCGAGGTCGGTGCACTTGTGCACGTCGAACCACTCCATCTTGGCCATGCGCGCGATCTCAGAGTGCGCGGAGGCGAAGCCAACGGCGGCGGCGAAGAAGGAGCGCAGCGGCGGCTGGAGCAGGAGCACGGGCGCGAGGTCAGCCAGGTACACCGCGCCGTGGGTGCAGAGCATGTCGCGCAACGCGAGGTCGGCCGAGCCGTTCTCGACCAGCATCTCGGCCAGGAAAGCGCGGTTGAGTCCCGTGCCGTTCAGGTAGGGCGCGGGAGGCTGCGACATGTCGAGCAGCGCAAACTTGCCCTCGCGCCGCACGATGACGTGCCCCTGGCGCGCCACGGCTGCGGCCCAGGGACTGAAGTTGTTGACGCCGATGGCCATGGCGGGCGGCATGTCGCGCGCCACGCGCTCGCCCGACTCGCCCGCGGCAAAGCGGCGCAGGCCGTCGCGCAGCATGCGCAGCCACGTCGCCACGAGCTCCGCTGCCTCGGGCACGAGCGTGTGGCACCAGGCAGTTGCCCATCCGGGCACGCAGAGCGGAGGCGGCGGCTGCGGCAGCGGCGGCAGCGGGTCGGAGGTAACGCACCGGCTGTACGCCGGGTAGGGCACGTGCCGGATGAGCGGGTCGGTCGGCACTGTGGCCTGCTCCAGCAACCCGAGCGGCATGTCGCCAAACTCGGGCGGCTCGATCTTGCCCAGCCAGGAGGCCAGGTAGGCGCACTCGTCGGAGGTGTAGCCGCCGTGCGCGATGGCCAGGCGGAACTCGAGCTGCAACGCGCTCACGGCGCGCAGGCTGCGGGACTTCACCTCGTCGGGGGTGAGCCGCGCGGCTGCGCACGCAACGGGCAGCGTGCCGCGCGCTGGCGCGACGGGACGCGGTGCCATCGCGCCCACAACGGCGCCCAGCAGGGCGAAGTCGGCGGCGGGCGCGACGAAGCTGCGCGCGCGAGCGGCGGCGAGGCGCGCCAGCCGCCCGAGAGGGGTGGAGCTCAGCGCGCTGACAGGGATCCACCGCGGCCCACGCGCGCCGCACGCCGCGGCGGCACGCAGCGTGGCGTAGCGGCTGGCAGCGGCGCCAGTGGGCGGCGGTTGCGAGGCGACGAAGCCCGCCACCTCGCCGTCGCCGCCGACGGCGTCGCGGAAGAAGCCAAAGCAGACCAGGTCGGTGCGCTCGCCCCCGAACAGCGAGGCCGTGGCGCCCACGGCGTGAGCGAGCGCGGCCTCGCGCGAGGGACCACCGCGCAGCGCAAGCACATCGGCGTCGTCGTTGCCGTACAGGCGGCAGCCACTGGCGTCGGGCAACGCCACGTGCGGCGCAGACGGCGAGGGGTACCAGAGCGGCAAGTAGGCGTGGCCGCCGTGCGCCTCGAAGCGCGCGACGGCGAGCGAGCACTGCGCCGCGGCGCAGTGGTCGGGCTCAGCCAGGTCGGCGAGCGGCCCGAGCGAGGGGAGGTAGAACGCGGACGCGTCGGCGTCGAGGGTGCTGCACGCCAACACGGCGCCAGCGCCACCAGAGCGCGAGGGCGGAGAGGTGCGAGCCGCAGCGAGCGCGCGCTGAGCGGCGCCGCCGTAGTCGAGCTCGGCCTGGTCGGCGAGCATCCCGTGCGAGGGGAGGTAGAAAGCGGGCGCGTGCGGGTCGAGGGCGCTGCGCGCCAGCACGGCGCCCGCGCCGGTGGAGCGAGAGGGCGAGGCGTCGCGCGCCGATGCGCGCGAGAGCGGCGGCCCGACGAAAGCGGTGTCCCCCGTGGCCATCGCGAGGCAGAGCAAGCCGCCCAGGTACTTCTTGCGCCAGCCCACCGGCGGGCAGTGCGCGGTGCCGCCGCGCCCGTGGCCGGGCTTGCCCACGGCCGTGCAGAAAGCCTCCTCGAAGCCCTCGGAGCGCGACGCCCAGACGACCGGGCAGCAGTTGGAGCCGGGGTTGTTGAGCGGCGGGACGACGCCCTTGCCACCAGATGGCTCGGGCACGCCCGGCGTGGCGTAGAACTTCTCGAGCTCCACCCAGCGCCGCTTGTCGCCCTCGCGCCCAATGCCGAAGCTGCCGGGCACGGAGGTGAGGTCGGCGCAGGCCTTGAGCGCCGAGCCGAGCACAACCGACTTGGCGCGCTCGGCTACATCGGCAGCGGCGGCGGCCGAGGATGCCTCCTTCTCGGCCTTGGTCTTCTTGACCAGCGAGCCCGCGCCAGCGGCAGCCGGGGCGGTGGCCGCGAGGGTGGCGTCGACGCCCCCGCCAGGCGGAGCAGAGGCGGGCGCCGCAGCCGCGCCCGGCTGCATGCCCTCGGGCACGAGCCGGCCGCCCAGGCCGAGCGCCTTGGACTTGGTGGGCCCCAGCAGAGTCGAAAGGGCGCGCGACATGACGACGGTGGTGGGCGTGTCGAGGCGACCACGCTGCAGACGCGCCACGCCGCCCGAGTTGGGGACGACGTAGTGCGTCGGCAGCGCCTCATCGGGCTTGCGCGCGCCGAGCAGCGCGGCCTCGCGCGCGCCAGACTCGCGGTGCACCGCCTCGAAGACCGAGCGAAGGAAGACCATGCGCGTGTGGACCGGCACCGCCGTGGCGTCGTCGTAGTAGGTGTAGGCCGTGGCGTAGAGCGTGTCCATGCTGAGCACGCTGCCCGGCTCGTAGCCCCACGCCGCGAAGAACGGCACGATGGTGCGCTCGGTGCGGCGCAGGCGCTCGATGGAGGTGAACTGCAGCGAGTCCGGCACGCGCACATAACCGTCGTGGCCGCCACACTGCGCGAGGATGGAGTAGATGAGGTCCTCGAGGTTGAGCTTCGAGAAGAGCGACTTGCACATCGCGTTCCAGAGCTCGAGCATGGGCGAGGGGATGATGCGCGGCGCCGCGTCGGTCTCCGGCGGCAGCGAGAGCTCGGCCAATTTGTCGGCAACCCACTGGGGGCCGTGCGGGCGGAGCTCCGTCACGATGCGGAAGATGATGGGCAGGTCGCGCACGGCAGAGACGTAGCCGCGCAGCGCGTGGTGCAGCACGGCGGCGCCCACGCCGCGGTACGCCAGGATGCGCTCGATCGAGACGCCCGGCGCAACGTGCGCATCGAGGTTGGTGGTGAGCTCGGCGCAGATGGCGACGAAGTCGGGGTGGGCGATGATGTCGCACAGCGCGGCGACGTACATGGGGGCGTAACCGCCACCGCCTGACGCACCACCCGAGCCGGCGCCACCGCCACCGCCGGCCTCGACGGCGCCCACGCTCGAAGAGCCCGAGCCGCGGCTCACCATCGCCTCGTGCTGGCGTCGCTCGCCCAGCTCGCGGTTGAGGAAGGCGACGCGCTCGGACGGTGGCGTGTGCGAGTCGTACAGGCCGGCGAGCCGGCCCGTGAGATACTTGTAGACCTCGGCGGCGGCGGTGATGTTGCCGAGCGTGAGCGGCACCGAGGTGGACTTGAGGGCGACGCGCACCAGCTCGTGGAGCATGCCGAGGGACGCCGACGCGCCCACCTCTGTGCCGATGGCCAGGCGCGCGAAGTCGTAGTGCGCGATGACGGTGATGATCTCGTGGACGGAGACCTGCAGCGAGGTGCCGCCCGAGACGAGGGTGGCGCGCCCAAACGTGCGCGAGAGGGCGAGGGCGGCGGCCGGCCTCGACTGAGCGAAATCGACCATCTCCGGCGCCGAAGGCAGCAGCGTGGTGGCGAGCGTGGCATACTGCTCCGCCATCTCCAGCTCGCCGCACGCCTCGATGATCTCGCGCTCCGCGTCAGGCAGGGCGCGCAGCAGCAGCCGGGCGAACTGCGCAATGCCACCGTTGGCCGAGCGCTGCTCAGGTAGCCAGCGCGGCAGGAGCAGAGGCTCGGCCTCGTTGAGCACCAGCAGCGAAGACTTGGGCGCGAGGGACTTGAACTTGACGTGCACGAACCAGGCTGGCGAGAGCGGTGGCACCGCCACAGGCGCAGCGAGGTTCTGGCACTCGAGGTTGTCCGCCATGCCACCGACGAGCAGGAGGCAGGAGGCCGTCACCGTGAACGGAACGGGTTGCTCGGCACGTAGGGTTTCCGCAGTGTCGAGGAAATAGCGCCGGAGCACGGAGGGCGAGACAGGGTCATCTTGTCGTACCCAGTGAGTACCATGTCGCATGCGGCGCCCAGGCGCTCGGCGCCCACGACGTACATGTAGATCAGGAATTCGGCGACCTCATCGGTGATGGTGAGGGTGCCTAGGACGAGCCACGTGACAAGAGCGAACGGGAGGCGAACCTCAATTGGGTGACCGTTCGGACCTGTGTTTGTCGTCGTCGTAAGATGTGGAAGCAATTTGCCCAAGCGCGCGGATTTGCCCGTCGCGACGAGCTCGTGCACTGTGCGTGCGACTCGAAGTTCGGCACCAGTCCGTCCGTTTGGACTGACCACGTAGCCAATCGGCATTTGGACGGAGGACTGGTGGAGGCGCTGCTGCAATGTGCTGGTGTTGTCGTAGGTGTTGGGTATCCCTGACACAAGCAAGAGTCCAAGGGCTCAACAGAGGGAGATCGACCTCCCGTGGGTTGGGCCCGCTGGGCGGCACCTCTGAGAGACTTCCATGACACGTCCGAGAGGTCCGAGAGAGTTCATGATGGTCGCCGAGCGTGGCGAGGCCAAGACGGCGCCGCGAACTGCGCTAGAAAGATAAGCAGCGAGCGTA
>Ga0209302_10000990_pt1 | contig 16321 bp, 15 predicted proteins | sample ArcOceMetagenome_2_FD_187445 | JGI IMG/M metagenome (GOLD analysis project Ga0209302, IMG submission 187445) | Marine eukaryotic phytoplankton communities from Arctic Ocean - Arctic Ocean ARC135M Metagenome (SPAdes) (version 2) | ecosystem: Environmental > Aquatic > Marine > Oceanic | place... | reverse complement strand
TCATGTGCGCTTGTCCGTCGTCGGAGGCGTAGAAGAGGTCGAAGAACAGGTGGATCTGCCGGTAGCCATTCATGTAGGCGGGTGGCACGTCGATTGGCTGGTGGGCAGGTGTGGCGTGAATCAGGGTCGTGAGCGTGAATGTCGCGCCGGCCGCGAAGCGCCAGGCGGCGCACTGCACGTCGCCCGCACGCGCGTACCGCTGGCCGTCGACGATGTAACAGAGCGCCCCTTCGGCGGAGCACACGAGCTGCGGCATGGCGAGCAGTCGCGCCCGCAGGGCCGAGGCGCTTGGGAAGCCGGCCGCGCGCACGGGCCGAGCGAAGCAGTCATGCTCCATGGCGAACCCGCCACCAAGGGTACCCCTAAGCCCGCCAGTGCCACCCCGCGCCGCCGTGTAGCCGAGCTCCTCAGGCGAGGCGGCGTGCAGCAGCGTGTCCTGAAGCAGGTGCGCGTGCAGTCGCACGCGGAGGAGCGTGCCGCCGCGATGCAACGTCCCGGTGGCGTAGGTGTACGAGTCGGCGTGTGTTGGCGCCCAGAGCGGCGCGTGAATGGGATGGGCGGCGTGGCGCCCGACGGTGGCGCGTAGCACGAGCGAGTGCAAGCTGACGTGCCTCGTGCCGTTCAAGGCTCCTGCACAAGGAGCTCCGCCCGCGCTCGACGGCCATTCTTTGTCAGCTTGAAGGCCTCGCGCCCGGCGACCAGCCGCGCACTCAGCTCACTGCGTAGACCTGCAGTAACCGCGCTCCATGATGTAGCCGGCGCCCATCAGGCTGCTCGCGATCCATGGCGCCCTACCACTTTCCGTTTGCTACTCCGCCTCTGGCCTCCAACCCATCACGACTCAGCTGCGTGACGATCCATGCACGACTGCCGCGCACTCGCGACCAATGAAATTACCCGTTCGTCGATACCGCGCTCCTCGACCTCGACCAAGACGGCTATCTCGACCTCCAGCTCGTCGACCCGTTCCGATGCGAGGCACATTCTGCTGCTCACGAGCTCTCCCATCTCGCGACGCTTCTCGAGCAGCACCTCCAGTACGCACTTTCTACCTTCGTCCGCCTGCACCCGACCGAATCGCAGCGGGGCGATACTATTAGCCGCCACGAGACGCTGCATTCGGATTTCTCATTCCCCGCGGGCAAGGCGCTCGGATGAAAAACTTGCTGTGTGTACGTCTGGATGTAGTGGGTGTAGTCTTGGTTACTTGTTTTTTTTATGAAAAACTTGCTCGAGCTGCGCCACGAGGCGAACATGGCTGCCGTGATGGTGTTGGTCTCCTTCCAACAAGGCCAAGATCACGAAAGATCACGGTTGCCAGCCGGAATGGCGTCAATTTAGTCTGGCGGATCGTAACCTCCGCTAGGGTCGGAGCGGAACAGAGAGAGTGGGTTTCTCAGGACATGCCTGTCGCTCATGCCAATTAGGTGCCAAATCGCTCGTAGCGACACCCCTTGTCATAAGTGTTCTGTAATGAGGCACCCCAGCTGGGTGCGCTGCTAATCAATGCTTTTGCTCCTCTCGCCACCTCCTCTCCTGCGATGCGGTTGCTGATGCCCATCTCCTTCCTCTCCGGCGTGATGGCGGCTTTCGATGCGTGCGAGCGCCCGAACGGCGTATGGGCTGGCTTCGACCAGGTGAACTCTGCACTGATGCGCCGCTTTACATGCGTCTCCGCTCTCACAACCACCGCGCATCCCGCAGGCCAACGGACAGTCGGCTGCATATGCGGTGGCGCACGTTGGCAACCACATCTACGTCGGCGGATACGCGTACGCCGCGCCCTCCCCCGCCACGGATGGCCGCCTGCTCCATTTGTAAGCGCCTATTGTCTTTCTCGCAGGGCGGGTTCCCTCTCCTTCGCCACGTCGCACAGCAACGGCGACTACTACGACCACCTTGGAGCCCACGCAGCCCACAAGTCTCACACCGACGTGGCGGCCGTGACCGCTCATCACGAGACGGGCAGCTTCGCGGCTCCCGATGCCGGCTACGCTAACGCCGCCACGTCCAGGTACGGCATGGACACCTTCATCTACAAGCTTGACGAGGCAACTGGCCAGCCGATCGATGTCTACGGCATTGATATGACGACCTCCGATGGCAAAACCGACGGCACGAGCGAAAACGATTACCCCTACGGCTACCCTACCGGGATACACGGCTTTGACGGAGAGCCCGACATGATTGCTGTCAGTGGCTTCTTCATGGGCAAGATCAAGTTTCCCAAAGCCGACGGCACCACCATCGACCTGATGAACCCCAAGAAATCATATTGGGATGGTTACGTGGCCAAGATCGACATGGCCACCAAGAGCGTGGTGTGGGCGACCGGTGAGCGTCTCGAAGGCAGGGGTTACAACCGCGGCGTCGTCACGACCGCCGCGGGCCACGTGGTAACCGCCAGTGATGGCCGTGCTAGCGTGGACGGCAAGAGCGTGTACTCGGGCAACCTCACCAAGTTCAATGGAGGCACCGGTGATCTGGTGTGGCAAAAGAACTTCGGCAGCCATTTCACATTCGGGACTTACACCGCGTACACAAAGTTGTCCTTGAGCGGCGAGAACCTCTACTTGTCCGGCAAGTTCAAGGGCAAGGACTCAACCGTGTTCGCACCTGCCCAACCCCTCTCCACTTCCTGCGGGGACGGCGAGGATAGCTCCGTCGTCGTTGCCGGATTCGATGTGTCCTCCGTAACCAGCGATGGCCCCGTCGCGATGTGGGTCACTAAGCTCGGGTGCGGCAAGGGGGCGACGACCTTCGTGGAGGGCAACAACCTGTACGTCTACGGATGGAACGAGGAAAGCTCGATCCTACCGCACGATTCTACATCGACCGCGGCCAAGTGCACCATGTCTGGTGCCTTGGGCGGCTTCCTGGTCAAGCTCAACAAGGCTGACGGCAAGTGCCTGTGGGCCGTGGACACGGGTAGCCCCAACCGCAACCCCAAGATGGTCGCCAACGCCGACGCCGTATGGATCTCGACTGCAACCAGCGGCACGGTCAGTCTTGACACAAATCACGTGATGGGCAGCGCAGGAGGAGATTACGACCTGCTGGTGGCAAAGTACCAGGCCTCGGACGGCGCTGGGTTGTGGGGCAGGGCCATTGGCAGCAACCACAAATACATGAGCGACTTGGCCTTGACCCCGACTGGGCCCATCGCGGTTGGCTACTCACAGGCCACCACCTCCAACCCCGACATGACGATTCCCGGTGTCACCGTCACCAACCTGCAGATGCAAGCGGCCCAGGTCGCGGATCCGGCGGCCCCGGGCCCGTCGTCAATGTTTGTCATGCAGATATCGTCCACTGACGTGATCCCATCCTGCTTAGCTTCTTGCACCACCAGTATCACGGACGCCACGGTGGCCCCCAACAAGTGCTACGCCGATGAGCAGTGCATGGATGCTGGCAGCTTCTCCACGGCGAACCCGTGCTTCCGGTGCGACCCGGCCACGCCGACAGCCCAGAAAGCCCTGACAACGGTCCTCGACAACCACTGCTTCATCGACAATAAATGCATTGACAAAGGCCAAGCGGCGCCGTATTACAAGAATTACAACTCAAACAGGTGTGGGCTGCACTACCCAAACCCGCCTATGCCCTCCACCTAGCCCCCCACCTATCCGCCATCTGATATCGCCTCAAGCTGACGGTCGACTGGCTGCTGCTGTGGCGATCGGCAGCGTGTGCGAGGAATGCAGCCCCACTCTGGCTCCCAAAACCTGGTCACTCAAGCCAGGCTACTTCCACGACCGCGACTTCGCCGTGAACATTGACGATAGGAAGGGCTCCCCTCAAATGAACAAAGGAGGCTTGATTCGCGGGCCGAACAACTATGGCATGCTCTTCCAAAAGAACACGAACGGCTGCCAGATCATGCCCGAGATAACCATGCCCAACTCTCCAAACGGCGATCTCAATGCCGCAATGGACAACCCCACCTTGGGCGACATCGTGGATATCGGCGCGCGTCTCGCCAGCGCGTTTGCAATGATCGAGAGCGCCACCAAGGAGAATCAGGGAGCGGAGATCGTGTCGGCCTGGTACCACGCCAACCCGGCGACCTGTACCAAAGTGGCGAACTTCTGCCCGACTGAGTCCGCTGGCGGCGCCGGCGCGGCTTGCGTGCATTCCGACGTTTGCGCAAAAACGCCGGCGGCACACGCCGACGCGACGGCCGCTGCGTTCGAGACCAACCTGCACTATGGCCACTCCATCGCGCGCATCAAGGTGATGCAAGCGCTCGCGATCCTCGCAAACGATCTCGAAACCGGTACCACGACCGCCAACATGGCCGACATCAAGAAGGACGTCTTGGCACACATGCTCGTCCCGATGTACCAGGGCGCCATCCAGGCGGCGCACAAGATGGACGATGCCGACACCGCGGCCACCGGCCTGAAAGACTTCACCGACTACTGGACCATCATCAAGGACAAGGTCACCTTCCACGCCCACGACAAGGCCCGCCTCGATGCGCTGGCGGCGTTGGAGGCGGCGTCGGGCACGAACAATCTGTGCACCGTCAGGACGCTCCTGCACCGCAACCTGCCCGACGGCAGCAAGCTGCAGTACCATCACGACTGGATACCATGCGTCGACGGACAAAGGAGAGCGGCATGCCCTGGAGCATCCACCACCACACACGCTAAGGACGTCACCGGCGTGCACGACCTCAAGGCCGCCGCGCCTTGGGATGCTGACTCGGAGACCAAGGAGGGGGTGGAAGCCGTCCATCTCAAAGAGCGCGACATTGGCACTCTGCTTGCGGCTGCAGACTCAGAGGGGAATTATCCAGCCTGCGTCATGCCGCCACCCTCGCCGCCGCCACCGGCGCCGTCGTCGCCGCCGCCGAAGTCCGATTCGGACTCCAGCCTCACTGATGGCGAGATTGCTGGCGTGGCCATTGGCGCGGCGGTCGGAGGCATCGTGCTCCTCGGTGTCGTTGGGCTGATCCTCCGCTCCATCATGTTCAAGGAGGCGAAGCCCGTGTTCACCTGCCTCGAGAAGGGCCCCGCGAAGTCCCCGGCCTAGGCCTCTCCTGGCACGAGCATCGGCACGTGCTCACCATGACCCGCGCCGCCGCTGGCCGAGTGAAGAGAGGCGGCGGCGCATCTCCATTCCATGCACGAGCATCGGCACATGCTCCACATGCTCCACTCATCATATTCCGCTTGCCAAGTCAAGGGGCGGAGGCGCATGTCAGGGAAGGCGTGCGCGGTGAAGGGGCTGCGGCCGGGTGCTTTTGACTCTCGTATACGCAGCCTCCAGCCGCATGTCTTCCAGGTTTCTTAGTGTCGTCGCGAGCCCGTACCCCGTATAGTAGCGCCCTCCGATTAGGCGCTTTTAAGGCGATTCATGGATAACAAACTCTCTCTCTCTCCATGGCTGGCATCAACATGATCACTCAACACACTCATGCTGGAGCCTGGACCTGGAGCGTCGAGGTGGAGCGACGGCACGGTGAGCGGGGCAGCGGGGCCGTGTGGTGGCTCTACCACCATCTGACACGAGTGTGCCTTCACCAGTGTGTCCGATCGAGTGGGCCCCGAAATGGGAAAAATAAAAGTCGGAATCAGCTTCAAACGGCTGCAGGTGATTTCTTTTCATAGTTATGGAAGGTCTATAGATAGCACCAAAGATGACCTTCTAACTCCACAGTGGGCCCGATGAGCGAGGCAGGCCATCCTCTGGAGTTGGTCGGACCCGACAGATCTTGGCAAAAAGAGTAAGCCATGCACGGAACATTTTCATTCAATGGCCATTCCTCGGCCCCCCTGTGGAGTTAGAAGGTCATCTTTGGCCCGTTGGAGCCTCCTAATAAGGCTACTTCACTGTCCCGTAGTCATTTGACGCTGGTTCTGCCGAATAGAAAAACACCATTTCGGGGCCAGATCGAGGGCGTTAGTCCCGACCCTTTGAGAGGCTGTACGGCGGCGCGGCGCGGCCACCTGGTTATAGAGTTAGGGTTAGGGTTAGGGCCCAAGTGACGAGCGCTGCCCCTTAGACGAGCGGTTCCGTTGGGTACGAGTGAGGGCGGCGTTCGGCGATGGGTAGTTGTGTGCTCCGCGAGACGATCCGCAAGGGTCGTCCGCGGTTTGCTCCGCGCGTTTCTCTATCTATCTATCTATCTATCTATCGTGCCCGAAAACGCGTTTTGAGTGAGGAAGCAATCACATTCAAACGTCAACGGCCGAATTGAGTACCTAGATCGCCGAACCAGGCTCTGAAAACACAAACGCCAGTCGATTCTACCCACACCAAAGGTGTTGTGTAAACACAATTCCTTTGTGGGCTCCGCTCCAACCCTTCTAAACACGCCCCTCTAAGAAGAAACCCGAGTCTACAACCTTAATCGCATTTGCGCTCTGTGTCGTGTGTGGTGCCTCCCCCTCGCGCCATACAGACAGGCGAGAAAAACAAACATCAGACGAGAATGACGCGCTTAGAAGTTTCTCATGAAACTGTGGCCTCGAAATGGCGACATAGATAATCGCTCCCAAACCTGTTATTCTAGTGAATTCCCCCCGCGTATCTACTCACAGGCGACGGGCGTGAAAAGTCCTCTCTCTATGGTATGCAATGAACCTCGATTACATTTTTTGGATTTCACACTGGGAAACCCGCGACTCCCGAGAATACAACCTTAAGTAAAGTGAGTAAAGTAGGAGTGAAGTGCAAGACACACACGGTAAGAGCAAGTGCTCTATGTGCTATGAAACTCTCCTTCGACCTTTTTACCACGTTCCAGCCAGGGGGCAGGGACCCGGTTCAGCTTCAGGTCGCATCTCGCCGGGGCACGTAGAAGGCCACCGCCCGCCACGACTTGACGTGGTCGGTGCGCTGCGCGACCGCGCGCAGCGAGCCGGCGGGCAGGACCACCGAGTCGGCCGCGAGTCGCTTGAGCGGCTCGAACCACGGTGCGCCCGTCCAGTTGGGGGTGACGACGACGGCGGCGGCGGTGGGGGTGCGCTCGAGCTTCTCGATGACGTCAGCGAGCAGCTCAACCGGTGCGTGCACGAGCAGCCTCTCTCCTGCCCAGCTCTGCTTGAAGGCGTCGGTGCCCTCGGCGCCGGCCACCGCCTCCGCGCTCCAGAAGCGTGCGAGCAGCGCCGTGGCGCCCGAGGCGAAGGCGTCGACGGTGAGCTCACCGAAGGTGGTGCGCAGCCGCTGCGCCGACGCGGCGGTGAGCATGTAGTCGCCTGTGGCGGCCAGCCCCCGCACGCGCGCGAGGTACGCATCCTCGGTCTGCCGGTCGGTGAGGTCGATCCCCTCGTCACGCAGCCGCGCCCGCAGCGCATCGCACGCGCCGAAGCCGCCGCACACAAAGTCGCGCCCCGCGCCGTGCCGCGCGGCCGCCGCGCGCAGCACGGTGACGAACTCGAGGCACGCGACGCGCACCTAAGTAGCAGGTAGCCGGTGGTGAGTAGTGAGAAGTGAGCAGCAGGTGGTCAGTAGTAGGTGGCAAGTGACTGGAGGCACCGCCGCGTCCTCTCCCGCGAGCCCTGCCGAGGCGGCCGCCGCAGCAAGCGTGTCGAGCGCGGTCAGCACGGCGCTCAGGTGGCTGTTTACCACCCGTATTTGCTGCGGACCACCCCCTCCCACCGGCATCCCGTCAGCATCGCCATCTGGATGGCCGGTGCTGCTAGTAGCCTCTGCCCCCGCAACAGCAGACTCCCCACCGCCCGCACCGCCGCCCGCCGCGCGGAGCCGCAGCAGCGCCCCACGCACCTCGTCGCGGCACGCGATGGCGTAAGGCAGCAGCGCCGACGTGGCGGGCGGCGCGGCGGCGGTGCAGGCCGCGGCCCCGCCGCCGTCCGCATCTACGGCACCCTCTTGGTTGGTCACGTGCTGCAGATGAGCCAGGGCATGCTGCAGCTGCTGCACCTGGTAAGCACAGCAACAGCAAGTGCAACCGGCGCAAGTAGTAAATATGTCACACTGCAGGCTGCACACGCGCTAGGGTGTGTGCAGCTGCAGTGTAATATATGTATACCTCCTCCGCGAGGTGCGTCGCGAGCGCGAGCTCTGCCGTCAGCTCTGTTGGCTGGGTGCCACCCCCTCCGGGCTCCGCGGCGCCCACCTCGCGCGGCGAGATCGAGACGGCAGCGCTCTCCCGCCCGGCGCGGCCGCTAGTTATCACCCCACCGGAGAGCTCCTCTTTCGAGCTGCGAGGCGAGCGGCGCCGCCCGCCAGCCGCCAGCGCCTCGCGCGCTGCAGTACGCTGCGAGCAAAGATGGAGCCAGTGTAAGCATATGGCCATAGTAAGCCTAGAGCCATAACAGGTGAAGAAGCCACCTGCCAGCGCACGGCGGAGAGTAGCTGGTTGAGCAGCTTGGGTGGCGGCGGCGGCGGTGCGCCGTCGCCACCCGCAGCCGTCACGCTGCGGAGGATGCGTTGCAGCGGAGGCACCGGCGCCGAGGCCGCGACAGAGGCCGCCGCGGTGGCCGACACCAGCGCCGCCGGTTGCGGCGGCGGCGGTTGCGGCGGCGGTGGGGCGGAGATGCCGATCTCGCGCAGCGCGAGTATCTCAAACATCTCGCGCTGGGCTGCAAAGTGCGATGCCGCGCCGCGCAGGTCGCCGCGCATCCGGTCCGCCTCCCCCAGCTTGCCCAGCGTGAGCGCCACCTCGGCGTGCGCAGCGCTACTGCCGTAGATCTGCCGGCGCATCCGCAGCGCGTCGCGCAGGTAGCCCGCCGCACACTCGGCATCGCCACGCTGCAGCAAGAGGCGTGCTGCTTACTATGGCTATGCAGACCATGCCTCCTGTTCCCATGGCTATAGTACGCTATAATGACCACGGAGGTCGAACTGCGTATTGCTCGCTGCTCACTGCCTACTGCTCACCTGCAGCGAGAGGCTGGCGAGCTGAGAGAGTACCGCCGCCTTGTTCACGTGCGGAACCTGGGCAAGTAGAGCCAAAGTCAGTAAAGCCAGAGTAAGTAGAGCCATAGTAAGTAAGTACAGCGGCCGTAGTCACGTACGGCAGCGCACCTCCTCGCCGTAGGCGCGGCGGTGCAGGCCCAGCGCATCCTGCAGGTGTAGCAAGGTAAACTGAGTACTGAGGATGGTGGTAAGTACGGATGTACTAATACAGTAGTTAGTACAGTAGTAGTACGGTAAGTATAGTGCGTCCTGCAGGTGGCCGAGCGCGGCCGCGCGATCGCCGCGTCGCTCGGCCACACGCGCCAGCTGCTGCAGCGTCGCCGCGCGGCCGACGAAGCGGCTCGGCCCCAGCTCCTCGACGGTGAGCGCCTCGCGCAGCAGCGATCTCGCCTCCTCGAGCTGCGGCGGCTTGCTCGACATGGCGGCCACCTGCTGACGGTTAGGGGTAGGGGTAGGGCCAGAGCTAAGGTTAGGGTCGGGGGTGTATGTCAGGTAAAAGGGGTGTAGCAAAGGTTCTAAGGGGGTGTACGACCTAGCATAGATTCTAAGGGGTGTAGCACCGCGAGCTGGTGCAGCGTCGCTGCGACGTCGTGCGCCCCACCGGCCGCGTGCTTGGTGCGCCGCTTCATGTCGAGCGCCTGGGTGAGCAGCGCACGCGCGGCGGTCCAGTCAGCGCGGCGCAGCTGTAGCACACCTAGCTCATGCAGCGCCGCCGCCGCGCCGCCCTCGTCGTCGGCCGCCTCCCACAGCTGCAGCGCCTCGCGTTGGAAGGCCTCGGCCTCGGCTAACTGGCCGCGGTAGCGCGCCACTTTGCCCGCCGTGCCGAGCGTGTGTGCGCGTCCACGCTGCAGCCGCGCCGCGCCGCGCGCCGAGAGCGCGCCGAGTTGGAAGCGTTGGATGGCGCGCGCCGCCTCGAGAGCGAGCCGCGCCTGCTCGAAGTGCGAGAGCGCCATCGACATGCAAAGCGCGCCGCGCGTCAGCAGCGCGCTCACACGCAGCTGCAGCTCGCCTGATACGGGTGAGCGTGAGGGCTAGGGCTGGAATTGGGGTTCGGTAAGGGTTGGGGTTGGGGTTGGGGTTGGGGTTGGGGTTGGGGTTGGGGATGGGGTTAGAGTTAGCGCAGCTGCAGCTCGCCCAGCAGCTCCGCAGCAGGCGACGCCGGCGGATCACGCGCCGCGCCGCCGCCTCCGCCGCCGCCGCTGCGGTGGCTGCCGTGGGCGGCCTCCTCCGCGGTGGCGGCGGCGCGGAGCAGCGCCTCCGTGTGACGCCCGATGGCCTGCACGTGATCGATGTCGGCGGTGGCGGCGGCCCAAGTCGAGGTGTCCGCCGCGTCGAAGGCCCAGTGCTCCTGCATACGGTGACAGCCTGGGTTACATACGGTTGCAGCCTCGATCACATGGGGCTGCAGGGTTGATCGAAGGCCCGGTGCTCCTCGACCGCCCATGCGCTGCAACTGAGCACGCGCGTCGCCAGGGCGACCCCCATGCTGGCTCGGAGGCTCTGGCCCAGCAACCGATGCAGAGAGGCGGAGCGCTCGCCACGCACCTCGGAGTATTGAGTAGTGAGTATTCAGTATTGAGTAGTGAGTAGTGAGTAGTGAGCAGTGAGAAGTGAGAAGTAAGCAGTGAGTGATTTAGTACTGAGTAGTAAGTACTGAGTAGTAAGCACCTCGGAGTGAACGCGGAGCAGTGAGAACTGTTTGAGCTTGAGCCATGCCCGGTCCGCAACTGCCTCCGCCTCCGCCACTGCCCCCTCCTCGGCCACCGTCTGCTCCGCCTCGGCCTCCGTCTCCTCCCCCCCCTCCGCCTCCTCCGCCTCCTCCGCCTCCTCCGCCTCCGCTTCTGCCTCCGCCTCCGCCTCCGCCTCCGCGGACGCTGGCTGGTCGCCTGCAGCCATGGCGCTATCGAAAGAGCTGTCGGAAAGCGCGGCGGCGACGGTAGCCGAGTTGGAGGTTAGTAGTGAGGCAGGCGTGGCGGCGGCGGCGGTCACCGCGGCGGCGAGGGCGGCGAGCAAGGAGGCGGCGGCGACGCGGCGGCGGCGGCGCGGCGTGGAGGCGGAGAGCGCAGTGGCGGCAAGCGCGATAGACGCGGCAGCTGCCAGCGCGACAAAGCCACCCGACAGGAGCAAATGGCGTGGATGCGGCTGCGGCTGCGGCTGCGGCTGCGGCGGCTGCGGTGGCTGCGACTGCTGCGGTGGCTGCGGTGGCTGCGGTGGCCGTCGAGGCTGCGGTGGCTGCGGGGCGGCCAAGGCGTTACCATTGCCGCGCCGTGCGAGGCCGCGGACGGCGGCGGTCACCAGCGCCTTAAATATGCCGTGCATTAGTAGTAAGTGTCGGCATAGTAAGCATAGCCATGGTTAGTGTAGCCAGACTGAGTGTAGCCACAGTAAGCGGAGTGCCTTGGGGATGCCGTCACTCGCGCAGAAGCTCAGGACGTCAAGCACGCGCCGCGCTGACACCGCGCCACCCCGTCCGCGCCCGCCGCCGCGTTCGCCGCCGCGTTCGCCGCCGCTCTCGCAGCCGCCGCCTCCGTACGCGTCGCCGCCCGCGCCGTCCAGTCGCTCGTGGTGGGACCCTGAGGCAAATAAAGTTGCAGCCTCTACCACATAGGGTTGCAGCCTCTGTGACATAGGGTCGCAGCCTCTATGATATAGGGTTGCCGTGTCCGTCGAGGCGGACGCCGTCGAGCTGCGCGAGTGACAGCATAAACGACTCAGCGACGCCCCGCGCATAGCCGTGTGCGAACGGGCCGTGCAGCAGCTCCGCGCCTGGGTGGGTGTCAGGGCTCGTTAGGTTTGAGCTTAGGCTTAGGCTCGAGGTGGGTGCAGCAGCTCCAAACCTGAGCTAGCCTCGAGCCGCCGCAGGTAGCGCGCGCACGACACGTCGCACGCGCGCATGTAGGCGGCAGCCAGCGCCAGCGCCAGCGGCAGGTGGCCGAGCCTCTCCGCCAGCACGGCGCCCGCTGCCACCGACGCCGACGCCGCCGCCCCCCCAGCGGCATGAGTGCTGGTGAGGTCGGCGGCGTCATAGTCGGCGCCACCTTCGGCAGCGCCAACCTCGTCAGCATCCATCGGGTCGTCCACACCTAAGTGATCGCCGCCGGCCGTGCGCAGTAGTGCGAGGGAGGCCTCGGCCCGCAGGCAGCCAACCTGTGGTAGGTAGTGGGACAGTGAGCCGTGAGCCGTGAGCCGTGAGCAGTGGGCAGTGGGCAGTGAGCAGTGAGCAGTGAGCAGCGAGCAGCGAGCATTAGGCCTCGGCGCAACCCACCTGCACCACCGCGCGGCAGGCCGGCAGCAGGCCTAGGGAGCTCGCCCTGGAGGCCTCGGTTAGCTGGCGGCTCGTGATGAGCACATGGCCCACGCCGTGGCATCCGCGCGGCAGCACGCCAGTCTGCTCGACCAGGCTGGCCGAGGAGACGTTGTCGAAGATGAGCAGCCACGGCCAGCGCGTGCGGAAGAGGCGTGAGCGCACCTCGGCCACAACCTCCTCGTTGCGCAGCCCCTGCACACCGATGCCGTGGTCGGTGACCAGCGCACGCAAGTCCGCGGCGAGTGCCTCGGCAGTCTCGGCGCGCAGCCACACTACAAGCCCGTAACCGCGTCCATTGCCGCCGCCGCCGCCGCCGGGGTCGCCATCGCCACTGCCACCATCGCCACCGCCGCTGCGGCCGGCGCCGTCGCCCGCTGCGGGCGCGGCGGCCTCGCCCACGGCGCCAAAGTGTCGGTAGCAGTACTCGACGGCGAGCTGAGTCTTACCTGCTCAGATTAGGGTTAGGGTTAGGGTTAGGGTTAGGGCCAGGGTCAGGGTCAGGGATAGGGTTAGGGTTAGGGTCAGGGTCAGGGTCAGGGTCAGGGATAGGGTTAGGGTTAGGGTTAGGGTCAGGGTCAGGGTTAGAAGAGCTGCGGCTTACCGACGCCACCCATGCCCACCAGCTCGAGCGTTGTGAGGCAGCCACTACCGCCCAGCCCAGCGCCCGCCCTCGCCATCGTCGCACCCGTCTGGGCGAGCTCCGCCTCCCTGCCGACGAACTGTGGGTTCCGCGGCGGCACGCCCCACAGCCCGCGGAGGCAGCCCGCCCACCGTCCAGAGAAGTCCTCGGGGTGGCGCCTTTCGTCGAGGCGCGTGTGCGCGGCCAGCTGACGAAGCACGGCGTCGATCTCGGCGTGCCTCGGGCGGTGCAGCCACGGCCGCCGCGACATGGGCGCGTCATTGAGCCAGTAGTCCGACCAGCCGTTGGTCGTCGTCACCCACCGCGCGGCGAGGCTGGCGCCGCCTCTCTCCAGGCAGCCCAACAGGCACGTGTCCACGTACGTCTGGCAGATGGGATGCTCGTCCGAGGCGGCGCTCGTGTCGCGCGGCACGTAGGTCCAGAAGCGGTGCCGCGATCTCCCGTGCAGTGAGATATCGTGCGAGCGGAGCGCCACCGCGGCGGGCGCGCTCTCGCCGCTGAGCACCTCCAGCTGGTCGGCGCGCAGCTCGACCTATGTGGAAAACAAGTGCGGTTTGGATCGAAGATTTGTCCCACGGCTGGCCGGGGCTGGCCGGGGCTGGAGGCCGCCCTGAGCTTGATCTCAGAAGTGTGCTGGTGGGGCGTGCTGGAGAGAGGGGGGGGTGCTGGAGGGCGATTTGGCCGAAGCCTCTGGGCGGCCTTTCTCCACCAGAGGCCCGACCCGGTCGTAGCCCGCCTCCCGCGCGTCGAAGCGCCCCAGCGCGCCGCACGCCTCGAAGAGCACACCGCACACCGGCAGCGGCGCGTCGCTCGGCCGTAGCCCCACGGCCGTGAAGCCGGAGGGCGCCTTGAAGTTCCACTCCCGCACGTAGCCTGCGGCGGCGCTCAGCTCGACGAGTGCTGCAGGCGCCGGCTCCGCCTGGCAAAGGTGAGGCGAGGCTGAGGGTAAGGCGGAGGCGGAGGCGGAGGGCGAGGCGGAGAGTGATGGTGATGGGCGATTGGGCGGGTGGCCCGCCTGCGAGTGCGCCACGAGGGTGGAGCGGCGGCTCGACTCGAGGAGGATCGAGCCGTAGCCGAAGAGCCAGTGCGTCTCCTGGCAAGGGTCCTGCTCCTCGCATATGCGTGCCGGTGGAGGGGTGCCAGCGAGGAGAGAAGCTGACGACACCGGGGTGCGCACGGCCACCTCGCTCCCTCGGGCCTCGGGGGATACTGCCTCTGACAGCTCAGCCTGCTGCCTGACACCACCGAGGCCCACATCGTCGGGTGCAACCTGTTCCAGCCGCTCAGCGTGCACGTGCTGCTGCGGCAGCTGCTGATGCTGCGACTGCGACTGCTGCGGCTGCTGCGGCTGTGACGGAGGCGGCTGCGACAGAGGCGGCCGCGGCGGCGTCACCGACTTGGTCTTGCTGCGCTTGCCGGCTGCCATCCTGGGTGCTCTTTTTCTCCTATCTCCATCAGTGCCGTGGTTCCCTTGGTTTTCACCCCCACCGCTGGGCTCCGTGTCTCAAACAATGTTTTTCTTGTATGCGATCTCATCTGATCTGATGTCGACGGTTCTCGCCAGCCGTACTCGTAGTGTGTTGGAAGACAAGACTCTTCGCACAGCATATAGGAACTATACACTTAAATACAGTCGGGTATAGCGAGCGGCCATCAATTATATAAAGACTACGTTCAACGTTGCGGGATCACTACTCAGCCGGGTACGGCTCCCGTACGGCTAATGGCGCGTGGCAAACCCGTGGCAAACGGCAACCTGCATGGTCATGGATGGAGGCGGGCCCAATATTCCTGAGAGCTACCTTTCAGCTCGGCCTGTTTCGTGGCCGACTCCTTCAGAAGATCCGATCGCTCGGGGAAGAGGGTGCCCGCTTCGAGACCTTGGAACCATCCGGACAGCACCGGGGCTTGCAACTGTACGTTGGCGAGCGCGATGATTTCCTCCGCCTGGGCCTGGTCCTGCCCGAGAGTGGCCCACCCGATCTTGAGCGAGTTGATGTTTTTCGTCTTCATCGCGATGACCAAAGCCTTTGCGTAGGCCTCTGTTCTTGTTGGCTCCTGGAACAGCTCATCGAGACGCCCCTTCAAGAAATCCACAATCTGCTCCTCGTCCGCAACCTTGCTCGCTCTCTTGATCTTGGCATCGTGAAAACTGATCTTCTTCACGGCAGCCTTGCCTTCCTCATTGAACCATTCCTGAAGCAACTCCGCCGAGAGATTGATGTCTCCCGCCAACTGGATGATTTCCTGCGCTGCTCCCATCTTCTTTCCGATGTGTTTTTCTGCCGACTTCATCGTCGTGATCCCCTGCTTCGACATCGCCACCCGGATCGAGTTCGCGTACATCTCAGCCGTCTCCTCCTTGAGGATCTCGCTCAAGTGTGATCTCAAGAATTCAAGTATGTGCTCCTCCTCTGACAAAGCCTTGGCGGTCTTTTTCGCGGCCACCACTGGGCTGACGCTCATCTTCTTCACCGTCTCACGAAGGCCGTGATTGGCGGCCGCAGCCGCGCACGCCTCCTTCACGGCCTCCAGGCCACCGACAGCCTTTAGGCTCTCGGCGAAGCGCCCCTCCATGCCTGGCTCGCCCCACTTGCCCCTGCAAAATCTGTGGTGCGTAACGATCGACTCGTCCTGGCCGATCCCCTCAATCGGCAAATGACAGTCCGTCGCTTGGCATATGGAGGATAGGCAGCCAAACTTCGGGTCGCTGCCCGTGTAGACGTTGTGAACCGTCACCGCTTGCACCGCCGGGTCCGGGTCGAAGCCTTTCGTGATCTGCCAGAGGCCCTTGTGCAGGAACTCACCCCCCTCCCTTTTCAAGCTTGGGTGGAACTGCCCCTCACACTTCCCGCCTGGGATGTCGAAGCTGCTGCCTGCTGCGACGGCCACGGCAGGGACACACATCGCGATGGCATTCGTCGAAGAGATGGGCGCGATGGCTGTCACCCAGACCTTGGCCACATCGGGCATCGACATGCAGTTGGACACGCTGCTGTACGTGCCGGCGTTGCGGCTGGAGCTCTTCAGGTAGTCCATTTCCGCGTCCGTTATGTTCCCTTTGGACTCCCCCCCCTCGCACTTGCAGACCGTCGCTGGGCAGTGGCCGCCACTGCCGCAGTTCGTCGCACACCAAAAGTCGTTTGCAGACGGTGAGATGCTCACGCAGTTTGCGTCTTCGTGCTGGAAGGCGCCACCCTGTGCGGCCAAGACCGTTGCTCTTTGACCGTCGCCCGACACGGCCGCACCGAGCTGCGCCACGCCGAGCGCCAGCATGGGTAGCACAGAAGTTAGCTGCCAAATCGAACTCGACCCGAGGGTGGGGAGGGGGTGAACGCGGGGAAAAAATGGATAAGATAAGATAATAAGATAAGATCTTATCTTATCGCGGGGAAAAGACAAGAGAGGATTATCTGATTGCGGCATGGGGGTGGGGGTGGGGGTGGGGTGGGGGGGAGGGGGGGGGGGTATTTGGGTACTCG
>Ga0209302_10000987_pt1 | contig 16341 bp, 18 predicted proteins | sample ArcOceMetagenome_2_FD_187445 | JGI IMG/M metagenome (GOLD analysis project Ga0209302, IMG submission 187445) | Marine eukaryotic phytoplankton communities from Arctic Ocean - Arctic Ocean ARC135M Metagenome (SPAdes) (version 2) | ecosystem: Environmental > Aquatic > Marine > Oceanic | place... | reverse complement strand
GGAAGCTGGCTTCCTCACAGAGATCTCCCAGTACGAGGAACTGGGAGATCTCTGTGAGCTCGGTGATCTCGGTGATCTCGATGATCGCTGTGATTTCGGTGAGCTCGACCTGGTGCAAGATCATGCGGCGCCACCCAACCGCTCTATCGCGACGCTGCTTGACGATGTTGAACATAAGGTCAAAGCACAAAAGCAATCGCCGTGGTCGATCACTACGAAGGAGGCAGCCTTGCTGCTAGAGCGTCGGTCTTCCGTAGTTCCTTGTCATCCCGCCGCCAACAAGCTGCTCGATGGCTTGTGCTATTCATTCTTTGTGGAAGCAGGGTCGGCAGCCCTTGGCAAACGCAAAAAGTCACAAGCAGGGTCGAGCGGCCTCGCAGCAGCCGATGAAGCCATGGTGGTCACCGCCGAGTACAGCGGGGTGAGCGGCGGTAGCCTGTTCGACCTCGATGATGGCAGCCATCTCGGGGTTTTGCGCATCAGCGGCTCGAACCAGCAGAGCCTGCACCTCAAGTTCGGCAAGTACTGCTTGGTGTTACTGCAAAAGCATCCAGATTACAATACACCGTTCCCAGATGGGAGCGCGCGCGAAACCAAGGAGGCGGGCCGGGCTAAGACTCCGTTTCAGCACCGTGCGCCCGACAAGCAAATCCTGTGGCTGGTCCATGCGACGCCGGAGGGCACGGCGGCGGCAGTGGTACAGAAGGTAGACACGTTCCGCGGGGACGTCGTCATTGCAGGCTTCGCGACGGTTGGGAAGGATCTGACCGTCGGTCCAGGCGGCAGTGGTACCGCGTCCACGCCAAACTCGCAGGTCGCGAAGCGGACCACGCCGAGTCCATGCCTGTATTCCGGCCGCGGGTGAAAGACGAGGCCGGGGAGCGCAACAGCCGGCCTGACGAAGTCGGCCTTCGGTTTGATGAGGCGGAGGAGCTCAACGGCGGCGACGTGGTGGCGCTGGTGGGTGACACCGACGGCGTGCAAAAGGTCTCGCGATCGGCGCGGGGCAGCGACCGCGCGGAGTGGCGGGTCGTCTCCACCAATCCGCAGATACTGGGGAATGACATCTACGACGAGGACGCGGCGGTGCCGATTGTCCTCTCTGGACAGGTGCCCATCCGAGTGACAGGCAAGCCGCCGGTTGACGCGTACCTCGTGCCGTCAGGCCATGAGGACGGATGCGCGCGGGTGCTGAGCGACGAGGAGGCACCACTGAATATCCTCGGCCAGGTCGTCGACAGTCGTGTCAAGAGTGGGCGGGTCAAGGCGCTGGTGCAAAAGGGCATGGAAACGGGGCCGATGAGCCGATACTTTCAGCGAGAGATCGATCAGGTAAGAGCCGAGGCCGAGCGCTCTCGAGACGAGAATGCGAGGTTGCGTGCAGCGCTTCAGGATGTCCCCTCCCGACGTGCAGATCAGAGCGCGCAGCCGGCCGCGAACGCTGCGCCGGCTCCTGCTGCGCCGGCTCCTGCTGCGCCAGCTGCTGCTGCGCCGCCTACTACCTCTGCACCGGTTCCTGACTCGCCCACCTCATCACCCGAACCGATGCGGTCCGGCTGTACCGAGGACATCGAGACCTCTAGATCTCAGTTCCGACCACCTGCCAAAGGTGAATGGCCATGGGATGAGATTGGCAAGCTTGGCCCGGACGGCAGGTCTGTGGTGACGCCTGCCGATGCGGCGCTCAACCGCCTTCACCTGGTATTCATGGTGATCAACTGGGGCTGTGGCAGTGGCGGGCTGGGCGTCAGGCGTGAGCTCGTCGACTGTCTAAGTGGCTGCAGTGCCAGCGCCAACGCGACCATCCGTGCCTCCGGTGAGACGATTAGCGCCAGCGGCCACGGTGATACGCCTGCAGAGGCGCTGGCGTTGGCCAAGTGGCGCCTCCTCGAGGCCAGCAACTGCCAGCTGCTCGAGCTGCTTGCAAGGTGTGAGTCTGACGCGCGCTCGTCCGGCTCGGACGATCAAGGGCAGAGTCAGACCGCCAGGGCAATCCGCAACGCCGGGGCCAAGGATGCTGCGACGAGCGGCAAGTCGCGGCTGAACGCGATAGCTCATCGGCTACTCGCGGGGCAAATGAGGACCCTACAGGGTGAGACACTCGTCCAGTACAAGCCGAGCACGCCTCTGGGCGGCAGCGGCAGCACTGCCGCCGGTAGCGGCGACGCCTACTTAGCCGGTAGCGGTGACATGGCGGGTGAGCACACAGGCTTCCGCTCGCGTGGGGTCCTGCCGTGGTGCGAAGGCCGCCCAAGCTTCACTGGCGCCGTCGCCTGTACGATCAAGGCGTCTGAGCACTCGGCGGCCGAGCGCGGACTCGCCTTTGTCGATCGTGTCGTCAACTCGCTCACGGACCCTTCCTACACGTTTGGCTTTGCCAAGCTCTCGGAGCTCCTTCACGATTTGCGAACGGCCACGCGGCAGGCGCAAGAGGCGAGTGTGGCGCACGACGTGACACACGAAGTGAGCGGCTTGTCGATCAGTGAGCTACGCGAAGGTCTGTCGTCTGGAGAGGGAAATCCGCTCGAGCTTCACGAGCGGCTCCGTGCGGCGCACGAGGTGAGCATGAGGAGCAGCTTCAAGGAGCTTCTGCATGTCATCGCGATGAGACTCAAGCACCCCCCGGCAATCGAGGCCCACGTAGATGACCAGTCAAACTGGCGCGAGCCGACGAGGTTTCTCCGCTACCAGACCGTGCCGGCCGAAGACGGAGAGCACCTCGGATGCTCGGCGCATGGGACGCCACTTGAGCGTGCTGCCGTCTCGTTCGTGCAGTTTGACGGCGAGCCCACATTCGTCGGGGCACCCGCGGCCGGGCGCAAGGCGGCCGAGCAGGCGGCGGCAGAGGCGGCACTCGCATTTGTTTTCGACAGGGCGCTCGCCGAGTAGGCCAGTCTAAGTGACTAAGTCTCAGCGACTAACTATGCAAGCCGTAGAGCTAGTGAACGTGTCTAACGTGATACGTGTGCGCTGTGCGCCCCTTCTAGCCCTTTGTTTGTAGACAGTACATAATGCATATATGGCCGCCATGCACCGTCCTCGCCGCATAGCCAAAGTGGGTGGCAACATCGGCGAGGTGCTCCGCAGACCAGCAGCAGCCATCTCGCGTGTGACCGCGTGCGATCGCCACGTCCAGGAGCCGCTCATCCATTGAGGGCTCGCAACTGTATCGGGCGCCATGCGCCTCGAGCCGTTGCAGGGCCTCGTCGTTGTCGCACACGAGCGCACAGTCGGGTTGCCCGGATCGATAGTGTGCCAGTAATCCATCAGCGAGTACAGACCGCATCCAGAGCCGGGCAACTGGAGGCGATGCGGGACATCCGACATCCGCTCTCGCTTGCAAGCGACGCGCGAACCGTGCGGCGCCGTGCTGGCGACTCCGAGATCACGGTCGAAACGACCACGGACGTGTCCGGCCTAGAGATATGCACGGCAGATTGCAAGCCCCTTAATGGATATTGGATTTTCGCGCGCGCCGCGATGGCGCTGTCGAAGCTGAGGCTTTTATACTAGTATCAGTATGAGCATACTTAGCTAAAGAGGCGGGGGCTCTGTTCCTGGCCTTTTAGTAGCACGACCACCCAGCAAACGGTCTGGCTGGTGCAAGGTCGTGGCGCGCGGTGGCGGCACAGACGCGCCGGCGAGGAGCAGCCTCGCCGCCTCCTCGAGCGAACGGAGCGTGGCGTGCGTCGTCTGCACCATACCCGCGGCGCGCAGGAGTGCGGAGGCGAGGCGCGCCGCCATCTGCTCACCGGTGACAGTGGCACATACTGTTCACATGCTGTTCGCGTGCTGGTCTGCTGTTCACATGCACATGAACATGAGCATGCTGTGCACATACTGCGCACATACCGCGCATGCATGGAACATGGACATGGGCATGGACATGGACATGGACATGGACATGCACATGGACATGGACATGGACATGGACATGGTGCACATGCGGGGCACATGCCTGCTCGCCGGCGACGGTGAGGTGCGGTACGGCGGCATACGTGCAGTCCGCGGCGGTCGAGTGCGCATTGTACGGCAGGGTGTCGAGGTGCAGGTCGGCCAGCCTGTGCATGTGCATGTGCATGTGCATGTGCATGTGCACCGCATGCATGCGAGCTGCACGCGCGCTGCATACCCCCCGACGGTGGCCAGGGTAGATGTAGATGTAGATGCAGATGCAGATGCACTACATCTACACATGCAGCGGGCTGGCGCGCCCGACGCGGCGCAGGTGACTCGCGGTCGGCACGAGCGGCACGAAGCGCACGCGGCTGAGCGGCGCACCGCGCGCCGCCAGCTCGGCTCGCAGCCGCGCCCGCTGCGCCACCTCCGCGCCGCGTGCCGCCATCGGGTAGCTCACGAGCAGCAGCACAGCGCGCGGCGCGCCGAGCAGCGCGCCCGCCGCCACCGCCGCGGTCTCGGGCGAGAGCTTGGCGGGGTTGCCGCTCATCGCCAGCAGCGGCGCGGCGGCGGAGAGCCCGAGCTCCGCACGCGTCGGCAGCCGCACGTCGTGCGCGTGCGTGCCGTCGCGGGCGCCGTTGCGCGCTCCGTCGCGAGGCAGCCCCGCCGCGAGCGCGTCGTCGCTCAGGCTGTTGGGCTGGAAGTGGTGCGGCGCGAGCACGAGGCGCTCGGCGAAGGCGGTGGCGAGGCGCGGCGGCGCCGCGGCCGTGTCTGCGAGCACGTATTGGTAAGCGCCGCCCGCGGTGGCCTGTGGAGGTGCGGTGGGTGTGCCGTGCCGCGTGCGTGCAGCGCATGGACTGTGTACGCGCTGCGTATGCCATGCCGCGTGTGTGTGCATGTGCACCGGGTGCGCGACGAGATTGACGCGGAGCGGCGCGGCAGCGTGCGCGATCACCGCGTTGCGCGCGCGTGGCGCGCCCCCCTTGACAAAGTTGAGGTCTAGCAGGATGTGCGCCGTCGACGCCTCGGCCGCGGCGGCGGCGTCGTCCTCGGCGTGCAGGTCGACGAAGCGCGCGCACTCCCGCTGGGCGCGCGCGCGCAGTGCGGAGGCCTCACGCGGCGGTGGGCCGAGGGAGAGGCACGAGACCTGCAGATGAAAGGGCAATCGGATGGAACTGGGCACGGCCCACGAAACGTCCACCCATCTACCTGTTTGTCTGCCTGTCTGCCTAGACCTGCATGCGCGTCGCGTCGTGGATGCCTAGCACGGAGGCCAGTAGCCGCAGCGTGATGTGCTCCCGCCAGTCGGCCATGACGTACGCGACGCGCAGCCGCCGCGCGCCGCTGGCGCCAAGCAGGGGCGGTCCCGCGACAGGAGCGGCGACGGCGGCGGCGGCGGGGGCGGCGGCGGCGGCGGCGAGCAGCTGCCTTGCGCTGTGGCGGTGCGCACGCAGCACCGCGCCGGCCGCCTCGCCCGCGGCGAAGGGGTAGTAGAGCATGTGCATCGGGCTGAGACCCGTCATGCGGTAGTCGTGCGCCCGGGCGAGCCTGCGCGGCCGACGCAAGACGCCATCGCGGTGTGCGTGCAGTGGGTAGAGTATGCGGTGGGTATGCCGCGTGCGTGCAGTGGGTGCGCGGTGGTGCTGCACATGCACATGCACATGCACATGCACATGCACATGCACATGCACATGCACATGCACATGCACATGCACATGCGAGCCTGCGCAGCCCGTGGAAGAGGGCGTCGCGGTCTGACCAGTCGCACGCCTCGATCGCGTCGTCGAAGACGCCGGGCAGTGCCCCGACCCAGCTCGGCTGCATCGCGGTGAGCGTGCGGTAGGCCGCGGGCATGCCGGCGCTGGCGGGCCCGGGCCCGTCTCGCAGGCCAGCCCAGGCCTTCCCCTCGCGGCCCGAGGCGAGAGACGTAAAGAGGGCGGCGGCGTCAAGCAGCGCAGGCGCAAGGCGATGCTCGGCTCCGTGGGACATGATCCGTCCGGCCAGCTGGTGCGTGACCGCTGCGTCCGATGGCCACAGCCGAGAGGCCTCCTGCCGGGCGAGTGGGCGCAGGGCGTGCACGGTCCAGCGGAGGGCGGGCACGCACCACAGCGCGGCCACACACGGTGCAGGGTGGCTCTCGCTAGAGGGCGCGAGGGGGTGCAGCGCGAGAGGGTGCAGGGCGAGAGGGTGCAGGGCGAGGCCGCCTGCAGCAGCCTCACAGCCTCCGGAGCCTCCGCCAAGGCTCCCAGTGCGACATACGCGAACGCGTCCTGCGGCTGCAAGGTGAGAGCACGTCGAGCCGCTGCCTCTGCAGCCTCGAGTGAGGCACCCGCTTTCAGCAGCTGCACGGCATGCATCACAGGTCGGTTGACGAGAAGTTCCGCCAGCACTGACTCTGCTGAAGGTCTTGCCGCCCAGGACACGAAGGACGCCTGCACACAAGACGGTGCGCGTCAGAAGTCACGCGAGCGCGGGCTAGATGAGAGGTCAAATGGGAGAGTCCCAACCGAGCGCGCCTTGCGAAGGCGCGCCAGCACGGCGCGTGTGGTTGCACTCTATACACGCTTAGCGCGTGTTGCGTCAGAAAAGGAGGCAACACAAGGGAAACGGCGGAGACTGACAGTCGCTGAATACACTCAGGCACCCATCTGAAACGTTCGGCCCTTTTCGGAGATCGAGGCCTGCGCGGGCCTCATCGATGGCGACGACGGCGCGCTGTGCACGGCGCAGCGCGCCAAGGGCGGGCGGGGCGGCGGGAAGGGGAGTAGGCGTAGGGCGACAGACGTGACAGCCTCCCGCCTCGCCCTGCGAAAGAGGCGCCGTGCCTCGTTGAAGGCGCGGAGGTTAGTGTGCGACCCGGGCAGCTGTGCGGCGGGCGCGGCGCCCTGCAGCCATGGCAGCCGCAGCAGCTCGGAGGCAGAGGGACGGCGCGCGGGAGACTGCTCGAGCAGCACACGGACAGCCCGCTTGCCGTCGTCGGAGACGTTCCGCCAGCACGGCGCGTTGCCAAAGGCCCACTCGGCCGCCTTGATCCTCGCGGCAAGCTCCGGCTCCTCGGCCGCGCCGTCGGGGTCGAACGGGTGCCTGCCGCTGAGCAGGATGAAGAGGACGACGCCGAGGGACCAGAGGTCGACGGCCGCTCCGTGCGGCTCCTCGCGCAGGTGCTCTGGCGCCATGTACGCCACCGTGCCGTTGAGGATGCTCGCGCGCCGCTGCAGCCCGGAGGCCGGCTCCACCTCGCACGCCAGCCCGAAGTCGCATAGCTTGACGAGCGCACCCTCCGACCGGTCGGCCAGCAGTAGGTTCTCAGGCTTAACGTCGCGGTGCACCACGCCGCGCCCGTGCAGGTGCAGCAGCGCCTCCGCCACCTGCCGCAGCAGCGCCTGGATGGTCCAAAGGCGGCGGAGTCGGCGACTTGGAGGCGGCTGGCTCGAGCATCCGAGGGAGTGGCTACGCACCAAGTGGCCCGATCTCTCCGAATTAGGTGAGGGGTGGCGAGCCGCCCAAAGCCGCCAGGCGCGCCCTGAGGACGCGCAGGAGGCGGGCTCGCCGGGCTCGGGCCCAGCCGAGCAGTGGCGCTTTAACTAGGCTGGCGCGCCGCTGCGTCTCGCTCTGAGTACGCACCTCGCGAGCAGATCCGGTCGAAAACCTCTCCGCCACTCACCAGCTCGAGGACAAGCACCCACGCCCGCGCAAGCTCGAAGTGGTCGAACAGGCTGACGAGGTGCGCGTGCGCGCCGCCCCGCCGCATTAAGCCTACCTCGTGTGCAATGGACTTTGCGTTGGACTTCTGCTTGTCCACCAGCTTGAGCGCATACGTCCGGCCGCTCGCGCGATGCGTGCCAAACCGCACCGTCGAGAAGGCGCCCGTGCCAAGCACACGCCCCACCCCAAAGGCTTTCAGCTTCAGCTCGTTGCCCGACGGCTGCTGGCCTACGGGGCCCTCGGGCTCAAGGAGCGTCTCGTGGTCGACGCTCGGCTCGGCCGACCAATCGGCCCACCACTCGGCAGAGAACAGGTGCGCACAGCACGGCAGCCACTGCGACGAGTTGGCCGCCATCCAGCCTGCCAGCTGCCAGAGCGTTCTGCGCGCTTCCGCAACTTTGACAGCCGCGCAAGTTCGCATGTTATTGTGGGAAGGAAGCCTTCCCGGCACAGGGGACCGGAGTTTGCTCAACTGTTTTCTCACCAACTCTTAAAGGCAGGAGGGTATTAAGATAAGATAAGATCTCTTAGGAGGGACATGTACTACAATAACGAATTAAGACTCGCGATGAGGGTGGTGTGGAGTGTGTTTTATGTGGTTTGGGCTAGGGTGGTTGTGTGGTGGAAGAAGCAGAGGAAGAAAGCCTGACGTAGACACATGTGCATGCACATGTGCATGTGCATGTGCATCTGCATGATAAGATAAGATCTTCTCCTAGAGGCCAATCGACCGCGGTTTTCACCCCTCACCGCCCTCAGGCTCCGCGGCCGCGGGGCGCCGACGACCGAGGCCTTATGGCCGCCGCGAGTGACGAGCAGGAAGTGCTCAAGGCGCGACTACTGGCCAAGGAGGCCTCGCTGCGCGACCTCACGAAGCGTTACCTCCAGTTCGTCAATGGGGTCGAGGGAAAGTCCGCGGAGGAGTGTGGCGTGCTGTATCAGGGGCTGCTCAAGGAGATCGCGCGGTACGAGTTCGCTGTGAGCAAGGCGCGCTCACTGATCGAGACCAACACGCGCCAGGTCGCAGACTACGACCAGATGCGCCAGGTCAGCGAGCCGCCCCACGCGCGTGCTAGACTACGACCAGATGCGCCAGGTCAGCGAGCCGCCCCACGCGCGTGCTCTTCCCCGGATCCCGGCCCAGACGATCGAGCTTCCCCGCACCGTGCAGTATCGTGCTCTCGGGCCCCAACCCCGGCCCCACGCGGGGCCAAGTGCCCGAACCGCCCCCCCCCCCCTCCGGGGTGACCGATTGTGTGCATGTGCACTGCATGTGTGTACGCTGCATGTGCGCCATATGCCGTCGCAGGTGATCGAGGGCGACATGGGCAGCACGCAGACTGACATCGAGAGCCTGGCGGGGCAGGTGCGTAGTGCATTGCACGGTGCACCCCATCGTTCACCACACGGAGCGTTGCACCTTGCATCACATCTTGCATCGCAAGTGCATGTGTGCATCGCAGCGTGCAACACGTAGTGCACCACACGATGCATGAGGGTGCACCACTGACACCGCGGCCCTGGCGGCGCGGCAGCTTCAAGAAGAGCGCAAGGTGCGGCAGCAGAAGGAGCAGTACGCCGCGCTCGCGCGCCAGATCAACCAGTACCCGCCGCGCGAGGAGACGCAGGCCGAGATCCACGCGCTCAGCACCGAGCTCGTCCCGCCAGCGTGTCCCTTGAAAAGTGCCTCCATTCCTACCCCGCCCCTCGCCTGGCGCCGCCACCGCCCGCCAGGCTGAGGGGGTTAATAGGCCAGACCTCTTCGTGCATCTATGGCAGCGGCCTGGGACCCAGCTCGGCAGGTCGGAGACTGTTCGCACCCCGGGCCAATCGCGCCACCGCGGGCTGTGTCTCGGATGCTCCTCCCAAGTAGTGCGGAGGGTGACCCAGAGACCAGAGACCAGAGACCAGAGACCAGAGACCAGAGACCGGAGACCAAGACGCCAGATGTCAGATGCCAGCACACCAGACCATTAGACCACCCGACCATCGGACGCCAGGACCCACCAGCGTCTCGCTCACCGCGTGCATCTCCCCTGCATCTCCCTGCATCCCCTGACCCCCCCTGCACCCTCCCCCCAGGTCTCGCTCAAGGCCGAGGGCGAGGCGGCGGCGACGAAGCTCGAGCTGCGCTCGAAGCGCTTCGCCGGCTTCACGCATGCGCTGCACGACCTGCAGCCGCAGCCGGCCGAAAAGTGTGCGTGCGTGTATGTGTGTGTGTGCCGGGCCTGACTCTCGGCGGTGCCGCGGCTTGCCCCCTGGAGTCGCGGGGGAGCTGTATGAGAGCTGCACGGGAAAGCAGGGTCGCAGGGACATTGCGGGGAGGTTACGGGGAGTTGCGGCTCGCCACGACTGCCCGCAGCTACAGCTGGCTCAGGGCGGTGCGGTGCTCTCGTGGCGTGCATGCACAGCCGGCCCAAAGCCGGCCGCCGAACGCCTGCCCATACCGCGCCATTCCGCACCGCCTGCAGGCAGCTGCAGCTCAGCGAGGACGCCGACGGCGCCACCGACATGGCCACCGACATGTAATCGCCACCGGGCCACCGAGTGGTGTGGCTGTTTTGTGTGCGCAGCGGTCGGTCCTCGGGCGGGTTCGGCTGGGCGCCGGTGAACCGGTCAGATCACGACAGGCGTACAAGTAACTTTACAACATTCAGAGTGAGGGCGATCGCGCCGCAAAGTGTGTTTACTGTGTATAGATCGCATGTGGACTGGCCTAACACCTGTATATCGTGCCGTTCTAAAGTACACTTTGCAATCGATTTGCTCTAAACCGACGAGCGGGGAACGTAACGTATGTATGTAACTCACCAGTCAATGTAACAATGTAAAAAGAGTAAACGTATAACCCCGTTACTATTCCGGCAAGTGATATTAAGGGACTGCCCCCGCTTTACTACCTCTACGGCTTTAGATCGCTTCGCGAAGCACTGTTGCGGTGAAACTACTGTTTTTCCTTTTTTTTCAAATGGGAATATTTACGTTTCGTTAGACATTACGTGCGTATGTGGTTCTTTGCGATTGTAGTTTTTGCGATTGTAGTTTTTTACACTCCCTTAACGGCTGCGGGAGGGTGATAACCAAGCGAGAAGCGTACACACAACCACAAGCCACAAGGGCGTGTCACACGTACTGTTTAAATCTTTCTGAGAGATCTGACTACGTGTACTCTCCGTGCTTTTGCATGCAGCTCGCCGAGGCCGAGCCCGGACGCCCCGAATGCTTCACACATGTCACAAATAAATTCGCCGCGCACTCGTAGCGAGACCGGCACAATCATGGTCATGCGGACACAGAGGCACAGAACTCAAACGTAACTTCTAACTATCAGCAGCAGGTCGGCACAATCAGACGGCAGCTTGCGACGCAAGCTCCGCGTTAGGGCCGATGGACACGTACTCGCTCCTACTTGGGGAAGAAGGAGGAGAGGTCGGGGAAGACGAAGCCGCTCGGGGCCGCCGGCATGGACTCGAGCGCCGTGAGCGCCGTCGAGATGTGGGTCTCCGGGCCAAACTGGTTGTTGTGCACGCCCACGACCACGCCCTTCGGGCCGACAACGTACGTCTCGCGCCCTCCGAGCAGCCCGAAGAGGTCCTTCTCGATTCCGATCTGCTCCCGCACTTCGTCGCCGTCATCTACAACGATCTTCATCGAGCCGTAGACCTCGTCGGCGCCCTTGGCGCCGGCCGCATTGCGAACGCCCACCACCGTCGCACCGAGCGTCTTGAAATCGTCCATAAACTCGTCGAATGCAGCGAGCTCCTTCTTGCACGAGGGAGCGTCGTCTGCGCCGTAGAAGAAGACAACCGCCTTCTTGCCGCTCACGCCAAAGGACTTGAGCGCCTCCGCGGGGAACTGGTCGCCGACAGCCAGACCCATGTGCGGCTGCCCACCAGTGCGCAGGGTGCTGCCGGTGCCCGCAGGCACGCCAAGGCGGAGCGCCCAGCGGACGAGGGCCAATGACATGACGGTAGCCAGAACATAACTCGTTGCATTTATAAGATAAACTGCGCCTTGCGCACCACCCGCGAACTTGCCAAACTGCACATGCGAACTCTGGTCCCGTGTGCCGTCTGTAGCCTTCCCACAATACATGCGAACTTACGCGGTGAGGGTATGCAAGATGCGGCGCGCGAGAGCACCGACCCGGTCGACCACGTCACCTTCTTCGGCTTGCAGTTCCACCCACGCAGCAGTTCGCTGCTCGACGGACAGCCGTGCGGCGCGGTCCGCTGCCTCGTGCTGCACTGGCTGGTGCAGGTCGTGCACCTGGCGACAGCCATCGGCAGGCAGCTGGCGCAGCCCACGAGCGTGCACATGCTTGCCACCTGCTTGCGCCCGTCCATGGGGCCGCTGTTGTCGCAGCTGGGCGGCGCGCCGGTGCGCGTGCTGTCACCGGCGCCCGAGCTGGCCGCCGCGCTGCAAGGGCTGCGTCGGCAGCAGGAGAGGACGAGTTGCTGCCCTGGCTGGACGAGCGAAAAGGCGCTGACGCTGCTCAAGTGGCAGGCGGTCAGCCTGACTAGCGCGAGGCTCGTGGTACTGCTCGACCTCGACGTGGAGGTGCTGCCCTACCGCATCGCGCGCGGCGAGGCTTACGTTGCAGCAGTGGCGGCCGACTGGGTGGCAGTGATCTCGTGCTCGCTACGCGGGAGCGCGCAGCTGCTGGGCTGGCCGGATCACGACGCGCCGTTTAACGCCGCAATGGCGCTGATCCGTCCCTCGCGCGCGATGTACGATGAAGGTGTGCGCGTGCTGCAGCGCGCGCACTTCAACGGCAGCCACGGCTGGGACGGTGTGGGTCCACCGTCGCTCGCTCTGCCCGCCTCTGACGCGGCGTGGCATCTATTGCCGGGCAAGCTGGGCATGCTGAGCCGCGACGACTGGCGCTTTGTCCACGCGTCACTCGATCAAGGCTTCTTTTTTTACATGTTCCGTGTGCGCCAGGCGCTCGGAGGCGAGGCGGGTGGCGACTTGCGCCTCACGCGATGCACGCGGCATGGCGGCGGCGCGGCGCAGCTACACCACTACGTGAGTGGCATCAAGCCGCAGGCCTGCGTACGCCAGCTCGGCTGCCGTTCCCTCGACCGGCCGCGCCCCCCTGTCCCGGTGCGCCAGATGTTCGCCTCCGCTGCGCCGCGCCGACCTGGCGAGGCACTCTCTCCCCCCAAGCCCATCCACGCCTCCTTCGTCGCCCGCAGCCTCGGCTGGGTCGGTCGCGCCGCCGCTGACCTGGCCGCCCTCGCCGCAGCTCTCAACGGCTCCTCCTCCTCCGCCGTCGCCGCCTTATCCACCGCCGCCCTCGCCACCGTTCCACGTGCCAACGCCGCCTCTGGAGGCGAGAGGCGCTGCAACGCCAGCGCGCAGCAGGTCTCTGGACATTCCTCCCCCTGCACCGGCGTGAGGGGACGTGCCGACATAGCGGCCTGCGTAGTGCGGCTGCGGCGCACTGTGGGCTGCGCCGCGCGGGGAATGCTGAAGTGGGAGGCGCGCGGCGCACAGGCGGCGGCACTATACCGACTGCAACGGCGGCGGCGTGGCGCGGCGAAGCTTGCGGGTGAGGGGCGCGGCGGCGGCGGCGTGACGGCGGCGGAGTGGATGGAGCAGCTGCTCGGCCCGCCCAGCCCGGAGCGAGGGATGCCCGGGCAGAGCTTCGCCGAGGCGCGCCATGCCTTGTTTACTTGGATGATGTAGTGCAAGGCCCTGCTGCAGGGCCCTGCTTCACACTAGAATCGTCTCGTCTATCTTTGCATCTAGGCGGCCTCAACCACGGGCTATCAGGCAGATCACATCGCCGGCGGGCGAGAGGAGTGTGAGCGGCGGCGACGGGCGAGGCCCGTGCCCCCGGGGCAGTGCGCGAGCCACGCAGGGGAGGGGGGCTCTGCACAGGCGGCGTGGGATGCGTGGCGCGCCTTGCAATCACGTAAACATAAGTGATTAGTTCATCGACCGGAGAATAAAATAAAAATTGAATACTGTGGTTCTTTGGTGGCATAGGTAGCCATTGCTGGGGGTTGGTGTGATTTCTTTCGTGTCTGCAAGTTGTGCTCGCGTCTCCGTCTGCGCGCCGAGCGCGCGCACGAGACGTGCCCAATGAAAGGAGTCTCGACTCGAGCGAGCGCGGAGGAGCGCAGCCGCCACCGCCGAGAACGAAGTCGCCACCGCCGAGCAGAACGAAGTCGCAGAACGAGGTCGGCCGTACAGGATCTTCTGCGCAAGCTCTGTTCATGCTCGTGCTCACGCACATTCTGCTTCATCGTCCTTCTGGGCGTGAGCCTTGCCTTCAATGCGATCCAACTGGTCGGCATGCATGCCGTCCTGCCCGATGGCTTAGTAAGGGGACACGGCCGAAGGGTGGTTCCCCGCACGTGGCCGCACATGTCCGACGTGCCTGAATCGTTTGCGCCCGACGTCAAGCACGCCGTTCACACCGAGGCCCGGCAGCCCGAGGCGGTGGCAGCGGAGGTGGCAGCGCCGCCTGAGGAGCAGCTTTTGGTGCCCGCTGCGGCGTGGCTGCATCGTGGTGGCGCGCCGCTGCCCGGCGCACAGGCGCTCGCGGCGGCAGCGGCGGCGCAGGACGGCGGGCTGGTGCCAAGCCGCCACCCGACCTACCGCCTGGCGTTCACGGTGCCGTGGCTCGGCCGGAACTTCCCCTCGTGGTTCCCCTACTTCGTGGCCTCGTGCGGCCGCTCAGCCTTCCTGGTCGACTGGCTCATCTTCCACGAGGACGCGCAGCTGCCCGCCGCAGAGGACATGCAGGCCGCGCCCAACGTGATCTTCCACAACCTGGGGCGCGATGGCCTCTCGCGGCTCTTCGGCACGCGCATCGCCGCCGCGCTGCACGGCGAGGCGAAAGGCGAGGAGGGGCACGACGGCACGGACGGCGCGGGTGGCGCGGGTGGCGCAGGTGGCGCGGCCGCCCTGGAGGCGGCGCGTCTCGTCTCGCTCTTCCGCATGGCCTTCCGCGAGTTCTCGTACATCGTCACCGAGTACAAGCCGACCCACGGCATCGTTTTCGCCGACTACCTGCGGTCCTACTCGCACTGGTCGTACACCGACATCGACCTGATCTCGGGCGATCTACCGCTCCACATCGAGCTCTCCGAGCTCAGAGACTACGACATCTTCACCTACCACTTCGGCGACGTCTTCCGGCTGTACCTGCGCGGCCAGTTCGCCGCCCACCGCAACGCGCCGCACGTCAATGGCTTGTGGTCGCGCTGCCCGCACCTGGGACGCGGGCTGGTGCGCGAGCCTCGGCGCCGAGCAGAGCCCTTGCGTGACCTGACGCACCACGCAGTGCACCACGCAGTGCACCAAGCAGTGCATCACACAGTGCACCGTGCCGTCGCGCCAGGTGCGCGAGCTCGAGGCCAAGCAGCAGGTCATCCGCAGGCTCGCGGAGAATCCGCAGGCTCGCGGAGAAGGGTAAGCGCGGCCGCACGCGCTTCATCTCGGCCGAGGGCTGCTACTCTGCCGTGGTCGCTGACGCGCCGGGCCTGCGCGTCAAGTTCGTCGCCAAGGCGAGGCATGTAACATGCATATCCACGCGCGTCCACGCATGCACATGCGCATGCGCATGCACATGCACATGCGCATGCACATGCACATGCGCATTTCACACGCGCATTGCACACGCGCATTGCACATGCGCGTGCCTGGCGCCGCTCCAGGCGATGGCCGATTGGTCAGACGACCCTGCCTTCTACGCGGTGAGCGGGGCGCTGCGCAAGTGTGCCGACCACGGCGTGTGGCACGCAGGCGTGTCCGGCGGGCATGCGTGCCGCCCCTTTGGGCCGCGCATCGCGCCGCATTCGGTCCGGCTCCTTGGCGCGCAGGTGCCATCGGGTGTGCACGTTCTAACCCATGCATGCGCACGCACACATGCACCGTGATCTTCCTGAGCGCATGCGGCGTGCCTATGCCCTGCGCGCAGCGGCCGCTGGGGCCGCTGCTGCCGCTGCGGAGGCACGCCAACTGCTCGCGCTGGGTGGAGGCGCGCTACCGCGTGTGCGCCAACCTGAGCGAGGCGGAGGCGGGCGACTTCAACGTGATGCTGCGCGACGGCACGTGGGTGGCGCAGCGCTTCACCAGCCTGCAGCCCGCGGGCTCGCTCGAGGGCGCCTTCCTGCACTTGCAGCGGTGGAAGTCGGTCTTCAAGAAGATGCGCTACGGCTCGGCGCAGGTGCGTGCGTGTGTGCTGCGTGCATGGTGTGTGCATGGGATATGCATGGGATCTGCATTGGGTATGCATGGGGTCTCACCTGCATGTGATCTGGATGCCATGCGCACAGATGCCGCGGCTGCGAGGCCGCTCCATCTTCAGCATCACCACGCACGGCTTCACGCCGCTCGACTTCGACTACTCCGACGAGCGGGGCGCCGACGACTCGAATAGCGCCGCGGCGGCGAAAGCGGCGGCGGCGGCGGAAGCGGCCGTGGCGGCGGACGCGGCAGCGGCGGCGGTGGCGGCGTCACCACCACCGCCGCCGCCAGCGAGGCTACCAGCTTCGGTGGGGCGAAAGCCGCTGCAGGAAATTGTCGACGTGGCAGAGTTCGAGGCGGAGGTGTTGCGCCTCGCGGCGGACCGGACCATCCAACTGTAGATATAGAAGAAATAAGAAAACAACATTCAGATCGGTTGTTGAATCTGATTGCACATCACGTGCGTTGAATCAAAACGATGATAAAAGAACGCCCGACCGACAAACCTGCGAGCCGTCCGCGGTTAACCCGAACGTA
>Ga0209302_10000985_pt1 | contig 16348 bp, 3 predicted proteins | sample ArcOceMetagenome_2_FD_187445 | JGI IMG/M metagenome (GOLD analysis project Ga0209302, IMG submission 187445) | Marine eukaryotic phytoplankton communities from Arctic Ocean - Arctic Ocean ARC135M Metagenome (SPAdes) (version 2) | ecosystem: Environmental > Aquatic > Marine > Oceanic | place... | reverse complement strand
TGTGTGCGCGCGCGCGCGCGCGCGCGCGCGCGTGTAGTTCGTGCGCGAGGGCGCGGCCGCATCTGAGCCTAACCAAGCTCATGTGTGTGTGTGTGTGTGTGTGTGTGTGTGTGTGTGTGTGTGTGTGCGTGTAGTCCGTGCGCTGAGCCTAACCCTAACCCCCAACCATAACCAGGTGCACTTCGGGGGTGAGGAGTTGGGATCCACCGACCCTTCCTCCCGAGCTTCGGAGCCGCCTGGCCAGGGGGGTGAGGAGTTGGGATCCCCCGACCCTGCCCCCCCCGCTATGGAGTTTGGCCAGGGGGGTGAGGAGTTGGGATCACCCGACCCTGCCCCCCCCGCTATGGAGTTCGAGCACCTTCGGGACATTCTCGATCGGCAGCTTCCTGGCCAGCTGCCGATGACGGGCGCAGCACGCAACCTCGCAATCGGCGAGGAGCACGCGGTGCGCATCACGGCGATGGCGGCGGCTCAGATGGCGGCGGCTCATGCTGCCCGGCACAGCTCCGCACCCACACCAGCGAGGGGGCGGTCCCCGGCCCACCGCCCACGCACGGAGCCCCGGCGCCACCGCTCCTCGTCGCCACGCTCTGGCGCCTCGTCGCCACGCTCGCCTGGACGGCATGGCAGCTCGTCGCGCCGGCGGCACGCGCGCTCACGGTCGCCCCCCCGCCGGCGCTGCCGCCGCTCGCCGTCGCGCTCACGGTCGCCCCCCCGCCGGCGCCGCCGCCGCTCGCCGTCGCGCTCACGGTCGCCCCCCCGCCGGCGCCGCCGCCGCTCGCCGTCGCGCTCACGATCGCCCCCCCGCCGGCAGCGCCGCCGCTCGCCGACGCGCTCACAATCGCCCCCCCGCCGGCGCCGCCGCCGCTCGCCGTCGCGCTCACAGTCGCACCCCCGCCGGCGAAGCAGCAGCAGCAGCAGCGGCAGCAGCAGCAGCAGCGGCAGCAGCAGCGGCAGCAGCGGCAGCAGCAGCAGCAGCAGCAGCAGCAGCAGCAGCAGCAGCAGCAGCAGCTCGTCGCGTCGCTCGCCACCACGGCAAGCTCTCCAGAGCTCCTCGACACCGCCGCACGAGGCGGGCGAGCTACCATTCGGGGATGGCCTCGACGACGGTGGCCTCGAGCGCTTGGAGCCGATGGAGCTGCCGCCACCGTCACGGCGCGCCGTCACCCTCCTGACCACGAGCGAGCTCACGGGGCGGATGGCGGGCCGCTTCCAGCCGCTTGCGAGACTGCCACGCACCAACAAGGCGGCGCTGCGCTGCTCCGAGAGCCTCAGCCCAGGCCGCGCAATCACGTCATTTGAGGAGGCGCTCATCGTGGTCGGCGCCGCGGTGCTCCCATTGCCGAGCGAGGCGGTGCGCGTGCTCTTGCCGACTGGAGCGGCGGCTGCGAGCGACCGGTGGTATGAGGCGCTGCTTCCCTTCTTCGCCGAGGAGGAGTGGCTCGTCCCCACGATGCGGCGCTTCGTCGAGCCGGAGCGCGATCGCATCACCATCTCGCTCGGGACGCTGGGCGACGTGCTGCGCGCAGCCAGCAAGTCGGCACTCGCGGCGAAGCTGATGACGGTGATGAGCGGAGTCGCCACCAGCGCCCAGGGGGCCTCTAACTGGGGGGAAGAGCGGATGACTCTGTACGACAAGAATCTCATCTTCACGCTGCCCGGCCACGCGGTCGAAGGTTTCCGCGCGTTTGGCTTGGCGCCAAACGGCAGCGCCGTGGTAATGGCGGCGCCGAGGCGGGGCACTGTGGAGGTGGGGGTCGGCTCGGCGCAGCGGCGGCCAGCGCAAGACTGGCACTTCGACTTTGAGGCTGGAGCAGTGGCGGCCTCTTGGCAGCTGGCCCTCGCGAGCGGGCGCTTCCTCGTGCCGCCATCGTCAGTCATCGCACCGCTGGGCGGCGAGGGGCCGAAGCTCATCCGCAAGCTGCACGTCGCGCCGTTTCGAACGATCCCCGGCAAGGCTAGCGAGGCAATGGGCACTCGCTGCCTGCGGGCAACTTTCGTCGATGCACTCGGCACTCCGCGCGAGCCTGTTGCCACAGTTGCGCAGATCCCGACGGGCTCGCTCGTCTGGTTCTCAGGCGCGCACGCGGGCGACGCCATGCCTGCTGGCGCCGAGGGGAAGCTCGCGCTCTTCGCGCGCGTGCGCAGCTCGGCGCTCGCGGCCGAGCCCAACGTACAGAACCTGTTCCGCTGCCACTTTGACCCGGACGCCTACTTCGAGACACCGGACCAGTTTGCGCCGCAGCACGGCTTTGCGGAGCACCAGCCCCTGCGGGTGCCGCGCTTCGGCGCAGACGGTCTTCTGAAGTTTGCGTGGGGCAGTGACCGCAGCGCCGCCTGGCGGCCGGTGCGCAAGACCCCTCCCGCGAGTTTCTTGCAGCAGCACATGCCCATGCAGCCCGTGCCCATGCACATGCCCATGCAGCCCGTGCCCATGCACATGCCCATGCAGCCCGTGCCCATGCACATGCACATGCAGCCGATGCCCATGTGCACATGCCCACACACGGAGCCTGTCCTTGGGCAGGTGTGCTCGGGGCGTGAGTCGCCTGCGGAGCCAGCGCCAGTGGTGCCGCCGCCGCCGCTGAATCCCCGCTTGGCGAACGCCCTTGCGGATCTCGCTGAACTCGAGGATGCCCCCTCGGCTGCGGGCGTCTCTGCTCCCACCGGCGGCGGCGGGGACGAGGACGGGGGGCGTCGGTTGCTCCGGCAGGCTGTCAGGAGGCGGGAAGCGGCGCGACGAGGAGGAGCAATGCTGGACTCGCAGCACTTGTGAGCTCCAGCACATGTTGTCATTGTGTGGTGTAGAGCGGTAGTTTGTGCACGCTCCTCGTGTAGCCCACAGACAACACTTCTCACTTGTGCCTCACTAGGTCCGATGGCAGCTCGCAGCTCAGCCTCCAGTGTGGCGCCCACAACGACTGGGCGGCCCATCCATCGTTTGCTCGGGTGTGGCACGTGACGCACCGGGAGCACAACCGGTTGATGCACGCCTTGCATGGCAACGGAACCACCCTTGGGTCCGTGCATGACGCGGTGCGTGATGAGCTCGGCGCCTATGTGGACGAGCTTGGCGCCAGCGGCACGCTCGAAGACTGGCTGAACGACGACGCCACGGTGAGGCCCCAGGCCCAGCAGTCCATCGGCCTGATAGTGCGGCCGCGGCAACGGAAGTCGCAGGGCTGCACTCCAGCGGATGCACTCAAGTCTTTGCTGGTGCAGAAGCTCGAGCAACTTGCGCAGACTGCCCGCGTGGCAGAGGGGACAGACCTAGACCTGGCAGTGGTGCACTTTCTCACCCTGCTGTGGACGACGAACCTCCCGCCGTTTTACTACCTCCTGACGTGGGCGAGTCGCCAAGGCCTCAAGCCGCGCCTAGAGAGGACGTTTCACTACCTGCATTGGGCATTGCAGCAGATCGAGGCACCGACGGTGCTCGCCGCGACAAGGGCTTGCCGCGACGTTGCTTGCGCTCCGCTTCCGCCACCGGGAGGAGCGCTGTTGGTGTGGCGTGGCTTGCCGGATGAAAGCCTGCTCACGGGCTTCAAGGACGACGTCAGGGCAGGCTGCCTCACCGCCTTCAGCCTGTCTCCATCCGTCGCCAGGCTGTTCGGCAATGTGCTCGTGTGCGTCGAGGTCTCGGAGGCAGACTTCTCCTGCTTTGCTCATCTCGTCACGGTCAACATGGCCCACGAGGCGGAGGCACTTCTGCACCGCCCCTGCGAGCTCACCGCGCTTGACGATGACCCGTTGGTGATGCAGAGCCGACATTCATGGACTAACTGGTGCTACCGCTTGCGGCGCTTGGATGAGGGAGGGGCGGCGGGGGCGGCGGGGGCGGCGGCGGCGGACGTGACAGCGGAGGCGGAGGCCAAGGCGGCGGCGGCGGAGGCGGAGGCCAAGGCGGCTGTGGCGGAGGCGGAGGCTGCAGCGGAGGCTGTGGCGGCGGCGGCGGCGGAGGCAGCAGAGGTGGCGGCGGCGGCGGCGGCGGCGGCAGCGGCGGCCGTGGAGGTGGCGGCGGCGGCGGAGGCCAAGGCGGCGGCGGCGGCGGCGGCGGAGGCGGCAGCGGCGACGGCAAAGGCCCTGGCGGAGCGGGCAAGTGCCTCAAAGGCGAGCGGCACGGCCCCCAAGAGCCGCAAGGGTCCACCATCGGGTATCGATCCGCTTGGAGACGGCCACATAAGCGGCCGACTCAGCCGCGTTCGGAAACAGCCCAGTCCCGGTCCCGCGCCCAACAAGGCTCCACGGACACTCTTTCCGAACGAATCGACCAAGGCGACAAAGGTGAGCGGCTGCAAGAAGAGTCTCTCTGGCAGCCAAAAAAGGCAGAGGCAGGAGAGGTATGCTCGCTGGGCGGCGTCACTGACCCTGGCCGACGCGCAGAAATGCAAAGTCGTAGGCACGCCGTCTGCGCCCATGGTGCAGCGCCCCGCCGCCCCGTCCTGGGCTTCGGCTAAGGCGGGAGACGAGGAAGAGGAAGAAGACCAGGGAGACGCGGTGAGCTACAAGGCCTTGAGGCCGCACTTCGCGCCCGACGTGCAAGCGTACTTTGAGGCGATCGTGCGCGCGCTGCCATCGGCCAAGAAGAAGAGTGGCGGCCGCGCAAAACAGACGGCGCGGTGGGAGGCCTGGGCGGCGGGGCTGACCCTGGCCGACGCGGAGAAATGCGAGGTGCGCCTCGACACCAAAGCGCAGCGGCCTGAGCACAGGGTGTGGCGCCCTCACGAGAAGGAAAAAGGGGTGCCCTACGAGGCCGTGAAGGGGCGCTTTGCCGCCGACGTGGAAGAGCACTTTGCCTCGGAGGTGCGGCGCGCGCTGCCATTGGGCGCAGTCAAGGAGCACCGGGCAGCTGATCAGAACAAGCGCAAAAATGAGCGAGATCTGCGGAACCGGGTGACCGCAAACGATCGCCGACGGGAGCGACGCCTGCGGGAGCGGGTGACCGCGAACGAAAAGGGCGGCCGCACCCGGAGGGCTCAGGCCGTCCGCTTGCAGCAGGAGGCGGCGCGGACGGCCCGCGCGCACCTCGCTCGCACGCGGCCGCTGCTCCCGCGCCCCGAGGGCCGAGCATCGGCGCAGTCTTGTCCGCTCGAAATGCTCGACTTGGTGAACAACATCGCGGGCGCACAGATGGTGCACCCCACCGAGGCGCTCCGCCACGAGGACGTGCAGAACCCCGACCCCCAAAAGCTGCGAGAGGTGATCCGGATGCTCGAGCGTGATGTGCATGTGTTCCCAGAGGAGAAGATGCAGGTGGTGCAGGAGGTGCTGTCGGTCGTGGCGCGCGACGCGCCCTTCCCGAGCTGCACGGTGTGTGGGGTGCGCGACTTGACGCAGCCGTGCACCGACATGGTGCTCACCGCGGCATTGGCAGAGCGGCTCCGCTTGTCAGAGTCCAAGTCTGAGCTGGTGCACGCGCTCGGCGCGGTCACTTTGTACGAGCTCGACAAGGACGGCACCAACCTCCATGCCCTGCCAACGGCGGCGTGCGACATCAGCCACTTGGTCAGCTTCGTCGAGTTCAACGACGAGCGCTACGCGCTGCACGAGGAGCACGTGCAGAGGCGCTTGGCGCGCGAGACCGACCCACAGGACCGGATTGTGGACGGCGATGGCAACGTGCTCGAGTTCCAGGTGGATAAGGGCTGCCGCGCCGCCTTGACCGCGGGCCGGCTTCCCGCCCTCTGCCTCCCGCAGGGCCACGACTTTGGGCGGCTCACGCACAAGTCGGTGCGCATGTACCTCCCGCCCCCCTCCGACGCGGAGAAGCTCGCGCTCGCCCCGGTGCGCCTCTACGGGCTGGTGGCCAAGGTGGTCGCGCCGGGCCAGGAGAGCACGCCGAAGGAGTGCCTCTCCTCGAAGTTGGAAGGCCACTTCATCTCGTTTCCGCAAGCTGGGCCGAGCGCCTTGGCCCAAGAGGTGGACGTGCTCGCGCAGCTCGGATCACTGCACGAGGCGCTGCGCGCGGTGTTCGTGGGGCCGGAGGGCCTCAAGGACGTGCTCCTCGGGCGGCTGAAGAAGTGCCGCAACTTGCAGCTGCGGGCGGCGGCGCTATGGAACTACCTGACGGTGCTGCACCTCGTCTCGGAGCACGAGCAGCGGCGGGCGGACGGGGAGGAGGGGCCGGCACCCGACGACGACGACGACGAACCCGTGGCGCGAGGGCGGGGGGGGGAGACGGCAAAGAGTCGTCGCATGCCAAACGTGACCGGCGCCATCCCAGCCCTCGCGCGCGTGGAGCTGGCGTGCGAATCCGCGTGGTCCACAATCGCTGCCAACGCCCGCCACGTGACCGAGATGCGCACGGACCTCGCGGCGCGCGTCAAGGCAAACGACGTGGCCGGTGTGCGCGCCAAAGGCGCCGACGAGGGCGCCTCGGCTGAGGAGGAGGAGGAGGCCGCGGGTGAGGAGGACTCGATGACCGTCGAGAAGGTGGCGCTGCTGGAGCGAGGGCGGGCCGGGAGCGCGGAGCTCGAGGCCGCCAAGGTCAAGGCCATCGCGGATAAGACGGTCAAGATAGCACGCGGCCCGAAGCCGCTGAGCGAGTTCTCCAACAACGCGGCGCTGCTCACCAACGCGTTCTGGTGGCTCTTCCCCCTCTCCGGTCACTGGCTTCCGGCGGGCTCGCTCACCGTGAAGGCCACCAAGCACATCTTGCTGCAGCACACCGCGACGGCCGCCCGGGACGCGGACTTCGTGCTCATGATCGGCGACCAAAGGCTTCGGCACAGCAATGCTTCCGCCGTCAACGCCAAGATGCGCGCAAGCCCGCAGGCCTGGTCTGCGTACCATGCGGCAGTGAGCCATCCGAACTTTGTCGGGCTCTGTGAGGCAGCGGCGAGCAACCCGACCGGCCCCGAGTCGGACAAGCTGCAGAAAAAGGTGCTGCCCTTCCTGCAGATCTGTGCGGCGCAGCAGCCATGGTCGGCTGCGGAGCGCCGAGCGTGCATCTCCGATCTTTGGGCGATGGCCCGCCGGTTTGGCGTCGCGTCGATCTTCTGGACGATCGCATTCGACGACGTGCACGACCCCCGTGTGATGCGGCTGAGCATGCGCGCGCCACGCAACGCGCAGCAGTCGCAGGCGATGGTGCAAACGTTTGCGCGGAAACTCTACGAGGGCAACGCGGACGGGTACGACATACTCTGCAAGGAGCGGCCCGCGCAGGGCGCAGATGGCGGCGCCGATGACGACGGCGAAGCGGTCGAGGCGGAGTTCCGGTGCAGCGAGGAGTTCATGCAGAGTGCCGCTGCCAGCAACCCGGTTGCCACCTCGATGGTGTATGACAGCCTTCTCCGCGTGGTGATGGGGCTGCTCATGGGCACCCCTGCGAGCGACAGCGGCATGGGTTCGAGCTTGAAGACGCTGAAGCTCGAAGAGCGCGCAAAGGGCATCTACGGCAAGCTGCTGGCCAGCTACGTCGTCACCGAGGTGACAGGCAAGAAAACGAAGCACGGGCACGGTCTGGGCTTCGGGGGGCCTATGCCGGCGATGCTCTCCAACATCGCGCACTTTCGGGAGCTTGTGCAGAAGCATGTGCTGCCGGCCCTCGAGAGCCACGCGCGCTCCACGTTCCCCACCGAGTTCCACGTGGTGGATGCGGCGCGAAACGCAGTCGAGCGGGGCCGCGGCCGGCAGACGGCGCCGTACGCTCCGCAGGACGAGTTGCACGCGCTCGTGGACGCGGAGCTCTGTGGAGACCTCGCGGAGCGGACGGTGGCTCGGGAACTGGCGCGGGAGGCAGTGCCGGATGAGTTCGTGATGAAGCCAGCTGCGGAGCTAGAAGCCCCATGCATGTCGTGCGGGGCTGACGAGCTGCCAGCGGGTGTTCTTTGCACGTGCGCCGCGGTGCAACGCTTCGAGGCCGAGCTGGCCGGCGCGTCGCTTCGCACGGCCGGCACGCGGCAGTCGCACACATGGCACCACAAAACGTGCCACAAGCCGCCACACGGGGACTTTCACTGCCGCCTGGGCCACGCATGTGGCCATCCTACGTGCGGGGCGCTCGTCCAGTTGGTGCCGCGCCTCCCCACTCCCGGCAAGGATAAGAAGCAGCAGCTTCGTCCGCCGGCGCCAACGGACGCGTTGGACCCATACAGTTACATTTGCCAGCTGGCAACGTGCGACCAGGCGGAGCGGCTGGACTACTCGGTGGTGCTCCCTCGCGCCCCGGCCTTGGAGCCACGGAGCATTTGTGCGCCGCCCTTGGTGGGTGAGGCGCTGGAGGAAGCGGCGCCGTCGCGGAGCGGCAAAGCCGAATCGGAGGAGGAGGAGGAGGGGGAGGGGGAGGACAACGGCGACGATGACGACGGCAACAACAGCCACGGCGAGGAGACGGTCCTTGTGGAGGATGACGATGGGGCGGACGCGCGCACCCTCGGCTCACCCTTGGCTCCCGTGTACCGGCCACAGCTCGGACGGCCTCTGTACCAGCCACCGCCAGGACGTGGCGGCGGAGCGCCCGAGGAGGGAGTCACACCTGTGCGACCCCCCGAGGGCGAGGCTCGGGTGGGCGTGGTGTCCTCGAGAACCCGATCACGCTCGGCGTTGCCCGGGCGGCACCGCTTGCCGCCGCCAGCCGCATCTGAGGCGTCTCCGAGTCCCACCTCTCCGAGCTCCAGTCGGGCGGCTACGCCTCAGAAGAGGGGCAAGGGGGAGAGGCTCACCTTTGTCGACCCGCTGATCCCGGTGCCGGAGCACCGCCTTCTGGTCGTTGAGCTCCCCAGGCCGCCAACGATTGCTGAGGGCGTGCGCACATACGATAACCTCCTCGCGCTGCTGGCGGCGTCGGGCCACAAAACGACGGGGCGTGTGAATGGCGTGCAGCAGATTGATGGGCCGAACGCACTGAGAGTGGTCGTGGAGCTCTTCCGTGAGCCCGCCATTGCTGCCGTGCTCGCAGACGAGGGGCTCACCTCGACGGCACTCCGCGACGCAGTCAGCGAGATGACGGACGTGATCGACGGCCGCCCGGTGGATGACGCGACGAGGAAGCGGCTGGAGGGGGTCGCCAAGCAGATCGTGCTCGCCTGGCGCCGGCTCCCTTGTCGCAACGCGCAGGTGGCCGTCTACTCGGACGTGCTGACCTTCCTCTTCGGCTGCAACAACAACCCCGTGCACCTCGGTGCGTCCGCTGCCGCGAAGGCCGCCATGTTCTACTTGGTGAAGTACATCACCAAGGACAGCGTTGCGATGAACACCGCTCTGTCGATCCTGAAGGACGCCAAGAAGCATGTCGACAAGTGGAAGTCGACGGCTGAGGACGCGGCGACCAACCCACACCGGCCTTCAATCCAGCTGAGCGAGCGCGTGGCCAACAGCAACGGGGGCATGGAGCTTGCGGATACGCAGATGGCCGGCGTTGCACTTGGGCACAAGGCGCACCTCTCGTCCGAGTCGTTCGTGTACGTGAGCATGGACATGGTCACGCACCTTGGTCAAGCACTCGTCGATGCCCCGTCGGACGGTGAGACGACCTCGGCGAGCATCGCCGCGCTGCTTGCTGCCGGAGTGGACTGCTTTGGCGGAGCGGCCTCCTATGGGGCGGAGGAGGAGGACGAGGAGGAGGACGAGGGCCACGATCCGCACAAGGAGGTCTTTGGCGACGGCGACGGCGACGACGACGACGACGACGATCTCGACGACGATGACGACGACCTCACCGCACCACCACGCGATGCGGCTGTCGAGGACATGGATCGGCCGAACAAGAAGCGACGCCGCAACGACCCAGAGGCTGCGCCTGAGCACGGCTATGTGGAGTTCCACACGATGGATGGGAAGCCCGTCCCCGTTGCACCGGCAATGCACTACCTGTTCCGTGGGAAGACGCTGGCCCGATGCAACTTGACAGAGCTGCACACGTGCTACGCCCTTGAGGCAATAGACGAGAGGAAGTTCGAGGCACTGGCTGCTGCCGACGCTGCAAAGGGGGCCGGCCTCAAGCGAAAGCAGCGGCCGGCCGGCGACGAGGAGGAGGACGACGACGACGACGATGACGACGGCGACGGCGAGACGAGGGGGCGGAAGGCCGCCGCGCGATACCTGCTCCACAGCGAGCACCCACTGCACACTCGTTGGGCGTGGCGTGCGCTGCACAGGCTCAAGTGCCCCAAGGTTGGAGGGCCGAGGCCGCCAATGCCGCCAAAGCAATTGGGCAGTGGCGAGAGGGTGCCCCGCGCTTGGCTGAAGCAACAGCACCTGTTCGCGGCGTTCATGGTGGCGTGCTGCGTGCCTTGGTTCTCGGGGAGCGCCGCTGATGACGAGCCCTTCCTTCATGAGCTCGCACACAGCGGGCCGAAGCCCGGGCCGCCACCGCTGACCGTGGACGTGTTGCGCGCTTGGATCGCGCACCTCTCGGCCCTTGCTTGGGCCGAGGTCGACTGCGACCACACGAGGCGCGAGGCGCACATTGCGCAGGGCCGGCTGCGCTACATGGAGAACTTTGTGCACACGTTGGGCGCGGGGGCGCTTGAGAAGATGCTCTCGTTGCAGCACAAGTACCGGTCAGCGGACAAGTGGACGTTAGAGGAGAGGGAGGCGCACACACAGGTCAGCGCGAAGGACCGGGAGTCCAAGCGCGCCACGGAGGACCTGAGGGCGAAGCTGGAGGGGCGCGAGGTGAGCCCAAAGGCCGTGGAAACGGCCAGAAAGCTTGCGCTCCTTGCCACCACCTGTTTGGAAGGGCTCAAGGCGCTGCCTCCACCCCAGGGGGGCACGCCCACGGGGGCGGCGGGCAGCCGCGTTCCCACGGAGGGTGCCCCCGCGGGCTTCTTCTCGAGTGGACGCAGCAAGGACAGCAGCAAGCTCTGCACTGCGGCCCTCGCCGCCCTCGCCGCCATCAGTGGGGCGGCCCTGCCTGCCTTGCATGCGGGCCCGAACCTGGAGGCAGGGACGCGAGGCGCCGCGTCCTCCGCCGGCGATAGCATGCCGCCCGAGTTTGCGGAGGTGACCGACGGCGAGTTGGCCAAGTCGGTGCAGGCGTGGCAGCAGGCAAAGGCGGCCTGTGCCGCCGAGGGGGCCGAGCCGCCTCTGCCGCCGCTCAACCAATGCCAGCGACGGTTCTGCCGGCGGCTCATGCCCTGGCTCTTTGACGCGCGGCGCGCGCGCGCCAGCGACGAGGAAGGCCGGGCGGAGTGGGGGCCACGGCTGGCCAAGAAGCACGGCAGCGTGCACCTGCTTCTCGGTGCGGGTGGGACCGGGAAGACGTCGATGCTGCAGGTGCTTGAGGACGTCATGCTCCGCCAAGGCTTCGGCCGGATCGCCTTCCTGTCGTACATGGGTGTGGCGGCGGCGCTCCTGCCGCACGGCAACACGCTGTGCACCGGGCTGGGCATGTCGCCGGCGCAGTTGGCGTCCTCCGATGGGCGCACCACTCCAAAGCAGCCATGCACGGTCACCAAGTTCGCCAAGCACCATGGCGATCCGGCAGAGCTGCTCGCAGTTGTCTTCGATGAGGCCTCCTTCCTCAGCTGCGAGAACTTGAAGCACGCCAGCAGTCGCATCGCGGACATCCTGGACCTCCCGGCGCTCCTCAATAGCGTGGAGGTGCCCTTTGGTGGGCTGCTCGCGGTGGTGATGGGGGACTTCTTCCAGCTGCCACCCGTCGGCGCCCGGCCCTGCTACCAGGCGCTTGTGCACCTGAGACTCGGCGGGCTGTTCCTGCCGGGCAAAAAGAAGCGGAGGGCACCCGCCCTGCTCGGAGCAGAGATGGGAGGCGCGCGGATCCTCGAGAAGGCGAGGCGCTTCTACCTCAGGCAGCAGATGCGCGCGCCCGACGACGCGCAGCTCGCGGACTGGCTGCAGCAACTGCGACGGGTGGATGTGACCTACCCGATTCCGGGGGCGCTGCTCGAGTTCCTAGAGGGGCAGGTTGTGAAGGATCGGAGCGACCCAGCGGTGGCGTTTGCGCCAAGTGCCTCAACCGGCCATGCCGAGACGGACGTGCTGGGCGTGCTCATCCTACACGAGTTTGCGCGCCACCACGGGCTGCCCGTGATCCGGTGGGCCATTCGGCTGCCGGAGGAGATCTTGGAGTTCCGGAGCGAAAGTGAGATCGCTGGCCTCTTTGAGAACGAAAGCGCTGTCCTGTACGACTACTTCGTGAAGGGCGCCCCTGCCATTTGTCTCGCCAACGCCTCGACATCCGTCGGCGCGACCAACGGGACGCGAGGGTTTTATGACTCCGTGGACCTGCAGGAGGGCACCACAAAGCATGTGCAGGAGGCGGCCGACGGGATGCCGGCGGTGATCACGCTGAGCAAGAGGCCGCACTGCATCGGAATGGCTCTGCAGCGGCCGACAACGCAGGCGATGCACATTGCCTCCATAATGGCGGCGAACGCGTCCATGTACCCGGATCGCTGCGTGGTACCGATCGGGGTCCATGGCCCCTACAAACGGGACGTGCACATGTCGAGCACCTACGCCGCAGAGGCCGGCTACCCAAAAACCTTCGCGATCCGCAACGACTCAGTCCTGCCCATTCGTCACGACTTCACGGGCACCGACTACAAGTACCAAGGTTGCACCGTGCGAGGCTACTTTGCCATCTTCCTTGGCAGGAGGCCATGCGCGCCCCACATGTCAATCTGCTCTCTGTATGTGCTCATCTCCCGAATCACGCACAGCAAACGCCTCCTCGTCCTGCCATACGCCGGCGACTTGGACCACCTTGCCACAAAGTCGCACCCGGTCGAGCTGCGCATCTTCGAGGGCTCCTACGACGAGGACGGTTATCTTGATCAGCAACTGATGGAGCAGGCGGCGCTGGCAATCGAGAAGGTGGATACGGAAACTAAAAGCGTGGCTCGCAAACGGCGCCAGAAAGCAGCTCGCCATCGGCGGGGGAAAGCTGGCGCCCCAGTGAGGCAACAACCTCGCCCGCCGCCGCCCGCAGCCAGGAACCCGCCCACGGCCGCCGCCGGTTCAAAGCGGCCGCCCTCCGGGAGCGCTTCACCTCCAGGACCGCGCAAGGCCGCCAAGGGGGCCGCGGCGGCGCAAGAGCCAGCGAGTGGGGCACCCGCCAACCGGCGCGTTACGGTTGACCGGTTCCAATCGTGCCGTTGGCACCAAAACAGCTGCCACGTGGATGTGACGATGGAGATCATGTTTGCCGTCTGCCTGTCGCTGGGAGTGGACATGGACGCCGATTTTGTGCCACGAGTGCTTGGGGGCGCAATTGGTCCCGCTGTATGGCCGTTTGTCCAGCTCCGCGCCAAAATCCACCGCGGTCAGCTGCAGAATGCGCAGTGCCGGCGTGTGCTGCTGGACCTGGCTGGCCTGCGCAACGCGGCACGCCAGGCGCTCGTGGAGCATTGTGCCGACGCGGAGCGTTGCACCATGAGCAGTGTCGGCAACACGGCGGAGAACATCGAGAAGGCCGTTCCTTTTCATCGAGCTGCCGCCGGGAAAAACACTCGCTGGATGCGCAGCTGCTTGCTGAAGGTGTGTGACTGCAGTGCCAACCGAATCTTCATGCAGTGCTCGGCACTCAACTTTGTCAGCATGCAGGAGACGGATGGCCACATCTTTCGAGCGTTCGTCGGTATGCTCCGCACTTCATGGCGGCCGTGCCGGGATTGCAGGCAGGCAGGTGGGCTGCGGCGCGGCAGCTTCCCTGGCATGGAGAAGGAGGAGGGGGCCCTGCCGGGTGCAGCACCCGGCAGGGACCGGGACCTGCTGGCGCTTGGCGTGAGGGAGGTCTCCCTCATGTCCGCGGTGCACGTGGAGGCGTCCACGTTGCACACGCTGCGTGTCGGCCATGCATGCGTTGCGCTGATGAAGGTCGTTGCCGTGGTCTACTATGATGGTGGCCACTACATCTGCGATGTTGATCTAGGCACGGATGACACTGATCCGGATGCGACGTCGTGGTACCGGTACGACCACATGAAAAACTCTGCCAAGGGCGGCCGACTACCTGAGCCGCCCTCAAAGGACCAGTTCATGTGGAACGGGAGGGGCCCTTACCGCGTGACCGAGGTCGTGTACCGACGGGTCAAAGAGCTGGCCACGAGCCCTCCGTGCGATCTCTCGTTCCCGGACGTGGCGCACCGCTTTGAGGTCGACACCACCCTTGCCTGCACGCCGCGGCAGCCCGTTGCCGCGCCGGGTGCCGTGGAACGCGGTGCCGTCGCGACGCAGAATGCCATCTGGTGCCGCACTGGCCAGTGGCATGCCGGCGGCGCCGACCATGCCCTGGAGCCTGCGCCGCACGACGTACCGGTTACCATGTGCCGGTCGCAGGGAGACGCGGACGCCGGTGCTGCAGCGCGTCAAGAGCCCACGCGCCTTTGCGTGGTTGCAGCGCCGGTGGCGTGTTTGCTGAGGCAGCGCGTCGCGGCGTGCGCGCACATGGCCAGCCGAAACGTTGCCCTGGTGAGCTTCGGGAGCGCCGCTAGCCCGGCCTCCGGGTACGGCCAAGGTGGTTTGGGGCCTGAGGAGGAACTTTGCCGGATCATGCCTGCCTTGCACGGCCAGCTGGCCGCTTCTGCCGCATACCCACTCGATTCGGGCACTGCCTTGGTGACGAAGACGCTCCTGTGCCGCGAGAGCGGAACCTATGCACCGAAACACCCGGCGGTTCCAGTCATCGTGATCAGCACGCACTTGGGACCCAGCGACTCGCGCGGCGGCACTGCCGTGTGGCACGCTGGGCTGCGCGTTGGTGCACAGACCGCCTTGTGGGCCGCGCGGCGCTCGCAGATCACTGACCTTGTCCTGTCTGAGGAGGCCTTTGGCGCCGACCCCGCTCTCGCCGCCGAGGGGGTGGCCACTTTCTGCGACGTCCTCCGATCGCAAGAGTTCGCCGGGGCGTTCCAGACGGTGGTCCTCGCTGCTCGCCGCGAGCACGAGGGGTTCGCCTCTGCTCACCTCGCAACAATTGATCATCGGTCCTCGCCCATCGATGGCACCGTGCGGGTCCCCACAGACGCCGAGGCTGTGCAGCTCTCGGCTGAGCTCGAGCGTCACCTGCAGGAGGTGTGTGGGTGGACTGAGCAACACGGACAGCCCGTCGACGTTGAGGAGCTTGCCGGCGCTGTCGGTCCGGTTGTGGGTTGGGCGTGCGACGCCACGCGTCTGGCCGCGGCTGCTCAGGTGCTGCAGAGGGCCGGTAAGCTGGTGCTTTCAGACACCCCCGACTCCTACGCCAAGACCATCGAGCGAGGGCAGCCCTGTGACATGCCCGGCATCAGCTGGGGCGTGCCAACGTACGAACCAGCGCAGCCCGATGCACTTCCCGGCGGGCCTTCCTCTCGGTCCTGCCTCATCTTGGGCGATGCGCCCCCGAGCCACGGACCGTACACAACCACGGCCTGCCTTCAGGAGACACACACGGAGGGAGTTGCAGGCGTAGCCCTGCGCGAGGCCAGGGGGCATGGGCATGAGCCGGATTTCCGCGTCGCCATCCTGGTCGCAGCAAACGCCGGCAGACCCGGCGGGGCCTGCCGAAGCCTGTCGGGCCAGTTTGATCCGGCGAAGCTGCACGCCGACCACGAAACGCAGGAGGAGGACATCGTGTCGAACTGGCTCTTGTGCCTACCCGAGGCTGAACGGCAGCAGGCCTTTGGGCGCATTAGCTACAAGTGGGGCCTCAAGGAGGCATCGGGGCAGAGCCCGGCAACAGTGCAAGGGGTAGACTACACCTCGGCTGGCGCCCCGGCCCGCGTCTACGCAGATGCGTGGGCGCTCGGCGGCATTGGGGAGGTGGTGAGTGGTGGGGCAAAGTCGGGCGGCGCATTCAGCATGCTGCCGGAAGACCGCGTTCGGGCGCAGCTCGTCTTCTGCGCCGCCCCCAACTCACGCAAGCCTGCTCGCAGGGCGGACCCTATGGCGCGCACCTTCTCGGCCCAAGCGCATGCGGACCGGGCCTACTTTGAGGAGGGCCGTGCGTGGGCGGTCTATGCCGCCCTCATCGCGGCCCGGGATGCCGGGTCGACGGTGGTGGTCATGCCATATATCGGGGGGGCGCTGTACGCGGGGCCGTTTGCTCGTGAGGACGACCTGCAGAGCACGTTTCGGGCGGGCGTGAATGCCGTCCTCGAGTTTGGCCGCTTGCCCGGTGGCGCGCAGCTGGAGCCGCTTGGGAAGCACTTCCGTGCCGTGCACATCGTTGCGTCGCGTTGAGCGAGACGGTTGTACATTTTAGCGTGTTTGCCAGCGGCTAGATTTATTAAGTTTTCGAGACAAACACACACACACACACAACACACACACACACGCACACACACACACGGCGTCACCGGCGGCGACCGGCGAGGGCGGCGCCGGCGGCGGCGGCACCGGCGCGGCGAGGGCGGCGGCGGCGAGGGCGGCGAGGGCGGCGAGGGCGGCGAGGGCGGCGAGG
>Ga0209302_10000984_pt1 | contig 16349 bp, 15 predicted proteins | sample ArcOceMetagenome_2_FD_187445 | JGI IMG/M metagenome (GOLD analysis project Ga0209302, IMG submission 187445) | Marine eukaryotic phytoplankton communities from Arctic Ocean - Arctic Ocean ARC135M Metagenome (SPAdes) (version 2) | ecosystem: Environmental > Aquatic > Marine > Oceanic | place... | reverse complement strand
GGCTCGAACACAGCCGGCAGCCACGCCTTCTCGGCCGAGAAGAGCTCGGCCACTGGTTAGGGTTAGGGTTAGAGTTAGGGTTAGGGTTAGGGTTAGGGCTAGGGCTAGGGCTAGGGCTAGAGCTAGGGCTAGGGTTGGGGATTAGGGTGAGTGTTCTGATCTCGGTCGTACCGTAGTAGGGGCGGAACACTGAGAGCTTCGGCTTATCAATCTCCCGGCCGTGCCAGTACTTGATGGTGTGCCCGCTGCCGACGACCTGTCCCATGCGTGTGTGCATGTGTGTATGTGTACATGCAATTGAGAGTTCCCGCATGTTCGTACTCTCAATTACCATTCTACTGCTTCTTCACCTTATAGATCTCGAGCAGCGAGTACTTGGTCGTGAGCGAGGCCTGTAGCGCCACATCGCCGAAGACGTCTTTGATGTCTTCCTTGCTCACCGACGAAGCCCGCCGCACGTGCGCCGGCAGCGCCTGAGGGCTGGCGGCCTTGAGCGTGAGCTGGAAGAGCTGCACGTCGATGACTAGATCGAGCTGCCCGTTGTCGTAGCACGACGGCCGCTCCCACTGCGCATTGGTGCTGTCGGTAGGCTTGGCCTCCACGCCGTCCGCCGGTGTCGGCTGCGGCGATTTCGTGATGAGGTGCGCCGGCGCCACCGCGAATCGGCCCGGAGATCTTGGTTAGGGTTAGGATTAGGGTTGGGTTAGGGCTAGGGTTGGGGTAAGCGTTAGGGTTAGGGTTAGGGTTAGGGTTAGGGTTAGGGCTAAAATTAGGGTAAGGGTTAGGGTTAGGGTTAGAGTTAGGGTTAGGGTTAGGGTTAGGGTTAGGCTTAGGCTTAGGGTTAGGGTTAGGCTTAGGGTTAGGGTTAGGGTTAGGGCTAGCTCACCCGAAGACGAATGACCAGGTCGGGCTGGTGTGCGACGTGCCACGTGCTCCCGTGCTGGCGCCCGCGATCGTCGCGTCCATCACGGCGTGGAGCTCCGCCTTGGTCGCACGCTCGCGCAGCCACGTCAGCACGGTGCGACGGCAGTGCTGGAGCGCTCCGAAGACTTCGATCTCGGGCAGCGCGAGGCACGCAGGGTCGGGCCCGCTGTACTCGTGGCGCGTGGTCAGGAACGTGAGAGCCGTGCAGATATGCGTCACCCGCGAGGCATCGAGATCGGCGCTCCGGATGTTGCGCATCGCGAGCACCACGTGCGCTTGGATCTTGGCCAGGAGCTTGGTGTTGGCCGCGAGGAGGGCGTCGTCCGCCGTGTCCTCCTCGCACTCGCGCGCCAGCGAGGTGTACCAGCTGAAGAGCACGCCGCTGAGCGCGCCCCATAGCAAGGCGCGCAGCTGGACACGCGCCGCCTCGAGCCTCCCGCGCGTGTGCTCGGGGATGTCGAGGTCGTGCGCGGTCGAGGCATCGAGGTGCGTCTGGTCTGAGTCGCATGCCAGCAGGAGCGTCACGTACGAGTCGACCCGAGCGCAGAGCCGCGTGCAGTACAAGATGATCGTCGCGGTCGACGAGCGCGGCGAGCCGGTGTCGAGCGCGGCGGCCTGCTCGGCAAGCGCAATGACGGAGCGGAGCAGCGTGTCGGGCGAGCGCCGCAGCTCGTTGAGCAGCAAGTGGTGCGAAGTGCCGAGGAGCGTAGGCTCCAGCGAAGGCACCATCGAGGGCACCTCGTCGGCGAGGTTGGCGTGGAGGTGCTCGCCCGGCTCGAAGAGTGCCGCGTCGAGGAGCTGCGAACCGACGGTGTGGCGCAGTGTTGGAGGTTAGGCGGGGCAAGTGGGTAGGCGGGAGGAGCTCGGCACTACACGCGTGCTGCACCTGCTGCAACTTGGGCGCCTGGAGCGAGTGGATGCGATCGTCGCTGGCAAAGAAGCTGATTACGAGCGGAACTGCCAAGGAAATGGCAGGCGATGAGGAGGCGGCACGGGGGTGGCTGGGAGGTGAGGGTCTGCGGTCGTCGGGAGATGCTCACCGCGCAAGTAGGGCACGGTCAGAAAGGAGAGCAGGAGCTCGGCGTCGTGCTGGCCGAGTGCTGGCCCGCTCTGGCACGCATCCGTCGAACCAAAGCTGGGCAGGTCGACCTGGTTAGGGGTAGGGTTAGGGGTAGGGGTAGGGTTAGGGTTAGGGGTAGGGGTAGAGGTAGGGGTAGGGTTAAGGGTAGGGTTAAGGGTAGGGTTAGGGTTAGGGTTAGGGTTAGGGTTAGGGTTAGGGGTAGGGGTAGGGTTAGTGCCGTGCCGTGCCGTGTGGAGCACGTCGTCCTCCGTCTCAAGCAGGTGCGGAAAGGTGTACAGCCCGGGCGCGGAGCTGCAACCAAAGCGCGCCGTTGGGGGCAGCTGCTGTTCAGAGCCCGGGCTGGCGGGGCGCAGCATTGGCTTGCAATGCAGGATGGTCCCGAACCCTCGAACGAGGAACGTGTTCGGCAGTTCCAAAGTTTGGAACTGCAAACGCGCATCCTTCTGCGTGAGCTCCTTCCCCGAGGGGAACGCCTTGATGTCCTTGTTCAGGAAGAACTTGCAGTAGAAGGCAACGTCGCGGAAGCACTCAAACTCAGGGAAGTTCTTGATGAGCAGCTCGGTGTCGCTCACCAAGTAGCCCTGCTTCGAGCTGTAGTCCTTCGGAAGAGCGCGTGGCGCACACGAGCGCTCAAGCCACAGCATCGTCGCCACGCTGAGGGTGGGGCCATTCTCCCACGTGAAGATGGGCTGCTTGCCACTGACGCTCTGGGCGTTGAAGTACTCGAGCACACGCATCCGGGCGAGGTTGAGCTCGGGCGTCATGCACGGCACAGTCGCGGCCTGCTTGGATAGGTCGGCGCTGCCCAGCGTGAACGACGCGAGGTGTACCGATACCTGAGACGCAAGCAGGCGGGCTGTGAGGTGACGGTGCGGCCGTGGCATGGAGTGGAGCGCAGCGGCGCGCCTGAGACGGGATGTCCGAAGCCACGCGTCTCATCACAGCATCAGCCACAATCGCAAGGCAAAAGGGCACCTGCAGCCAGCGGGAGATGACGGGAGATGATGCGTCAGCTAAGGTCTGGGCTGATCACGAGAGCCTAAGTGTCCACGAGTCCACGGGAAGGCCGCACCACCATCCTCGTGGCGTCCGTCGCCGGCGTGTGCGCCACGGAAAGCACCGACGCAGCAAAGTGTTCGACCACACGCTGCAGCAAGATCAGCAGGTCGAGCTGCTGAGCGTACAAGATCGGTTGCGCCCAGATCGAATCCTTGGATTTGGCGTGGCTCTCGGGGAGCGGCAGCGGCACGAGCTGCGTGAACGTGTGCTCGATGAGGGCCGCTATGAGAAAGTGGGTGTTCTTGATGCAGTGCTTCTGCACCGCCAGCGACGTGGCGATCTCGTCGCAAGAGCGGATCGCGTCGACGGCCTCCGCCAAGGACTTGACCGAACTGGGCTGACGCAGGAAATCAACCGGGCGATAGCGCGGCAGCTCCGTGTACGCGCCGGGACAAGCGTACCCTCGTGGCAAGACTCGGTCGAGGAGCGGCGAGAGGTGCGGCATGGGCGGCGCCTCCTCGGCACCACTCCACGGGAACGAGTTGGCGTGCTTGCGCAGCAGGCGGAGGCCGTCGGTCGAGAGCAGAGAGCCGTCGGCGCGCAGCAGCACGAGTGTCGGCACGGACACAACCTCGAAGCGCTCGCTCAGCCTCGTAGCCAGGGAGCCAGCGTCGCGGGGCAGCGCTAACCATGGCATCGTTTGGCAAAAGTGGGCGTACTCCTCGTCCTCGTGCTCGTCGAGGCTCACCAGCACCATCTCCAGGCGCTGGCTGATGGTCGACGACCCCCAAGCGGCGGGGCACGCCACCGGCTGGGGCGTGCGGAGGCGAGAGTACACCGGGGTGAGCATCTTCGTAGCGGTGCGGCAAGCGGAGCAACCGGAGGCGGCGAAGTAGAGGCCCAGCACACCAACGCCCTTCACGGCAGACTCAACTGCGACGGGCTCGGCCGCCAGAGCGCTCGACGTCGCGATGGGCGTCAACAGCGTGCCGCCCAGGCTAGCGTCGAGCAGGGCTGGCAGCGAAGGACTCCCGAAGTGGGAGTCTGCGTTTGACAGGACGAGTGGAGGCGGCGGGGCGGTGGCGGCGGCTGCACCCGGTAGTGTCGCTAGCCGGTCCTTGACGCGCTCGATCTGGCTGCGCACGATGATGAGCGCCGCGACGGGCAGCAGCGGTGCCGTGGCCGGCAGGCTGGTCGAGCTACCCGCCTCGCCTTGAGCATCAGCCTCTTGCGGTGCGGTGAGGCGGGCGGCCTTTGCTGCCTTGTACGCGAGCTGCCGGCACGCGAGCTCAAGCACGGAGCGCTCCGACTTGGGTAGGGTTAGGGTTAGGGTTGGAGTTAGGGTTAGGGTTCGGGTTCGGGTTCGGGTTAGGGTTCGGGTTCGGGTTCGGGTTCGGGTTAAGCATGGCCCTACGCATGCTTGTAGGCGGGGGGGTCGAGCACCTCGGACACGTAGCGCACGACGCCTAAGTCCCGTTGCGCGAGCTCAAGCATCTGTTGGCGCAACAGGAGCGACAGGAGCTTGCAGTCCTCGCCGCTCACGTCCCAGCCGCGAAGCAAGTAGCGCAGCGCTGCCAAGGAAGCGCACGAGCAGGGTCAGGGGGGCAAGCGGCAGCAGGATACTAACGGCTGGTCTCAGGTTGATGAGGGTAGTCACACGCACCGTGCCGCGCCACCCCCCAGTGCGTCCCTGAGTGGCGAGCCGAGTGCAGCTCGGGTGCGGTGCCGCGGAGCTCGTCGCTACGCAGCACAGCCTGTGGCACGGAACGCGGAGAGTGCAAAGCAACCGCTGGTGCTGGAAGGGTGATGCAGAGGAAGGTACCGCGGGCGGTGCAGCGGGTGACGCCATTGGGTGGCGTAGCATGCCTGATCCAATGAGTCCTCCGCAAGGAAAGCGAGTAGCAGCTGGTACATCAGCCGCGCCGGTGTTGAGCTGCTGCCAGGGTGCTGTACCTTGGTCAGCCATGCCACCGCCCTGGTCGGGGTGTAGGTTGGGGGTCGGGATTGAGGTCCGGGTAAGGGCTGAGATCACGCTTGGTCGGCGCATGAGAAAAGGTCGGTGGTGTTCTGGTGGGTAAGTGGGCAAGTAAGTACGTGAGTGAGTGAGTAAGTGAGTGGGTGAGTGAGTGGGTGAGTGAGCAAGCCACGGCGCGGCGCACCAGAAGGCTTCGTCCTTCAGCCGGTCTAGCCGGACGTCCAGCAGCTCGAGGGCCGTCTCGAACTTGAGCTTTGGCGGCTCGGGCTTGCAGCGATGGAAGCCGAGGGACCCCGCGTCGCAGCTCACGAGCGCGACGGTACAGCGGTCGTGGTCGGGGCGCGAGTAGCGCTGCACGACGAAGAGGATGGGCACAGCGTTGATCATGAATGGGATCACCGTCGAGTGGCCGGGCTGCAGGTCGCCGACGCTCTGGATGCAGCAGCGCAAGAAGGAACGGGCCTGTGACGAGAAAAGTCCACGTCTCAGGCAGATAGCGCGCAGACTAGTGCTGGTGAGGCGAGAGAGAGCGTGTGTGGGGGGGTGGGGGCACCTGTCCGGGGTAGTTCTGTGCTGCCGCCAGCCGGTACGCTAGCTTCGAAGCTTCGTCGAGGAGAGAAGCCGCGCTGGCGATCGCAGTGCGATGGGTGAGTGGCAGCGCCGCAGCGAAGCCGCCGGGCTGGGTCATTTGCCCCAACGCCAGCACGAGCACCTCGAGCGACATGTAGAGGGGGGAATGCTCCAAGCCCGTGCCAGCGATGAACGCCTGCCGCGATGCGCTAGTTTGGTCAGCGCAGGGGCTGCACGCGCGGAGCTATCGATGTGCTGGTCCGGCTCGGTTCGATGTGCTGGCTCGCACGTCGCCAAACTCGGACGCAAAGGCGGGGTGGCCCCAGATCGGCACGGTGCTTTGGTGCAGCGAGTCGAGCACGAGTTGCTGCGCCTGCGAGCGCACGGCCTCCCGCACGACCTCCCGCTCCTCGTCAGGCGCGCGAAGGTCATCCATCTGGCGGCGAATCTCCTGCTCGCTCCAGCACGAGGTGCTGACCTTGACATATCGCAGCCACAGGCCATGCGCGTCGTCCTCCGGAGAGCCGCTCGCCTCGGGTCCCGCGGTCGCCCCGGCCGGGGCCGTGCGGTGGAAGAGCGCCATCTTGGTCGGGTCGATGCAGAACTGCTCCTGCGCCTCCTTCTCCTTCTTCTCGCGCGCCTTCTTCTCGGCCTCGGTCTCCTTGCGCGCCTTCTTCTTCTCGGGCTTGTCCGGATCGGCCGCCTCTGACGCCGGCACGGCCGCCACCTCAGCCGTCGCCTCCGCCGCAGGTTGCCACGGGTTCTTCGACGCGTTTTTCTTGGCCTTGGCCTCGTCCGCCTGCCGTTGCTTGGCCTCCGCCTCGGCCGTCTTGAGCTTGACTTGGGACGAGGCCACGCCATTCACGTAGCAGGCTGAGCAGCACGCGCGGGTGGCGCCCGCCGTTAGTGCAGGGGAGCCGTGGGCAGAGGGGGGGGGCGCTGCGCAAGCTAACCGGGCGCGGGCCGCAGCGTGACGTGATGGGCAGCGGGCGGGGCGGGCGGGCGGTCGAGATCGTGAGGGATCGATGGATGCACACGTTTAATTAGTGAGCCTAATTAAATGTGAGCGTGTGGCGGCGCGGGCGGATGGCTTACTTATGACGCCCTCCTTCCTTGTGATTGCGATCCATGTCCATCGCCCCGCAGTCACGCGTACACTGTGCGACTGTCAAGGTTAGGGGGCGAGTCATGGCTTCGGGCGTGCCGGTGGACTCGACTTTGAGATGCGAGAGACTGAGCTGATGAGTGAGGGGCGGCGCACCGAACGCCCCAGAATGGAGACAGAGCCGTTCTCGAAGATCTGGACTTGCTCGCCGGCCGTCTGCACCGCCCCACCCCCGAAGAGCGGCAGCGGAAGCGTGTTCGCTCGCAGCGCGAGCAGCACCGAGTACGTGGATAGCTTGCCGTCGGCGTTGAGCATCCACTGCCCGACGTTGTTGAGCTTGAGCTCGATATGGGAGGTCTGCGCACGCACGGCCAGGAGTGAGACACAGTGATCACTTGCACACAGTTTCGCCCGCACGAGTGAAGAGACGGGCGGTGCGCGGGTGGGCGCGTGGGCTGCTGGGTTGGCGTATACCGCAGGCAAGAAGAGAGCCATGGTTCCGTCATCTTGTTCGCGGAAGACGTGATCTTGCGTTCCGACGAGCTCCATGCCTTTGGGCAGTGTTTCGCCATCTCGTAAGTCCACTTCGATTCCCGAACTCCACTTTGGAAGGGGCTTGCATGGGCCCCACGCAGAGTTCCCCGCCTGCCCGGCCCCCTCCTCACCGACTTCAACATCGCTGACATCGCTGTCGTCAAAAATGCCCATATCGCGCTGTCCATCACGCGCTGTCCCACGGGTCCGGGATACACGCATATTTCGTGTAGACAACGGGCTGGCGTCGCGCGCGCGGGCGGACACGGTCTTCACTCGGCCCCAACCCTGTGGGGGTGTTACGAGCAATATCACTCCCCTGCCGTTTCACCGTTTCACCGTTACTAACGGTCGTTGCAGTGTTTGTTGTTGCACGTTCGTCTCGGTTTCGTTTTGTGAATAACTCCGTTCTGTTCTGTCGTGACGCACGAGCCTGTGCTCCGCATCTCAGTCCTTCTAGGGTGAGCACACCCGCACTGTGCACCGCGTGAATATCCAAGGGACTGAGCACGAAGAACGCAGAGATAGATAAGAGATAAGAGAGTATCTTATCTTATCGAAGAACGCAGTGCGATTCTTCTTCGAGACGGATACGAGAGCCTACCTTATCTCATTTCTACACAGTATAACACTATCTATCTTCTATCCCCACCTCAGCACATGCATCATCGACATCCCTGACAGTTTCCATCATCCAAACCCGCTGCTCAAGGATCATATAATACACTAAATCTAATTAGATTAGGCCAAATTAGGCCAAATTAAACCTATTGGATTGGGCCAAATTTGCTTATTATACAGCCCCCCCTAATTTGGCCTAATCTGGCCTAATTTGGGAGTACCGATTGATAGGCCTAATTTGATATCTAAATCTACCCCTAAAAACACACAAATCCCCCCAGCTATCCTCGCCGCGCGTCGCCTCACCCCAACGACGCCGAATCTCCCAACTTCTTCTCATGAAGACCCGAGTCGCCGTTGGCCTGCTCTAGTCGCGCCCCCGCTCGCAATCGCTCAGGCAGCCGCTCCCTCAGCACGGCGTGCGTGCGGAGACGGCGCAGCATTGCACTGAGCGCCTCGTGCTGCCTCGCCACGTGCGCTGCCACCGACGACTGCAGCCCCTCGTCGCGCATCCAATGCACCGAGTGGACGAGCGACGGCTCGAAGCCGCGCGAGAACTTGTACTCGGAGGTGCCCGCCCCCACCTCGACCCGTTGCCAGCCGCGCTGCGTAGGGGCGAGCGGAGGTGGGGGTGCGACAGAGGGCATTGGGGTGCGCGCACGCATGGCCTTCAAGCGAGTGTTGAGAGCTGTGCAACGTGTGGGCTAGCGGCGGCGGCGCGCACCTCGATGGCCAGCTGGATCGGCGTGTAGTAGCATGCCTCGAAGTGGAGGAACTGGCGCTTGTGCGAGCTGCCCCAATAGCGGCCGTAGAAGACGTCGTCCTTCTGCACGTTGAGCGTCGCCGCGATGAGCTTGCCGTCTGCTCGCCTGCGCACGAAGACGAGGCACAGCCTATGCCGGTACCTCTCGGCCAGCATCGTGAAGAACTTCTCGTTGAGGTACTGCCGCCCCAGCAGCCGCTGGTCGACGGTGCGCTTGTACATGTGGAAGGCGAGCGAGAGGAGCTCGGGCGTGATCTCCTCACCCCGCACCTCCTGCACCTCGAGCTCCGCGCTCACTGCCCTCCTCTCCCGTTGGATCTTGAGCCGTTTCTTCGAGCGGAAGCCGCCCAGGAAGTCGTCAAAGTCGCGGTACGGCCGCGGTGTGTGCGTCAGCTCCGTCGAAGCGGACGCGTTGGCGGCCGGTGGCGCGTTGTTGTGCCAGTGATACTGCAGCCCGGTGCGGTGATGGAAGCCGGCCTGGGCAAAGACCGCCGCCTCCTCCTTCGTGCAGAAGTTCACATGCACGGACGACACCCCGTTCTGCTCGGCTAGCGTGCGCAGGTAGCGCGCGAGGAGCACCAGCAACTGCGTGGGAGGGCCGGAAACGCTCAGCTCAGCGCTCACAGGTGGCCAAGGCACCGGTGCTACGCAGGATCAGGGAACGGTGCAAGGGACTCCGGTGCTGCGCAAGATAAGGGCGCGATGCCCACCTGCGCCTGGACGCCGCTCGACAGAGCCTCACTCATCAGGACGCGAGAACCCTGGCACGGCGTAAACGGCACGGCTGAAACAAGCTTCGGGTAGTAGTTTGCGCCACCCTGACGAGCCTCGTCCGCCCACTGCTGGTCGTCGACAAAATCGCCCATGGAGTGCGACTTGAGGTACAGCGGCATCGCTGCGACCAGCTTGGTCGTGCCAGGCGAGCACACGACGAGATGATACGGGGTCCAGCCGGTCTCAGCGCAAGCACAGCCGGACGCCTCGAGAGCGTGCAGCCAATCCCACTCGACAAAGGGGGAGGCGGCTGGCTGCGCAAGTGCGTCCCAATCTTTCCGTTTGACGTCACGGATCGATGAGAGCAGCGTCACTGTGTAGCTCACCTCGGTGGCAAGGTCCTCGGAGGTGTCCATGTGGGGTGGGTAGGCCCTCATCCCCCGCATCACGGGGCGAGAAGTGGGACCACGCAGCAGCAGGCCCCGGCCGAGCGTCAGATGCGCGCACGCGTACAGCAGACGGAGCATGCGCCTGGGCGTGTGCGGTGAGGACGACACCAACATCGAAAGCCGAGCCACTCCTCGAAAAAAAGGCGAGCCCGCCCTGCCGCACTCTTGAAGCAGCAGCCTCAAAGTTTGCAGTGAGGAGGTGGGGTCTATTATTGGTATTATAAAAAGTGCTGCGACCAACTTTTCCCAAGGCGCGAACACAAACGAATAAGCCCCCCCCCTCTTCTGCGACGCGCATCGTTTTCGAGTCATGTCCCGACCCATCGTGGTCGTTGCCAGCGACCGCCGCGTGACGGTGGACGATCCCGACCTCTCGTGCTACCAGCTCGCCCGCGCCTGGCTCTGCAACAACCCGTCGCAGCGGGGAGCCGTTGTCAAGACGCGGCACACCGGAAGGCTGCAGCTGCCTCCGCTGCAGAAGGAGGCTGTTCAGAGGCACGCCTCGTTGCGGCGCCTGCCGAGCCGGGGGCGTGCGCCGGCAGGATCGGAGTACATGCGCCAAGCGATCGCGGACGGGGCGGACATCGAAGAGGATGACATGGACGAAGAGGTCTATGAGGAGGGCGAGGGTGAGGGCGAGTCAGAGGAGGGAGAGGCCGAAGCCGGGCGTCCTCCAGGAGACGAGCGGGCCACGGCAGACGCTGCCCTGCTCGACGAGGCATCTCCCGATGAGGCGAGTGCGGCCGAGCCTCAGACGCGCGCTGAGGAGATGGCCACCACGGAGGCGGGGCATGGGACGGCGGCTATGGCGGAGGCCGGCGCCGAGGCGGCGGTGAAGGCTGAGGCTGGGGCCGAGGGCGGGGTGGCGGCGGGGGCGGACACGGCCACCGGCCAGGTGTTGGAGCAGGCAGGCAGCGGGGACGAGCCGCCGCTCGACGCCGACTACGAGGGCACACTGCTGTCCGATAGGGGGCAGCCGGGCTCGACTGCGCTCTCGCGGGCGGACAGCTCGCTGGGCGACGAGCCGCACAGCACGCTCGCTGCGGAGGAGTGGGGCAACGCCTCGAGAAGCGACGACGCTCCCAGCGCCGACGATGCCGCCAAAGCGAACGGGGCCTCGGGCGAGGCGTCCCAGGTGGGCGAGGCACCTCGTGCTGCAAACGGGCAGCGGACCATCACGCCCGACGAGATCTTGGACATGCACGTGGCCCACTTCCGGGACGTGAGGCGCTTCGCGCAAGCCCAGTACCAGCGCAGCCTGCGGCAGCACCAAGGCCGGCTCGCCACGATTCTGCGTGTGCAATCGCGCGAACCGTACGAAGCCGCGGGCTCCGGTCCAGCGTGAGGGTGAGCGGAGAGTAGTGTAGCCCTGTCTCATCGTCTTTTTAACTCTGCAGATAGTGACAGTGATTCATGTGTATTAACGCGCCGGAGGGGTGCCAACGCGGCGCGACACGTGACGCGCGCACAAAATACCGTCTCCGCGCGCGGCGTCGGCGTGTCCGGCCGGCGCGCGGGGAACGAAATGCGAAATTATATGGGGGGGACGCCGGACGCCCGGGCCTACCCAGCTTTACCCACTGTGCCTAGCTAGACCTCCCACGAGGTACGTACGCAAGTACACACACATCACATACAAACCCCACGGGATAAGGGGCTCACGCCCCGGGTTAAGGCGCTCACGCCCCAGCCCCCCGTCATCGCCGCCGCCCCGTACGAGTACACGTCCGACGGCGGGCGGTCAAAGCCCTCTCTCTGAGCCGTAGTACTCGCTCATGCCGAGCCGTGCGAGGAGACGCTCCTCCGCCCCCTCCCTCCTCCTCCCGTCCGTCGAGCTCGTCGTGCGGACGTGCGCCTCGGCCAGCCCCTCGGCGTCGTCCCACAGTGATTTATGTTTCACGCAAATCTCGTTCCGAGTCGCTCATGACCTCGCCGAGGGCACCAAGGAAGGCAATGACGGCGCACGAGAACACCGCTGGCCACACGTCCTCCGCCGCCAACCGGCCCTTCATCGCGTACATGCGCTCGGCCAATGCTCGGCCTCGCATATCTATCTATCTTATCTTATCTCTGAACTCTGCTGGCAAGCGAACTCTTCTCTTTTCGCCCCTCCCACGACTTCGACTCCCATTCGGTTTCTGCGTTGTCGCGGGTTGTCGATGAGCCTGGAGAACAGCCGTGGAAGGCGGGGCTCCGTAAACTTTGCGCGAAGCGCGCGCGCCTTCGACGAATCCGCCGGGCCGCCCGCGGTGCGCCTTCTCGCCGCATCATTGGCTGCCCTTGTCCTCATACGCGAGTGATGCGGACCGCTTGTTGTGCAGGCGGTGGCAGCCAAGCGCGAGGTCAAGGATGCCGTGAAGCCCGACCTCCTGGGCGTGAGCAGAGCGGGATGGAACAACAGTATCTCAAGCGAAAACATGCTGCGGTTCCCAGATCGACCGAAGATGCGGCAGCTTTCAAAGGTGCGTGTGCTGACAGCCAGTGTGTGCTGCAGGCCCCAACCGACCTGCGTGGGTGTGTGCGCGGCAGTTCGATTCGATCAAGCGAGCAGACTACAACTTTCGTGGTGAGCAGCTCGACTGGCAGGATAAGCGCATCTACGTGCCGAGGCCCAACAAGAATGAGTTCAATGAGAGATATGACAGCAGCGCGCACCGATTAAGCGTGCCGCCGGCGCTGTCACGCACCGAGTTCCCAGCCCACTCGGCGCTCATTTCCAAGGTGCGATCACCTGCTCCCTTTCCTCCCCCATCCACGGGCCACGGATCCCCCGTGCCACCCGAGTCCGATGTGCTGTGCACGCCGCGCTCGCAGACTCGATGGGACGGCGCGACTGGGTCCGGGGGAGACCCCTACGCTGCGGAGAAGGCACACGAGGCCAAAGGCCTGGCCATGCTGCAGTTTGCCCGCGAAAACTCGGCGCGCAAGCCGCCGAAGTCACGCGAGAGCCTGGTGCGCCGCCGCGCCTGCAGTAGTCGCGCCTGCCGCAGTAGTCGCGCCTCCGGTAGTCGCGCCTGCCGCAGGGGTGGGTGGGGCGTCAGGCGGTGGCAGTGGAGCGTGGTGGCGGCACGCACGTCCGAGTGCGCTCCTGCGCGATACCATGGCCCCTGCTCACCGCTGCCTTGCCGTGTCATAGATGGAACGCCAGGATCGCCACACGCGCGAGGCCCGCGCCGTCAAAGCCGAGCGGCTGAAGGCGGAGGCGCGCGGCGAGGTGTGGCAGGCGCCGCCGCCACCGCTGTTGGGACCAGATGCGCTCGAGATGTCCAGGCAGGTGCCCGCGCTCAGAACAACGACCTGGTCGCTCGCTGGCTTCTGAGGAGCAGCCCTCTGTCTATTTTTGCGGCGGTGCCACGGCCGGAGTTTAATTTGGCCTAATTTGACCCAATTTGACCCAATTTGACCTAATCAGATTAGGACTAATTTGACCTAATCAGACCTAATCAAATTAGGCCTAGACCTAATTACACCTAATTACACCTCTAAATTGATATTTACTTCTACCCCTAAACAACTCCAAGCCGCGGGGTGCTCGCTACTTGGACCGGGGGACATCGCGGTGGAACTCCCGCGCCCCGGCCAGACAGGGCCCCTCCCCCGAAGAAAGGCACCCGGTATACCCTCAAAGATTCAATTCGTTTGAATCCACACCCAGAAACGCTCCGCGACTACCGATCCAAACCAACAATCATACAACTAGTGAACCACATACGCACGTAATGTCTAACGAAAATAAATTCCCATTGAAAAACACACAAAACCCCCTCAAAAGCTCTCCCTGTGGTCTGTCATCTGCTGCCGTGAGGAAATGTCGGGTCTTCGTATTAAATATATTTTCCTACTGTATCAGCACCTTTTGCAGAGTATGACGAAAGACACGCCACAGCTTGCGTTGGTGGGTTATTCCTGATGAACCTGACAGTTCGTGGCTTCTCAAGAGTTCGTGGTGCCACATCCAGCTTTGGTGGCGTTGCTGGCCATGGCGGCAATTGCCGCGCGGCCGCACGTCGTCGATGCGGGAATGGAGCGGCGCACCGCACTGATGGCAGCTGCAGCTGCGGGCTCAGTCGACAGACTGGCCCAGCTGCTCGAAAATGGGGCGCAGATGTCTGAGATTGACGACTTGGGCATGTGTGCGCTCAGCTTCTCCGCTGCCCACGGGCACACCGACGCCGCGAAGGCGTTGTGCGTCCGAGGTGCGAATGTAAATGCCACCGATAAGCGCGGCCGGACGCCGCTCATGCACGCAGTGCTCGGCGGTCACCTGGATACCACGGTCCAGCTGGCGCTAATTGGGGCCAACGTCTCGCAGCAGGACGACGGGTGTTCTAGCGCCCTCGACCATGCGATAGACATGTCGAATCGCGCGATTGCCCTTGCGCTGCTGCTCATCACGACGGGCAAGTTCTGCCGGCCTCTCGAGCGCCTCCTCACGCTGGCCCGCCTCCGGCAGCTCCACACCTGGGTGCGAGACAAGCAGGGCAAGAACCAGGGCGCGATGGGCACGGTACATGCCGCGCACCCCCCCGCCCACAGCTTGTCGCGACGGCGGGCCTGCGCCCCACCTCTCCCTGCACACGGCCCTAGCCCGAACTTCACTGGGATGCCACCCCAGCTACCACCCGACCATGCACATCCCATCCTCACATCATGTTTGCACCATGCAGGTCCTCCACCAGTACGCCGCATGCCTGACGCCCCGCGAGGGCCAGGCCGTCCCGGCTGTCTCGGCGGAGCAGCGGGCCGAGTGCGTGAGCGGCGTCCTGGCCGTGCTGCTATGGGCCTCGCAGCATGCGCTGACGCCTCTGGCGGAGAAAGCGTGCGCGCACCTGAGCAGCCTGGCGGCCCACGAGCTGTGCGGCCTTCAGGACGAGGCGGGGCACAGCGTGCTGCACATTCTCGTGCTGGCGGGCAGGGGCGAGACCTGCCGCGCGCTCGTGCAGGCCCTCCCGCGCGCCGACGCCGCCAAGCTGCTCACGCGGCGCGACCTCGCGGGTCAGCTCCCGCACGAGATGCCTTCCCCCTCGGAGGTGGAGATGCCTGCCCAGTCGATGGCGGCCATCCGCGCGGCGCGGCGCGACGTAGAGGCGCTCTGGCGCGAGGTCGATCGCGCCGCGGGCGGGGCGGCGAGCGGGGCCGCCGAGCGTGCCCGCTCGGCTGGCACGAGCCCCATGGCTGGTGCGCGCGCCGGTTTCGGTGGCGTGACCCCCCCGGCTGGCACAAGCCCCCCGTCTGGCGCCCGCGCGGGTCGCGGCGGTGCGGTGCGCCGGCGCTCTGGCTCCCACACAGCGCTCCCCACGCTTGCGTCGCATTCGGCAATCCCCGCCTCCTCCTCGGTTGACCAACTGAGGGAGAACGCGCAGACCGTCGCCGCCGCCGACGACCTGCTGCAGCTCTTCTCAGGCGGTGCGTGCGCGCGCGCGCCGCGCCCCCGAGGCACGAAGCCGTACCAGCGCCCCGGCAAGCGCGGCGGCCAGGGCCAGGGCAAAGAGTGCTGGCTACCGGGCGGCTTGTGGTGGGAGGAGCCCCATTCCGCCATCCCCGCAGGGCGGCAGCCCGGCGAGCTGCAGGGCTGGGACCCGCTGGGGGCAGAGCGCACGCAGCAGAACCGGGTCGAGCAGAAGCAGCTCCTCCTGGAGAAGGAGGAGGCCGTGCAGGACCTTGAGAGCCGCGACGACGCCGTCGCCTTTTGCCACCGCCTCAAGGCCTCGTGCAGCAACGACGTGCACTCCGCCACCTCCACCCTCGCGAGCGCGCCGATCACTCAGACGGTGGACGACTCGGTGCTCGACCGTCAGTCGCAGTTCAAGCGGCTGGCCGCGTGGGGCGGCTTCCGGCGCCAGTTCGTGCAGGACGAGGTGCAGGAGGACGAGCAGCCCGCGCCGACGGGCCAAACGCAGGGCAAAGCGCGGGCTGAGCCTGCGTCGCGCGTTGCGCTGCCAGGAGCGGCGGCGAGCTTCGCGGCCGCGTCTGCGCGCGAGGCAGCGGCGCAACTCGCGTTCGGCGCCGCGGTTGACCCTCAGCGGATCGCTCCGCTGCAGCAGCGGCTGTTCGCCAAAAAGGCGGAGGTCCTTGCGGCGCGGCAGGCGCTCGACCAGCTGCTCGAGGAGGAGCGCCAGCTGACGGCGCAGCTCATGTCGCTCGCGATGGGTACGCCACAGCCCATGGATCGATAGCGACAGACGCTCCGGCGCGCATGGCGCGGCAGGGTAGGTAGACACCCCAGGGACGCGTGCCATCGTGCGGCGGGCGGCTGCGCTGGGGCCGAGGCGGGCCAAGCATGCGGGTTGTTGTAGGTGGGAGGGTGCGCGTCTAGCATGGTAGTTGCACGTGATGTGCCAACCTTTCGTTAGGGAAATGGTCAGATTCCTCCTGACAAAACTCGCCTGTGTGAAACTCTGGTCCCGTGTGCCGTCTGTCCTTCCCACAATAACATGCGAACTCTGGTCCCGTGTGCCGTCTGTAGCCTTCCCACATATAAAGTAACATGCGAACTTGTCAGACCTTGCGTCGTCGCACAGAGCATGTTGTCTGTGTGCGTGGACGTCCTGAACGGAGCCACCACCTGCCCAACCACTACCACCGTCACGCTCGACACCGGCGACTCGTTACTC
>Ga0209302_10000983_pt1 | contig 16353 bp, 36 predicted proteins | sample ArcOceMetagenome_2_FD_187445 | JGI IMG/M metagenome (GOLD analysis project Ga0209302, IMG submission 187445) | Marine eukaryotic phytoplankton communities from Arctic Ocean - Arctic Ocean ARC135M Metagenome (SPAdes) (version 2) | ecosystem: Environmental > Aquatic > Marine > Oceanic | place... | reverse complement strand
TGGTCATGGATTTATTCTTGCAAACTCAATACCTAAAGTTGAGCTGCCAATCTACGGGATTGGCTTTATTTGGCCCGTTCATCTAGTGGTTAGGATACTCGGTTTTCATCCGAGAAACGGGATTTCGACTATCCCACGGGCTACCACACAAACCTATCTCTTTATTGAGGTAGGTTTTTTAGGATATATAAACAAACCTAAAATTATGTCAATGTGTAAGTGTGGTAATGTAACCACTTTAATAGAATCAACAAACGGAAGCTACTACATATGTAGAGTTTGTAATGAGGTAACAATTACTAAATAAACAATTAGATTAACTAACATATAACTTATATGAAAAACTTTAGAAACTGGATTATTACTAAATTACTAATCGAGTTTCCAATGATATGGTTAAAATGGGTCAAATCACCAAGAAGTTTTTGGAATTCTATATAATTAAATAATAATCAATATGAAAACACACGTCATCTATATGAGTGAAAATGAGTTTTCAGTTAAAATGACTGAAGATACTATAAAATCACTAAATAAGTTCGAAATAGAATATGAACTTGTCGACGGAGTAAAAGGCGTTGAAGGTATTGATATAATGAAAGAACATAATATTAGTCCATCGTCATATGTTAACCCAAAGGAGTGGACTCCTGGAACTATTGGATGCCTAGTAAGTCATTATCTTTTATGGGATCAGTGTTCAAAACAGGATCAACCATTCTTAATCTTAGAACAAGATGGTGTTTTACTTAGAGATCCTAAAGAGTTGTTACCTTTCATAGAAAATGTATGTCACTTGGATGCATATCTACCGTTTGAAAATATACACAGTGACAATGAAGATCATTCTGAATTATACAATACACGTGTTTTAAAATATAAAGAAGGCGTGAGTGATCATCCTAGTAGTAATTTTTATGGTACTAGAGATATTACAGGTGATGTATTCAGAGGTACTTATGGATATATCATTACACCACAGGGTGCAAAGGATATTATAAAGTTCATTAAAAAATATGGCGCATTTCCATCTGATAGATGTCTTTGTTCAAGTGCTACTTATTTACAAAGAGCTAATTCAACATATGTTAGATTGAATCCATTCTTTGAAAACTTAGATATTCAAAGAAAATACACATTAAGATAAATTAATAATTTACATTCTATAAGATATATAGTAGTACACATAAGTGTGTTAAAAATACTATTATAATTATGAAAAAAATAATAAATTGGTTTACCGGTCTTCTTAAAGATGAGAAGGGAACACCTTCTTCAAAAAGATTTATTGGAATATTAGCAGGCGTTACATTATGTGTTGCATTATTCATTAATCTTTATACAGAATATCCAGTAGAACCTACAATCGTCAATGCAGTTGCAGCTATTTGTATAGGTGGACTAGGATTAGCTTCTGCAGATAAAATCTTCGCTAAAAAAACAGAGGATAAATCCAAAGAACTATAATATGGAAAAATTTAATTTAAGTGATGTTATTTCTGAAGAATACAGAAAAAAATTGGAGTGGGCAACTAAAGAAATGCCATGGGGCGGAGCTGTTATAGGTTCTCATCCTAGAATTTTAAAATGGGCCAAAGAATATGAATGTAAGAGTATTCTAGATTATGGATCTGGTAAATCAGATTTTTTAAATGCAATTACATTAGAATTTCCTGATCATGGTTTTCAGATTAATCAATATGAACCTGGTAGACCTGAATTTGCAATGGATCCTCCTGTTAGTGATATGTCAATATGCGTTGATGTATTAGAGCATATAGAACCAGAAAAACTAGATAGTGTATTAGATCACATATGTGCAAAGACAAATAAGATATTTTATTTTAAAGTATGTTTAGTTGCATCACATAGTACATTTCCAGATGGTCAAAATTTACATCTAATTATAGAAGATAAAGATTTTTGGATAGATAAACTGTCTAAATATTACACACTAGAAGATGTTCATGATACTGAATATCATGTATGGGGATTAGCAATAAAAAAATAAGTAAGTAAAAATCCAGCACATCGCTGGATTTTTTAGATATATAAAGTATAATATAATAATACATTTTATGTCAGAAGAAATAAACAAATCAGTAGGTGATGAAAACCTAGGAGCATCCGCAGGAGCAAGTGCCGGAACAGAAGTAACAGATACTTCAGTATCAGCTGGAGCACAAGCGGGAGCTGAAGCTCACTCGGGTGTAGAAAACACAGATACAATTGGTGACTTTGAACTTGAACAGGAAGTACATGCAGATGCAGAAGCACATGCAGATGCTGGTACTGAAGCTGGATTCGATGGTAGAAATGCCAAAGTAGAAGCTGGAGCAGAAGTTGGAACATCAGTAGAAGTTGGTGCATCTAACACAGTAGAAAATGGAGATATTTCAAATGAAACCGAAGTTCATGCAGGAGCTCAAGCAAGTGCTGGAGTATCGGCTGGTGGACAAGTTGGTGTGGATGGAGCAGAAGGACATGCAGGAGCAGTAGCTGGAGCATCAGTTGGAGTTGGAGCATCTAATACAGTATCTGACGACGATGGTAATAGTGCTGAAGTTGGAGCTGGAGTATCAGTTGGAGTTCAAGCAGGAGCTGCGGTTGGCGGCGGAGCTACAATGGATGATGGAGTTGCAACAGTTGGTGTTGACGGAAAAGTAGCACTTTTAGCTGGAGTTGATGTAGATACTTCAGTAAGTGTTAATACTAATCCAGTACAGGACATAGCAATAGATACTACAAAAAAAATAATTAACGTAATACCATCACCTCCACCAATAGTGGCACCAGCACCCGTAGTGGCACCAGCACCCGTAAAGAAGGCCAAAAAGAAAGTGGATAAAATAATTGGTGGAATTACTGGTGGTAAAAAACACAAACACAAATAAAAACATGAAATTATCAGATATGTTAAAAGGAATATTTAGAGGTAGAATCGTATTATCGGTTGTGGTTGTATTTTCTTTCTTTGGTGTAATCTTTGGTATTGGACATGCAATGCATACCGACACTGAAATTTCAGGTGAATGGAAAGAAATATTGCTTTTATTATTAGGAGCACTGATCGGATCTTTTAGTAAAATAATAGATTACTGGTTTAAAGATACAGATCATGATAAACGACTAATCGAAGAGATTGGTAAAAAAAATGAAGAAGATGAACAACTTGATTAATAATAAGAAATACCTTTTAATTTATCTAGCATCCATAATAATAATGGCCTCTGTATGGTGTATTACAATTGAACCTACTGATATAATAGTGTCTGACACAGATAGAATGGAAATTGAACCCAAAGAAGTGTTCGGTTATGTAAATGAATTGATAGGAACAATACTGGGTGTAATTAATATAGTTACATTTGGATATCAGATGAGGGATAGGAGGCGTAAAAAAAATAAAGATGAATAATGATATTAAGAAAAGGAACACGAGGAAATGAAGTTAAACTACTACAAGAATTCTTGGGTACGACAGCAGATGGTATCTTTGGTTCAGGAACTGAAGCTACAGTTAAAGAATGGCAGTCCAAGAATGGTCTTGCTGCTGACGGTATTGTGGGTCCTGCCACTTGGGATGTTATGGGTCTTGCTACTACTGATGATTCAGAAAAAGTGTACACAACAGAAAATGGACTAATAGTTAATAGACACTACTTACCAAAGGGTGAATATTTAGAAGGTCCATCAAAAAAAGAATATTTATTCTTACATCACACTGCTGGTTGGAATAACCCTTATAAAACAATAGACTCATGGGGAAGAGACACTAGAGGAAGAGTGGCAACCGAGTTTGTTTTAGGTGGACAATCAGTAAAAGGTAATGATGATAAACATGATGGTGTTATGGTACAAGCTTTCCCTGAAGGTGGATATGGATGGCATTTAGGAAAGAATGGATCTCAGTATATGCATAAACATTCAGTTGGAATTGAAGTTAATAATTTCGGTTATATTAAGAATGGTAAAACATATGCAGGAACTACGGCACATGAAGATCAAATAGTTACTTTAGCCAAGTCATTTAGAGGCTATACAACATGGCATAAATATTCGGATGCTCAGATAGAATCAATAAGATTATGGATGCATTTTATTGCAGAAAGAGATGGAATTGATATTAGAGCAGGATTGCCTGCGTTAATTAAAGAAAAAGGAGCTGCTGCATTTGAATTTAATGAAGATGCGTATTATGGTAAAATAAAAGGTGTATGGACACACACATCAACAAGAAAAGATAAATCAGACATGTTTCCACAGCAAGAGCTTATGGACATGTTAGTAAGTTTGTAAATTGTTCGCAACTTTATAAAAATAATCAGCCTAACATTTTTTTGTTAGGCTTTTTTTTGTTATATTTACTTATAACAAAAAATAAATAGAAATGAGAAAAGCACCAAATACAGTTGATCATCAAGAATGGAACGAACAGTTCTTACCAATCATGTGGGTTTTTGTTCAAAGTTATCAAGCATCTAAAAACGATTTCTTAAAGAAGAAAATCAAAGAAGCACTTAAACGTACTATTTACAAATGGACTGATTTACCACCTAAATATGTTTCTACAGAGATCATAAGACTTTTTGAAGAGAATGGTATTAAAGAAGATCCATTTAGTCTAATATATCCCGACCGTACTATATTAGGTAGAGATATCGATGGTAAAACTATAATGTTATGGGAACATACTACAACGAATCATGAAACTTATCAATCATTTGTTAAATGTCAATCACAATCAGAACTAGAAAAGGTTATGTCATCTCATACTGGAGTTTGTTGGATTACGCGTGAAGAAGACAACAAGCTGAATAAGGGTGGATTTAGATCTTCAAGAGAAGCTGGTTGGAAAGAAACTTATGCAAAATGTGACATACAAGTAATACAGAAATAATTAAATATGGATTTAAACGTTATATTAAGATCAGGCAAATATGCAGGTAGAACTATCGGCAGTGTATATAAATCTGATAAAAGATACATCACTTGGATTTTAGAGAATAGACCAGAGATGTTAAAGAGCCATGGTAAAAAGAAACCAACTAACTTGACACCTAAGCCATATAAGAAACCTGTTTATGTGAATCCACCTGATATTCCAAGAGAAGGCGCACTTAAAGGTATTTCACCTAACGAAGCATTCGATTTATAATTGTTCGTAACTTTTAAAAATAAAGGTTAAAACACTTTTCCTGTTAAATAAAAAGTGTTATATTAGCAGTATAATTAATAACTTAAAAAAATATATATGGCAATCCCATCAATTTACAAGCACGGCATCGAAATTACAAAACCATGGTCAAAGGAAATGTACACTTATAATGAGCGTGTCAAAGAGTATACGATCAGAGAAATTATGTTTTGTATAGATTCATTAAATGATCGTTCAACAGCTGATAAATTAGCAAAGATCATTAATCCTTATGGATACGGAGAAGGTTACGAATTAAAAGAAATCAAAGTAGATATGGCTAAAAATGCAGAAAATGCAGAAAGCTATTGGTTGGCCGAAATATGGGATGATCTTATAACAGCAGATTTTGTAATGCCCAATTTTACTGGAAACGGTAACGAAGTTCATCACCTTATAGGATTTGAATCAAAAGAAGAGATTTTAGAATTAAGAAAACAATTTGCATAATGGAAGATAGAATAGAAATAAACGGAGTTTGGTATATTAAAGAAGATGTAGCTACGTCCAAATTCGAAAAAGTTACAATATCTCAATTAGAACCTGGTATTAAATACGATGGTTTTGTTTTTGAATCAAATTTATATGCATTTGATTGTACTCGAATATATGATGAAGATGGGAATCTATATAAAGATGGTGACGTAAGTATTAAATTTACTGATAAATCTAAGTATAGTGGTTTAGGAGATGTTGAAATTGGGGAGATATGGGATAATGTAGATTGGATGTGTGGCATTCTAGAAAATGAAGCAGAAGCAATAGAAGAGGCAATGGAATCATTATGTTCTCAAGGACTAGTAGAATTAAAAGAAGTATTAACAACTTTAAGAGTAGCAGCATGGATTTAGAATTTAATACTAAGATAATTTACATGGAACCTACTATTCAATTATTAGCCAATATTAATAAAGATAATCCAGAGTTTGTAAAAACATTAATTGAAAGCGGTCAAGTTAAAGAATTAAAAGGTGGACAAAAATATTTGATAATAAACGCATAAAAGTTTTTTATTGTCGATTATTTGTGGTATATTAGTAGTATAATTAAAACAGTTAAAGATATGAGAACAGATTTCCAATTAATATATGATTTTGTTGAAGTTTCAAATTCAACTAATTCAAATACAGACAAATTAAATGTCTTAAAAGAATATAGCCAATACGAATCGGTTAGAAACGCACTATACTACACATATAATACATACCTTCAATATGGTGTAACTTCAGCAAACTGTAAAAAGAATTCTGATCTAGTTGGACATCCTAATACTTATGGAGATTTCTTTGGTTTATTAGATGATCTGAACAACAGGGTGATGACTGGCCACACTGCAATTGCCAACGTAAATCAATACGTTAGAGAGAATAAAATGTATGAGGACTTAATCTGGAATATTCTGGATCGTAATCTTAAGACAAGATCAACAGCATCTACTATTAACAAAGCAATTCCTAATCTTATTCCAACATTTGATGTTGCATTAGCAAAAGCGTTTGACGAAAAAACTCAAAAGAAAGTTGATTGGAATGATGGATGGCAAGTTAGTCGTAAATTAGATGGATGTCGTTGTATATGTATAATTGATGGTGAAGGTGAACCTAAGTTTTTCTCAAGATCAGGAAAAGAATTCTTAACACTTGATAATTTAAAGCCAGAATTGAGAGCATTAGGTCTCAGTAACATGGTTTTTGATGGAGAGATTTGTATATTAGATGAGAATGGAGATGAGGATTTCCAAAATATCATTAAAGAAATTAAACGTAAAGATCATACTATTGAAAATCCATATTATTGGATGTTTGATTTTCTAACTCTTAAAGAATTCCAAGATAAAACTAGTTTGACTACATTTAATGAGCGTATTAATAATCTATATAATATAGTTCAAGATGGACATCAATTTATTGCAGTTCTTACTCAATCAGATTGTGATGACGAAGTATTCTCAAGAATGATGGATATGTCAAAGGAAGGCGGATGGGAAGGACTTATGTTACGCAAGAACGCTACATATAAAGGTAAGAGATCTGATGAGGTTCTTAAAGTAAAACAAATGCACGATGACGAATATATTGTACTTGGTGTAGAAAACGCAATTCAAAGAGTTATTGTTGATGGTGCAGAAGTTTCTGAATTAATGTTAAAGAATATTATTATAGAACACAAAGGAAATCAAGTTCAGGTTGGTAGTGGTTTTAATCACGAACAAAGACGGCACTTCTTTGAAAACCCAAATGAAATTGTTGGTAAGCAAGTAACTATTCAATACTTCGAAGAAACTACGAATATGAATGGTACTAATTCACTAAGGTTTCCAGTGATCAAAGCTATTTACGAAACGGTTAGAGATTTTTAAAAGAAGATTAATTAGAAACAATTAATAAACCATCTATATAATATTCATGAATAAATACAAAATAACAAGAGAAGAATATCACAACGAACTAGGTCTTGGTAACGGCCCTATTTTCTATGTCAAGGAACTTAAACCTTTTTTATTATTTTGGAAGAGATGGACTTTTATCCAACATAGATATTGTGGATATGCAGATTGCTATATGGAAAGAACCCAATTCAAATCAGTACACGATGCTAAGAAATTTATTAAAAACATCTTATGTACCGGTTTAGAAAGGGACTCATATTCCAATATGAATATGGGAGAGTTTAATTGCAGTGATATATAATTTTTAAAAACAAAAAACAAAAAGAAAAAGAATTTATGGCATTACCTAAGAAGATACATCAGATATGGATTGGATTTAAAGAAGCACCAGATTGGTGTAAAAGATTTGGAGAAGAAATGCAGGCTATGCATCCAGATTGGGAATATAAATTATGGACACATGATGAAATATTTAATGATTTATATAAAGATGATAAGTTTTTACAAAATTATTTAACAGAGCCTGAAACTTACAAGTGGGCCTTTATAGCAGATAGAGTTAGATTATTATTGCTTAGGGATTTTGGTGGAATTTACTGTGATTTGGATGCTAAGCCAATTAGACCATTTGATATAGTGTTAGACCATTTGGCTGATCAGCATACATTTTTTGCAGGAATGAAACCTTCACAAGAAAATAATACATTAGTCGATTGTACAATATACGGATCTATGCCAAATAGTAGAGTTATTAATGAATGTTTAGATCGATATGGTGATAACATATATTGGGCACATGGATGTAAAACATTCAGTGATCAAATTATTAAAAGAATGGGCACTGATGTTGCGTTATTTGGTTATGAATGGTTTTATGATAATAAAGTAGCCGATAAAACAATTATATTACATGATGTTGAGGAAACTCGTTTATTTTCATGGGTAGATAATGACAGGTATAAGAAAAACTGGTAAAATTTGATTTGAAAATATTTGTAGCACCACCAAAAGGCGACATAGAAAAACAAACTTATATGAATTGGATTAGATCTAAAGGATTTGATCCAATTCAATTGGACATGAGATACAAAAATCTTGATGCTCCATTACTTTTATGTGGAGGTGCAGATATTGGTAAAAATACAGAGAGAGATCAAAGGGAATTATATTGGATTAAATTAGCAATAGAGTGCAAACAACCTATAATTGGAATATGCAAAGGCATGCAAATATTAAATCAATATTTTGGAGGTACAGTAAGTGACTTAGGAGACATGATATCGGAGTACCATTCTTCAGATGAATTTTCAGATGATTTAGATCATAGCGGAAGAATATCACAATTTCATTTTATAAAGGATTTAGACGATACTTTATTTGAAGTTAATTCAAGACATCATCAATGGTGTTCTAGCGTAGCTGATAATTTTAAAGTAACGTGCATGTCATTTGATGGTGGTTATATTCCAGAGGCGTTCGAAGACGAAGAACTTGGTATAATCGCAGTACAATGGCATCCTGAAAGAAATGAATGCACAGAACCCGTGAATCTTTTTAAATACGTGAAACATTATAGAGAAATCACATAAAATAGGTATAGATAATAAATTATGATACACTCAAAGGCAATTTTAGAAAAGGTAGTATATGATCTTCAATCAGATGGAAAAATAATTGATCCATGTATAGTTGATGATTTAATAACAGCAATCAATGGAGTCAATGAATAGTTATGGTGGATATTGGGTAGCTGATGAGTTTAGAACCAATCCAGATAGTTTACTTCCTGGTGGTTCAATAGTTTCCGTTGAATATTATAGCGGAGAAATTAAAATATATGATAAAATTAAAAAGCCAGTAAATTACATTAATGTTATAATGTCTAAAGGTATAGGAATAAAATCAATTTCTATAGATGGTAAAATAGCATATATTACAAATAAATAAATAACATAGCACGACAACAATACGATAATATAACTGTAAGTAATGAAGCTTACAGTTAATACAAATACAATGACTCTATTTACAGACCTCGCAATCTTAATGCTATTCATTCTATTCATCTTACTGATCGCACATGCTTTCGACAATTAAACAAAAAATAAATAACATGTACGGACAATCAATCGAAAACTCATATCAACTATTATCAGGAAATGCAACATTAGAAGGATTATTAACTTATCTTAGTTTTATAGTTGTTGAAGATAATCAAGAATTCCCAGAAGATATGATGCCAGTATTTTTTATAGAACCTGGAGAATCACCAACCATATGTGATTTAGATGAAATGATTATATACTTTGAAAGACAAGAAGAGTATGAAAAATGTCTGTTTTTGAAGCAGTTTAAAGATAAGTTATGAAGGTGTAAAAAATAAAAAAATAAAAAATCTTTTATTGTCAGTATTGATGCTTTTATATAGGTTACCAACCGATATATAATAAAACAAAACAAAATACACATTTAATGGCACAATTAAAGATTAAGCAAATCTCACAATTAAAACAGACTCTGGACTCTATAACGGGACTGTTAACAGTAGTAGAAGAATACATAGCAACTGACGGTCCAATGTTATTATCTTATCCTGCTAAGGAAAGAGCAGCAGTATCTGTTCATGTTAATGGACTATATACTGAAAACTATCACTGGGAGAAAGACGGTGAAATATTAGAAACACTTGGATTAGATCCCGGTTCAGAATTAATATTTGATTCTGAGGCTGCTGGATATGAATTAGTAGGTGACGATTTTGTTAAAATCACATACGAATATTTATCTAACGGTAATGTAACTTACACTGGAGCACAGCATGGTTACCTAGAAAGTCAAATGATTGTAGAAATATTTTCTACGGTTATTGCTTCTCAATCAGGTCCATGGAATTTGGAATTATCTAACCCAGTACAAGACGATGAAATATCATATGTAACTGTTTATGTTAACGGATTAAAAACAAATGGTTTAACAGAGGTTTCAGGAAATGTATTAACACTTGCACCTTATGCATATGACTTAGACAGAACAGATAGTATAGAAATACACTATATACAAATGTATGGAGAAAGTATCTATAGTTAATCACATACTGATGCATTTTTCATAATTGTTCGTAACTTTTATAAAATAATTAGCCTAACATTTTTTTGTTAGGCTTTTTTTTGTTATATTAGTAGTATAATTAAAAGAGAATATGAAACCACAAGATCTTAGACACCACTTAGCCAGACTAGAAATGATGATGGCAGAAGAAAGAGGCATTAATTTAAGCTATGAAGAAGCTTTGAATATAACAGATAAAAACAATTAAAGATATGCAAACTTATACATTTCCACCAGATCACTGTTATGGCGAAGTATTTGGCCTAGCTAAAACTACAACCGGTACTTATGTTTGTCCAGGTTGGCACCTCGTGCCAGATGGAACTACTAGAGATCAAATTAGGTTCAATGCGAGTAGTAAAGTAGTAAAACCTAAAGTTATGCCAGTAGTCACTAAAACCAAAACCAGATCATGGAAAGTGGAATCATCAAAACCAGGAAAATTCTACGATGTCACTGAAATTAATGGCACATGGGATTGCTCATGTCCTGCTAAGAATTTCTTCAGAGGTGATTGTAAACATATCAAAGGTAAAAAAAGTGAAAAAATATCAGCATAGATTTTTTTATATCAATAATTAGTGGTATATTAGTAGTATAATAACAAACAGTAAATTAAAAACAATATGAACAAATTAGCAACGCTCAAGTGCATCGAAGTAACTTCGCAAACACAGGCAGACAATGGTACAGTATGCTATCATGATCCAGTAACAAATGTAGATTATCTTTCTTATGAGTCGGGTTATATTCGCCGAGCATATACTAGAAAATCTTACTATAGCACCCGTATGCAACGAACCATTTATCAATTAAACCCACAGCGTAAAGGAACTTATGAATCTAAATTCAGTGATACTGTATATGATACAACAGAACGTATTATGGTATTAAATCCACAAGAGCGACTTGATCGTTTAGCGAACGCAGTAGTAAATTATAGAAATAACCCTAATAGACTTTAATAAAAACCAAAATGTCAGAAAACGAAAAAAACTTAACACCAGGAGAAAGAAAACTTTTAGCAGAATTAAATGTTAAAGCAAATCTTATTGTAGAATTTCAACAAGTATGTCAAGATCAAAAGATGCCATTCAATAAAGATGTCATATACGATCTAAGCGAAGACGATTTACGAGAGCTTATACATAACTTTTCACCAGAGGGACAGGCAAAGCTGAAAAAGAAAATCAGATATGAAACAAAAGGGGATAACTAGTATATAAAAAATGTCTTTAAGCCAAAGAAAGATTAGGACTCTTAGCTCAGCGGTAGAGCACTGCACTCATAATGCATAGGTCGTAAGTTCGAATCTTGCAGGGTCCACCGAAAATTAAAACAAAATGAAAACACCAATAGTTGTATATTATCTTCACTATTACGATGAAGATCAAAGAGAGCGAGCTTTTAATAAGTTTCAGGATTTTACAGTCTGTGTAATGGCAGAAAATAATACAGAAGCAATTGAAAAGGCTAAAATAATATCTGGAAATCCAAATATTAAAATAATGGGCATTTCAGTAGGCAGAGAAGATTGGGTAAATGAAATATCCCCAATGGGAACGGGTGAAGAAATAATGCCACTTGGTGGATGGGAAAGAAATAAAATAAACAAACTAGAAAAATAGCATATAACAAGTATAATACAGATATTATGAAAGATAAAAAATGGAATAGAGAAGATTGGCAAGGTAGATCTAGAAATCAAGTTGAAGGAAATTACAAAGCTGTTGACTTAATGTTTAAAATCATTACCGGCACATTCATTGTATTTGCAATTTGGAAAATATTAGAAAACACAATTAAATAAATATATTATGATGAACAATAAGAAGCGTACTCGACCAACTGCAAAGTTGTACATTGAAAAGATTGCAAATGATTATCAATTTGACAAAGAACATGAGGGTTATTTAGGATTTATAAACATAGATCCTACAGATGCAGTCGAAGTTAAAGGTGATGACTTTAGAGATATTGCAACTCAAATAGCAATGAGTCCTAGACAATTTGAAAAAGCATTTAATGCATACGGATTAACAATTGAATCTGCACACGAAACTGAACTTATCATAGCTGAACTAGACTAACATGACAAACTTAATAGAATATGCAAATCAAGTAGCAGAGAAATATCCAAATTTAAAAGGAGATATTGATGGTTTAATGGATCTTTGTATCATGGAGATTGAAGAAGGAAGTCCAGAACCACATGAAATCCAATTATGTTGGACTGATATTGAACAATTAGTTGATACCGAAGAACTCAAAGTATTATCTAGACACATATGAGCAAAAAACCAAAACTAGATGAATTTCATTATCATGAAATGGTAGATAGACTACATGTAGTTATGGCAATAGTAGACGATCATTTACAACAACATCCAGTTGCAAAGATAGAAACTAAAATAGGAACACATATCAGTACTGCAGTGGATCATTTGTGGCAAGCTTATCAAATAGCAGGAAATATAAATATAAAAGAACAAAATGGCACAGATTAATATTAAAGAAGCAGCTTATTGTGCATATCAAAGAACTACATGGCAAGGCATAGTAGAAATCAAAGGAGAAACTATAACATATAGATACTCAGAAGATGATAATGGTGCAGAACTGTATGTTTTACTGGAAGACAACTGGGAAGAAGTTGATACATCAGAAGGAATTTATGCAGTATTAAACGCAGCTATCATGGAATATGGAACCGCAGAGGATTTAGGCGAAAGTGGAGATATTATAGACATTGATGATGAAATAATAGAAGACTATTCATAATGGAACCAGAATTAGATATGTTTGATCAGTGGGCTAAAGAGAGATCTGAAAAGTCTTGGATAGTAAGAAAAATCCAATGGATTCCATTATGGTGGAATCAAGAAGGAAGGTATATCCATAGAGAAATTGCACGTGGATTTAAAAATATCTGGTATTGGTTTCCTGTCATTTGGAAAGATCGTCACTGGGATTCTCACTACATCTTTGATATAATGATGCACAAAATCAAGGCTCAGTCTAAGTATATCGGAGACAGAGGCATTCATACTAGGGCAGAACGCGATGCAGAAGTTATGATGACATGTGTTAGATTGATGAAACTTGTACAGGACGAGACTTATAGTTCAGAATACTCTGACTACCACAAGACTAAAAATTGGTTCGAACCTGCTGATAAGGATGGTTACAGTACATGGGAGTCAAGAATTCTAGAAGAAGATTTTGATGGTTATATTAAAAAATATCCATTAATAGAAAAGAGAGTTATGAAAGGTGAGGGTATATTCCCACTGGATGGCGAAGATAGTTTAGAAATTAAACAAAGAATCGCAATGAATATTGGTCAGATAAATCACGAAAGAGCAAACACTTTATTATTTAAAATAATGGCAGAAAACATTTCTAGATGGTGGGATTAGTAATAGTATTTGCAGTAGTATGGATCGGAATATTTTATGAGATTAAAACTGCTCCAACAGTAGATGAATTTGGAAACATAATTAAAGATAATAACCAAAAACAAAACAATGGCAACATTAAGAAGAAGTAGAGTTAGTAGATATGTAGGAGGAGTATGTGGTGGAATAGCAAAATGGACAGATACGTCTCCATTAGCATGGAGAATCATATTCATATTAGTTCCTTCTAGTAGTATAATATACTTAGCTCTTTGGATGCTCCTAAAAAAATACTAAGCAATGTCTAGTAAAGAAACACCAAAAAGTGAAATAGTAGAACGAGAATTATGGGATCATTATTCAGAATTACCAAATCCAGCATGGTATGAATACAAAGACTCAGAAAATAAAAGTGAAAATAAATTGAAACAAACGTAAACTGCGTTGTATAATAAGTATAAATTAAATTAAACTAATAACAAAAGAAAATGCAAGAATTATTAAATCAAATGCAAGACGAATTAACTAATATCCAAGAGGATGCAGCAAAATTCGCAGAAAAAGGTAACAAAGCAGCAGGTACAAGAGTACGTAAGTCTATGCAAACTATCAAAGGTTTAGCACAAGACATTAGAGTAGCAGTAAGTGTAGCTAATAAAGCGTAATTAATTGGTATACATAAAGTACCAAGGAAACGTTCTTTAAAATATTGGAAGGCACACTTGAAATTGATCATTGATAGTGTGAGTGTATGGCTGAACAAACTCTGACGGAAAGAGGGGTTAAGGCACATCAGACATTGAACATGCTTCAGTATGGTTGCGAAAGTGAGTAACTATAACTTGACAAAGTAGATGATGGTAGATCGGGAAAGATAACTAAACTAATCTTTCTAAGAGCATTGCAAGTACCCGAGAGGAAATCTTGCCTAAGTGACCGAATATCCTGTCTTATTAGGGGATAAGGTACAATCAAAGCCGTTGTGGCACTACAACGAGATTAACCATCTTGAGTAGAACTTGAAATAACAGTAAAGTTGATTGGTATGCAGTAATCAACACAATAAGTCGATCTTCTAGAGCTAGTATACTCTAGTACATGATCCTTCCTTTTTTATTATTTAGAAAAAGAGACTGAAAGGTCTCTTTTTTTATGCAACAACGTTATTTTGTAAAAGTAATAAAACTAAACTATTTTTTATTTTTATTTTTTACAGGGTGATCTTTATCAATAGTGATTAGTTGATATATAATTATGTACCAACCGATAGAGTCTAACTCAATTGCTATTGGACAACTAAATGAAGCGAATGCTTCATGGGGATATGGTGAAATGGCTATCACTCCGCCCTTGCACGGCGGCATTCAGAGTTCGAGTCTCTGTATCTCCACTTAAAAGATATACTTCGGTAGATCTTTTTTATCTCTAAGATCCTCGGATTCCACATGATATAGTTTGTTTGTCGTTATTCAGAATGTATTTGTCCCGAGGATCTTTTTTATTAGATATATAGTATAACGACAAACAATACTTTATATTATGTACATTTACAAAATCACAAACAACATTAATGGCAAGTCCTATATTGGACTTAAATCTAAAACTGTAGAAGAATCTAAGAATTACTATGGTTCTGGAACACTTATCAACAAATCTATTGACAAGTATGGTAAGGAAAACTTCACAAAGGAAATTCTAGAACGAAACATAAACTCACATGAGATCCTAAATGATCAGGAGATTTACTGGATTGAATACTTTAATACATTCAATAATGGTTATAATCTAACTAAAGGTGGTCAGGGAAATCTAGGACGTGTTACTTCTGAAGAAACTAAAGCTAAATTAAGAGAATCTGCAAAGCAACCATGTTCTGAAGAGACTAAACTAAAGATCAGTCTTAGTAATATGGGAAGAATCAATAAGCATACCCCAGAATCTAAAGCTAAATTATCTAAAGCAGCTACTGGTAGAATTAAATCACAAGAAGAACGAGATAAAATTGCAAAAGCACATAGAATTGCAAAAACCGGAAAACCACTTCCAGTTGCAAAAGAACCATGTCCTCATTGTGGAAAAACCATGGCAAAATCTCATATGACTAGATGGCATGGAGATAATTGTAAAAATAAATAGAAAATAAATCACCCAGATTTTTTTATGTCAATTATATTTGTTATATTAGTAATGTAATTAAAATCTAAATATAACATGACCAACAGAGAAATTATCACAAGTATGGAAAATAGTCTAGTAGAAAT
>Ga0209302_10000980_pt1 | contig 16357 bp, 10 predicted proteins | sample ArcOceMetagenome_2_FD_187445 | JGI IMG/M metagenome (GOLD analysis project Ga0209302, IMG submission 187445) | Marine eukaryotic phytoplankton communities from Arctic Ocean - Arctic Ocean ARC135M Metagenome (SPAdes) (version 2) | ecosystem: Environmental > Aquatic > Marine > Oceanic | place... | reverse complement strand
CAAGGTCTTCAAGGAGCAACTGGAGCACAGGGTGACCAAGGTCTTCAAGGAGCAACTGGAGCACAGGGTGACCAAGGTCTTCAAGGAGCAACTGGAGCACAAGGTGACCAAGGTCTTCAAGGAGCTACTGGAGCACAAGGTGACCAAGGTCTTCAAGGAGCAACTGGAGCACAGGGTGATCAAGGTCTTCAAGGAGCAACTGGAGCACAGGGTGACCAAGGTCTTCAAGGAGCAACTGGAGCACAGGGTGACCAAGGTCTTCAAGGAGCAACTGGAGCACAGGGTGACCAAGGTCTTCAAGGAGCAACTGGAGCACAGGGAGCAACAGGAGCAACAGGCACATCTTATTCAAATGCATCAGTATCATTCTTCACCGATTTAAATGACACCTGGGCCGGTGGTGTAATGGCGTCACTGCCAAATTCATTTGATATTGATTTATTACAACCTGGTGCTATATTTGGTTGGCCAGTTTTACCACATGGAGCAGGAACATATTATAATGTTACCGGTAGATATATTAACTCAGTCCCTGCTAGAGGTAGAGGTGCTACTTACGGAGAATATATACCAGGAAGTGCTGCTGGTGTAACAGGAGAAATATTAGCAGGAGCAGTTAATTACCAGAATAATTCTTTGACTAATTATGATGTATTTATGTCTAATTATGGTACAGCTTCACCATTTGGTAGAGCACGAATTGGAACGGCTCTAGCACTAACATTTGGTTCTCTTGAAATTTCAGTTAATCCTGGTTCTGGGATACCATTAAGTCCTACAGATTATATAGGAATATATGTAGAAAGCCCTGGTGGAGGAGCAATTGTGCCCCCCACTGTATTAATCGAAGGAACCTTGTATTTTTCACTTAAATAAATTTCATATTGGTAATAATTTAGAAATGTAGAAATGAATAAATCAGGTTGTTTATTTAATTTACAAACAAATGTAAATTAAATAATTCGTATACTATATATATCATGTCATTAAATCCTAGATATAAATTAGTCCTGCGACCAGAATTTCCAACTATTGATGGTGTTAGGTCATTAAATGGGCTACCAGAACAACCATTTGTAGATACTAGTGGAAATATTGACATGTGTGGAAATTATTTACTAGTGAAAAATATAGAAGCTGGTACAGAATCATTTACAACAAATGGAGAAATAGGTATTATAAATGTATTTAGCGATTCTACTACAAATGGTGTTTCCTGCATTAACTTCAATCATGATAGAAATAATATAGGTGGTAATAATCGCCGTTATTGCTCATTTCAACCAAGCAATACAAATTTTATAGCTGGTTCCATAACAGGTAATCCAGCAACTGTATCATATAATACCACTAGCGACGAAAGAGCAAAGAACCTAGTGATAGATAATACAACCACTGAAAATAATTTACGTGGTGCCGTTGGAAATAATGGTTCCTATAATTCTTATTTCCTAAGTGATGGGGAAACGCCTGCTATTGAGGAGACTAGTTATACTTCTTGGTTAGAATCAGTGAACGCATTGTGTCCATTGATATATCAATTTAAAAGCGAGGTTACAGCAGACATCTCATTCAACTTTGATATTAGTTTAAATGATACGATAGAAACAAAGTCGGTGAATTACCAAGGATTTTTTGCGAATGATGTTCGCAATGTTTATCCACCAGCAGTAACCGGAATGCCAAATGAGGTAGATTCAAGTGGAAATCCAGTATATCAACAATTGGATATGTCAAAATTGATACCTATGATGGTAGGTGCTATTAAGGAATTATCCGCAAAAGTAACTGAATTGGAGACAAGAGTAACTGAATTAGAGGCACCATAAATTAAATCATCAAATATATTATATATTTATAACCATAATATATAACATATGGGTGAATCCGGTCATTATTATGATAATAATGGCTATGAATTTAGTCATTTATTAAGAGATATTTCAGGTCAAACATCCATTATATATCGATACGATCCTGATTGGACAGGTTTAGCAAATAAAGATGATGAATATTGGACAACAGAAGATATCTCAAAAAGTCGTTTTCATGGACAAATTTTTTCTATAAGTAGTATTTCCGGAGAAACACAATATATTACTCATGCTATAGGAAAGAACATTGATGTATCACTTAATACATATTCAAATGGTAGTATGAACCAAGACGACATTTCATCGGTAAATATATCCGGTGTTCCATTCATGGGTAATTATTCTTTACAAACAATAGAGGGTAATGAAGATGTAAAGGTATTAGATTTATTTGAATATATAGCAGATACCTATACTTTCGTCCCCATAGACACAAGTAACAAAACTTATACAAATGCTCGTCGTAACTCTGATATAGAATATGAAGACACTTATGCATTTGATGACTTAGTAAAAATAAAATTTATAAATGATAAATGGGAAAAATATACTTCCACTGACTTTGTAAATTATACAGCTACGTCAATATACTACCATTCACCAACGCCTAATTATGGTTACGGGAGAATATATGATTATAATTATTCAGATATAAATGTAAATAGTATTTTAACCAGTAGAGGAACGGTTTATGGGGACCCGAAAGATATAGCAACTGACATTATTTTACCAACTCTACCATGAAAATTATATTATTTAATAAATCATTCGTAAATAATATAAAATCAATACAACATTAAAAATAAGAATGAAGTTAGAATATACAACTGATGTATGTGGAAATGAAATATTACAAGACGAAACCGGTCAACACCAAGTAATGATGGCTTGGGAGAAACCTTATATGGAAAAATGTATTGAATATTTAGAACCCTGTGGTTCAGTATTAGAAATCGGTTTTGGTTTAGGTTATTCAGCCGAAAAGTTGTGTTCCTATGAAAATGTAACGGAGTATACTGTAATTGAATGTTGTCCAGAAGTGTGGACCAAGTTTGATTTATTCAAGACGGAAATGAATGATAAACATCCCGATTTAAAAGTAAATATCATTAAGGGACGATGGGAAGATGTCTTGAGCGAAGGTGGTATATTTGATAGCGTATTTTTTGACGATTATAATGGTTCAGTCACACATGAATCAGTAAATCGGTTTAACAAATTTTTATACCAATTACTAGTGAATTATCATACCCATATTGGCACCAAAATATGCTGTTATTCTACCGGGGATACAGAATATACTATCACTGGACTAGAACAGAAATCATATGAATATATGATTGATGTACCCAAATATTGTAATTATGCCAAAGGTGATAAAATGTATATACCAGTAATTACGCAAACCAAAGAATATATTGGAGATGCTATGTTAAAAGAGTTAAAGGAAAAATTATTAAATCCTGTAAATCCGGCTCAAAAACAATTCCACGACCAAGTTGTTAAAGCAAAAGAGTATTTTGATAAACCAAAGAGTATCTATTGTAATCTCATGGTCATTGATAATTTTTACACAAATGCGAAAGAAACACGTGATTACATATTGTCGCAAGAATTCAAGGTTCGTGGAAATTATCCGGGTCAAAGAACGACTTCAAGAGCAAACCAACATTTAAAGGAAATGATTGAAGGGTATATTCAACATTTTGCAGGGAAAATTATTGATTGGCCAATGCCTGACGATGGTCGAACCCCCGATGATACATATAATGGTGCGTTTCAATACACAACAAGTCGCGACAGAACATGGATACATAATGATGGATGGAATAATTGGGCGGGTGTTCTCTATTTGACCCCGAATGCTCCCGTCAATTCAGGAACCGGTATCTACCGTTTTAAAGACGGTACGAGAACAGTGGATGAGGCGGAGGCACGGGGAAATAAGAAAATAATAGATGAAAATTCACAAGATTACAATAAATGGGATCTTGTTGACAAAGTGGGCAATGTGTTTAATCGTCTTGTTCTGTTCAATTCAAAACAATATCATGCGAGCATGGATTACTTTGGTACAAACAAGGAGAACGGGAGACTATTTCAAGTATTCTTTTTCTCGACAGAGAGATAATATTTACATACATAAAGATTTCAATGGTGTAATAAATCTAATCGTAATACAAGTATAAATATAAATACATATAATAAATAGTATATGTATTTAATCGTTGGTTGTGGACTAACTGGTGCTACTATAGCAGAACGCATATCAAGCGAATTAAACGAAGAAGTTATGATTATTGATAAAAGGAATCATATTGGTGGCAATTGTTATGATTATATAGATAATGACACTGGAATATTAGTTTGTAAATATGGTGCTCATATATATCGTAGCAATGACGAGATTGTATGGAATTATATAAATCGTTTTAGTGAATGGGTTAGATGGGAACATAAGGTATTGTCCTATGTTGACAATAAATACGTGAGTGTACCAGTTAACATAACAACTGTAAATGAGTTGTGTGACGAATCTATACAAACAAGTGCTGAAATGGATAAATGGTTGGAAAAAACACAAGTTAAATATGATACTATTACAAATAGTGAAGATATGTGTAAATCACGAGTAGGTAATGTATTATATGAGAAAATGTTTAAAAACTATACTTACAAACAATGGAATAAATATCCAGAGGAACTGAATGCATCCGTTTTAAGAAATATTCCTATTAGAAATAATTTTGATTGTAGATATTTTGACCATAAATACCAAGCTCTTCCTAAGAAAGGGTATACTAAATTTATAGAAAAAATGTTAACTCATAAAAAGATTTCATTAAAACTAAATACAACCTACGATGAATATATGAAAACACATAATAAGAGTGAGTTTAAAGGAATTATTTTTACTGGACCAATAGATGAATATTTCTCACATTCTAATATTGAGAAATTAGAATATAGAAGTTTACAGTTTGACATTAAGAGATATAAGAATATGAACTATTACCAACCGAATTCTGTTGTCAATTATCCGGAATATAATGTTCCATTTACAAGAATTGTAGAGTACAAACATTTTTTGAATCAACAATCTAGTGATACTATTGTGGTTAGTGAAACATCTAGTGATATAGGGGAACCGTATTATCCAGTTCCAAATGAACGGAATTTAACATTATATAAGAAATACAAAAAATTGGCAGAATACGAAGAAACAAATAACCATGTGTTTTTTGTTGGAAGACTAGCAAATTATAAATATTTTAATATGGACGAAGCAATAGGAAATGCATTACATTTTTTTAATGAAAAATTAATGCTACTTGTTCACCGCTATCAGGATATACGGTAGGCGAATTATTTTTCCCTATCCATTCATAATTAACATTGTGTTCTGTAATAAATTCATAAAATGCTTTTAATTCTCCAGTTTCTCCATCAAAACCATCATAATTAATTAACTCATCAAATACAATAACACAATCGTCGTCAATATAATCTTTTAGATTATCAAAAATACATTTAGTAGAACTATATAAGTCAGCATCCATATGAATAAAAGACACCTTTTTATTATGTTTTTTGATAAAATCAGGCAATGTTTCACTAAACCAACCTTTTATTAATTCAACATTACTATTAACGTCTGGTAAATTACCATTTTTATTAAAGCAACCTTTTTCAAAACCATTCCTCCATTTTTCAGGCAATCCTTCAAAACTATCAAACCCATAAACTTTATCTTTTGTAAATTTTGAAATATAATTAATAGTTCCTCCACTAAATACACCAAACTCTAACCATAATGTATTTGGTTTATGTTGTAACTCCATTTTTTCAAATACATGTGTAAGAGGATATGTATTAATATTTGGAATATTTGTAATTATACTTAACATTTTATAATTACCCTTTTTTTCTAGCATGAATTGTTTGTTTTTTTCAATTCTTGCTTTGCTGTTCGCAAAATCATCATCATCAATGATTTCATTTATTAATGATAATCCTTCATCATATTGCTTTGTCCAATAACAAGATACTGATAATTCGTCATTTAAATATTTTCCATAGGCAGATGGATTGACAAATAATGTATACTTTTCGTTAACAACTGATAATTTTTGTTGTTGAGCAAGTTTTAAATATTTATATCCTAATACCGTATTCGATTTATCATTGAAATATTTGCCTAATATGCAATATGGTTCGGCACGGTCTCCAAATATAGCAATGGCTTTATTCATTTGAACTATAATACCATCATCATCATATTTTAAATGTATCATACATCTCGCAATTCTCATATGTGATTCAAATACTTCCTCTACCCATGTATCTTTTAACTTGGTATATAATGTATACCATTGAATTGCTTCTTTATGATGATTTGCGTCCATATAACTTTGAGCACAATAAAAAGCCGTTCTATTAATGATACCGTGTGGGTCGTCATACAATACTTGAAAGAATTGTTCTTTTAAAGCACGAGCATCCTTTATATATTTTTCAGGGTCCATACTTCTTATTCCACGTTCTTCCGCATCTATCCATGTTTCATCACGGATAAAATGGTGTGAGTGTTGTATATTCTTTTTATGTAAACATACTATAATATTATGAGCTACACCGATATATTTCCACTGAACACGATTATTATATAATATTGTTGCTTTAAATGTATTAACTCCCCGGTTTAATCTAAAAAAATATGCGTCGGCATTTGTATTGTATAATTCATCCGTATTGAAATCACCCATTAACCAATCATCTGCGTCCAAATGTAATAAAAAATCGCTTTTATTATAACAACGTTCAAATAATAGAGATTTATTCACTTCGAATCCACACCATTCATCTAACCATAATTCACCGGGTATATTTTTCTCCGTAAAAAAATCAATAATTAATTTACATGTATTATCTGTAGAACCAGTATCACATATCACCCAATAATCAATATGTTTGTATACGCTGTTCAAAGTGTCTATTATAACGTGTTCTTCGTTTTTACACATACTTCCAAAACACAATTTTGTCGGAGTATTGTCTTGCTTATCTAATTTAAATAATACACTCATTTACAGTAGATAATAGTCTTATTTTTATATACTTTTTATAAATTTTACTATTCATTTACATATTTTAAATATTTATCATAATCTTTATTATAGTCATATGAATTCATTGTTTCTATCACTTTTGTATTGTCAATCTCGTCATTTATTTCATTTTGAAAATTATAAATATGAATAATTCCTCTATAACCATTGGTAAAATTATAAACAGAAAAATCAAATTGATAATGTAATAATAAAAAATAAATAAACTTCCAAACATCACCAGTCCATGATTCTCCATACTTTAATATTCCATTATTATAATAATGTTTAATCGGAACTTTATATTGTTCCCGTTCGTTCATAGGCAACACATCATCTATAACAATCGATCCAGTTTGAGTTAAACAATTGATAGCATTAAAAAAATCGTTATACACATATTCCAATTGATGCATACCATCTATAAAAATAATGTCAAATGTTTTAGTATTATCTTTGAAGAAATCGTCTGACGTTTGCAAGATAATATCATCGCCTTTATAACTGGGGTCTGGATCAACACCTAGTTTATTTTTAATGTCTATATGTTTAAATGTAACACCCGTTTCAACGCCGATTTCCAAATAAGAATTATGTTCACGTTCATTTATGATATGGTTTAATACATCACATCTTGTTTTTAAATTCGTATTGTCACTTATGGTTTTATCTATACTCATATTCGGTTCACCTACATTATTATTATTGTTATTTATAATCTCATACTCGCAGTTATCATTCACATATACCATTTTGAAATAGTTCACCAATTCATCTTCTGAACAATCGTTATAAGAATAACATTTCATCCTGTCAAAACCATGTGACTCTAATTTCTGATACAATTCTTCGTGTGTCATTTGATTACTTAAAAATAGGAAATCATTTCTCTCATTATTATATAATTCTTTTAATCTCTCTATAGTATCTATATCATTTATAGCGTCATTAATAATACAATATTGATTGTCATAATTCAAATTGACACGATAGTTCATTTTTTTATGCTGATATTTATCTCCTCGCTTCCAAATTTGTGATTGATTTTCCATATAGGATTCATCTTCGTATGCTCCCAATGCCTTCATTTTATCATGAACCTCGTGTTTTTTATAAAACATGGGACTGATGTACTGAGGACCTAGACGATTGATTTCACTGTTTCGAATATTAGAGAAATTATTACCACCATCATTCATGTATTGAATATATTGTGCCTTGTTGTTTTTAGCAACCCTGTATTTACTACAACATGTTCTTAGAAGTATCTCATAATCATCGCAAATGGGTAAAAATTCCGAATAACTTTCTAGTTCCATTAATACTGAACGCTTCCAAATACGTGGGTGATTCGGTAAGCAAACCAGATGACTCAAGGTAATATTATTAATATTAGGCGTATTATAGACATATGCCCATTTATTCTTGATTTTCTCCATGTAATACCCTCCATACCCTTTACAAATAAAATCATTCAATTTGAAATTGCTTCCGTCACGACGTAAATTAATTGTATCTCCATAGACAAATCCAATTTGTTCGTCTGTTTGAAAAATGTCATGGGCATCGCGAAGACAATCACACAGTATCTCATCATCATGATCCATTTCAAGAATATATTTACCACGACAGAGAGAAATTGCTTCGTTTTTTACATTACCAATATTACCACTATTTCTATCTCTCTTATATAATCTTACACGATTGTCTGCCGATAATTTTCCCTTTAAAAAGGTAAAATGTTCGTCTTCTGGTGTATCATCCATAATGACCCATTCCCAATCAATAAGAGATTGTTTTTTTATGGATTCGTAAGCAGTATCTATGTAATCATAGCTTTTAAAACATGTAGTGAATATGGAGAATATAGGTCTTGTTTTCTCTCTACGTTCAATAACGTTGGTTATATAACAGTAATTGACATTGTGATTGAATTCGTGAATATCGGTTATATCTGTTTTATGGAACCATCGTCCAGAAAATCGCTGTGGTAATCTATGTGCTATTTCATTGTGATATTCATCATAAGAATCACCATAGGTGACTAATAAATGATAGTTAGGATTGAATAATTTATTAAGTTCTTCAATATCACTAGTAATATGTATTGAGCACATGAAATCCGGTTTATTACTTTCTATAAAATTGTCAATATGTGAATACTTGTTATATCGAAACAGAATAACAGATGGATATCTCGACATAATAATAATTATAGATTATATTGGATAATTAATTTTAAGTTAATATACAATTTAGAATTATAAAAATATACTATATATATAGTATAAATGGCATTTACCAGATTTCACGATGATCCATGTAGAATAAAAAAACAATTACAAGAATCTACTGGAGCAGGTAGATATATGATTAATAAACCAGGATGGGGCGAAAGTCCATGTTTTATGGATGACCCGCATATTCGTATGGAACAATGGGGTGCTAATTTACAAACTAATACCATTAATTTAGAAAGCGATTTATTAGGATTGACTCGTCCTTTAACCAAAGATTGTGAAAGCAATAATTATAAAAAGACTGAAGTAAAGACATCACCTATTCAATATCCAACATGTAATCCATTTACAGAACAATCAAGAGTGACGAATCCAGCATGGTGGTACAGAGATTTAGAACAAAATCACAATTATATTCTTCCATTGGATCCACAAGAAAATACATGTATTCCATTTCAAAATAATTTAAGTTCACGTATATTGGAGAAGGATAATTTTGTAGCGTCCGTTCCATGTATAAAAGGAACTCAGGGAACAGTTTTAGCATCAAATACTTTTACAGGTCATGGAGCCGGTAAAAATGTGAATAATTGTTCATCGTCGCAAACCTGTGGAACGACTGACAATTAATAATCAAAAACAAAAATTAATAATTAATAATTAATTATTCAAGGATATTGAATAACTAAGCTAGAAAAAACGTAGTATTTTATATATAAAAATATTTATATAAGATATATATAAAATGGAGTTAGCAGTTCCACTATTAGCATTAGGAGGATTATATGTTTCATCCAATCAAGAAAATAAAAAGGAAGGATATGAAAATATGGGAAAACCAGTTAATTCGTTACCCAATTATGAACAACCACCCATTAATTACCCAAAAATGAAGCCAGTGACTGGCAATAACGCCAGCCCAAACGCACCATACAGGGACCCGAATGTTGTAACTGATCGTTATTTCAAGCAATCTGCCTATGAAGACAATAGAAATGGTCCCGACCAATTTGGCTCGATGGCAAAAACAAACCAATTTACTAGTTTAACCGGAGAACAAGTTACTAAGAATGAATTAAAACACAACAATATGGCACCCTTTTTTGGTGGTAAAATGCGTGGAAGAACTGTAGATGCTAATATATCCGAGTCTATAATGGATAATATGAATGGTTCTGGTAGTCAACGCATAAGAAAACAAGAGCAAGCCCCTCTTTTTAAACCACAAAAAGATATGCGATATGCTCACGGAACCCCAAATCAAACCGATTTTTACCAGTCACGTGTTATACCTGGCTCAAAAATGGCAAATGTGAAATTATGGGATGAACAAAAGGTGGGACCAGGTTTAGACGCAGGTTATGGTACTGAAGGGCAATTGGGATTTAATTCTGGTATGGCCGCAAGAGAGAAATGGACAGATAGAAATGTGGATCAGCTACGTACTGAAACAAATCCCAAATTAACCTTTGGACTAGAGAATCACGAAGGTCCAGCCCATTATTATAATAACGCACCCGCTACAAAAGAGACACAAGGTAAGGTAGAAAAATACTTACCCGATACTTATTTCGTCAATACACCAGATAGATGGTTAACTACCACAGGTTTAGAGAAAGGACAAACATCTCGTTCTATCCAAATGAACAAGGAGGTCAATAGAACTACAGCAACAAAGGAGTATTTTGGTGCGGATTCAAATCCCAATGGTAATAAAACGTACATTTCTAGTGAACACGAAGCACCAAAAAGACCTCAATTAGACCCCAATCACATAACAAATCCTACAGCTAAGGGTGCTGGAGGAGCAAATACGGGTGATTATGGTATTGGTGGTTATAAAGCATTACCAAACAATCGTTCAACAGTTCAAAATGATTATGGTTTTGGTGTTGTAAATGGATTCATGAAGGCAGCTGTAGCACCTATTATGGATATATTAAGACCTTCTAGAAAGGAAAATGTGATTGGAAATATTAATCCAAGTGGTAACGTACAATCAAGGGTCAATGCTCCACGTGTATTTAACCCTGCTGATAGAACACCCACTACAATTCGTGAGACAACTGAAGGATTATTGGATAATACTCATTTAAATGTAGAAGGACAGAGAGATGGTGGTTATAAAGTTTCTGAACAACAATCTGTAGAGCAACAAAGAGATAGTACAAATAATGAATACTATGGTGATGGTGGTATGAATACAGGCGTATCTTTGTATAACGCGGCATACAACCAGAGAAATAATGTGAATAAAACATATAAAAACAGACCCAATCAAGGTGGTATGGCAATGTTAAATAACGAACAATATGTTCAAATTGATAAAAATGAAGCTGATAGAAATAATAATAGAGCCATGATAATAAATGGAAATGGAGGAACTAATAATTCCATACCTTCCATGGAAACCTATGGAAAAATCAATATGCCACAATACTACGATAACTGTCAAGATTGTGAGAGAATTAACCCTGATATATTAACTGCTTTCAAGGAAAATCCATATACAAAGAGCTTGGGTAGTTATTAAATTCACGTATATAGTAAATGTAGTATAATTTATACTATTTTAAGTATAAGATAAATAATAATATAAAAATTTCGTATATTATTATTTATATGGTTGACAAAATCGAAAATATCGAGAACAAGGAACCATTAGTGCTAACCGTGGAAGATTGTTTAACACAAGAGGAATGTGACCATATGATTCGCATTTCAAAACCGGTTATGAAAAAAAGCCTTGTTAGTGATGGTAAAAAAGGTGTAGAATCCGCAGGCAGAACAAGCCATAATGCTTGGATACAACATGGTCACGATGAAATTACAAAATCGATTGGAGAAAAAATAGCGAAAATTGTTGGTATGCCTATTGAAAACGCAGAAGCATTTCAGGTAATCTATTATGATACCAATGCTGAATATCGCAGTCACTATGATAGTTGGGAACATAATGGTAGTGAAAAGACATTAAGGTGTATGAAATATGGAGGAGCTCGTTTAAAAACTGCACTAGTTTATTTAAATGATGTGGAAGAGGGTGGTTCTACCAAGTTGAGTCGTTTAAATATTGATGTTTTACCCAAAAAAGGAAAGTTATTACTATTTGAAAATACATATCCAGGTACAAATATAAAGCATCCGTTGAGTGAACATGCTGGTATGCCAGTAATAAAGGGAGAGAAATACGCCTTTAATTTATGGTTCAAAGAATGTCATTCAAAGAAATTATACGCGGAATTTAATCCTGAATACTATAACAATATTCAAGACAATATTCCCGTGAAAGACAGTGTATTCAATGTCGTAACAGAAATCACACCCACCGAACAATCCTTATATAAATATACACAATTAACAAAATTAAAGGAGTCATTTACAAAAGTGTCTGGAAAGAAACATATATACAAGGTGGACAATTTCCTGGAGGAAAATGAATGTAAGCAAATTATAGAGAGTTGTGATTTTACAAAATCAAAGTCAAAATATATGAATTGTTGGGTTGGAAATGATAAATTCCCCGACACAATACATAAAATAGAGGAGGCAATCGGTATTCAATCCCAATTTTTTGAAAATATGAATATATTTAAATATGGGAAAAATCAAATACATGGTCCCTTTATGGAAGCATATGATATTACAAGTGAAACTGGAAAGAAATATACTGAAAAGAAGGGTCAACGTCTTTACACAATTACCATTCCTTTAAATAATGATACTACAACCAAATTTAATCGTATAAATGAGACAATTGTTTCTACTACTGGTTCTATTTTAATATATGATAACATTTTACACAATTCCAAGTCGTCTAGAGATAAGGATATGGAGCATACGTTATACAATACAAACGAGAGGGAGACCTATTTGTTGAATATTTACGTGAGAGAAAAGGATGCTGAAAATAATTTACCAACAGAATTAATTACAGATACTGCGTCGATTGATACTTCCATATTAGATAGTGTTGTAAATTCACCATTGAATACTGAAAATTATAAGGAAACCTATGATAATGTATTGAAATTATTTGAACAAGATAAAATCCATGCTGGATGGAGGGGTTTAAACAGTTTTAATTACGTAATGAAGGGAAATTTTGATTATTTTAAAAATACAGTAGTTAAATATATAAATAGTCGAACTCATCCTATTATAGATGTCATAGATGGTGCTATAATAGATATATTGAATGAAAATAATAATTCCGCTCTGAATGATGATAATTTACAAAAAACATATGTATTTGACGAATATACTCCAGCAGTAGTTGAAAATGTATTGAATAAAAATGCCTTGGCAATTTGTCAACAATATTATTCTACAAATATAGAAAAGGGTGCTTATGTATTGGGTGATAAACAATCAAAGAGGTTCAAGTCACATAATGAACCCATGTCGCGAATACTACATTATGAGATATTGCCTCTAATTGAGAAAATAGTGGGAAAAAAATTAATGCCATCATATACTTATTTATCGGCATATGTAAAAGACTCTGATTTACCCGCTCATACAGATAGAGCTGATTGCGAATATACTGTATCTTTTCTCATTAACAAACCGGAAAATTCCAACTGGCCTATTTATCTACACAAGGTGAAACAACCAGTAAAACACAAGGGAAGAGCAGATTTTACACCCCCAAAGGAAGAATGTATTGCAGTAGATTGTAATGCTGGAGGACTCATGATGTTCCAAGGTACAGACCACATACATTTTAGAGAGGGATTACCAGACGACTTTTATCATATCGTTTTACTTCATTATGTGAGTGTGTGATGAAAACGCACTGTCTGAAAAGAAATAAAACAATCCATTTTATATACAAACGAAAAATATAATATAAATAATAATCTTATTGTTATATTATAAAGAATTTATGGATACCTCTATCTTTTTGTATGATGACATTGGAACTGATGAATTTGTTGATAATATTTTGACCTATATTCAAGACAAGGAATTTCATGATGGTCAAGTTGGACAACGTGTAGATATTAAACAAAAAAAACGTAAAGATTTTTACATTAACGAACGTCCTACTCTTAGAATGATAGATAATTTTTTTTTCGATAATATGTATGACGAAATAAATACGCATTTTGGCGATATTAAATACCGTGAAGCGTGGAAAATCGGGAAATATTATGGAGACCAAGAAGGCTTTTATCGTTCGCATAGAGATACAACGGGTGCTACAAAGTATAGAAAAATGTCCACAATATGTAGTTTAACCGACCCCGATGAATATGAAGGCGGTTGTTTAGTATTTGACGAATTAGGTCTAGAATTCAAATTGAAAAAGGGACAGGTTATTATATTTGACTCATCGTTATTACATAGAGTTACACCAGTTACAAGTGGTATTCGCACAGTATTAATTGGGTTTATGTTTAATGATGAAGGATGTCAAATCAAGCACGATATTTCTCAATACAGCAACTTTTCCACATACATAGACAGATATATACCCATTTTGGATAATATGACTCTTACCTATCCGGATTTAATAAAGAATACAGAGGCAAATGGCGTAACTCCAGTTGCTCTAGGAGACATAGATTATTCAGATAAGCATAAGGGACACCCTTGGAAAGATATGGACGATTATTACATGGAAGATAACGGTGGAGATACCTTATTGGTAACGTTTGCTGGTATGGGTTGGAAACAATCTATTCCCACCTTTATTTTCTATAATTTCTTAAAATCATATACAAACATAGATAAACTATTTTTGCGTGACATTAACTGTCGTTATTATATTGCTGGTATTAGAAATTCAACGACGTGCTTTAGAGACACTGTTGAGATGTATAGAGAATTAATAAGCCGAAAAAAATATAAACGCATTGTTGGTCTAGGATGCTCGGCTGGTGGGTATGCATCAATACTATATGGACAATTATTGGGATTTGATAAGGTACTTGCTTTTAGCCCTCAAACTGTGTTAACTGAACGTAAAGAAGATTTGATTGGCGACGTATATAATGCTCCCAAGACATGTAAGTGGTTGAGAACCTTATATCCGGAAGACGAAGAATACCAAAAAGCGTTGGATTTAAATAATTACCGGCCTTTTACGTGTCCAGTTGATATACATTATTCTGTAAATGGAAATAAAGGAGCTGATAAAAAGCATGCCATATATTTAGAGTCATCTAATTGTACTACCATAGAACATCCTGGTAATGACCATATGATAGCATTGACCTTGAGAGATAAGGGCAAACTAAACGAAATTATTGATGAAGCTATTGTCGGTGAAGCTATTGTTGGTGAAGATATTGTCGGTGAAGATATTGTTGGTGAAGCTATTGTCGGTGAAGCTATTGTCGGTGAAGATATTGTTGGTGAAGCTGTTGTAGATATATAATTATATAAGTAAAAAATATAAATATTTCAACAATATATATTACATAAATGAAATATTATTACATTAATTTAGAAACAGCTACAGAACGTCGCGAACAGTTAGAAAACGAATTTACAAATAACAATATAGGCGAATTCATACGTGTTGATGCATTACCATATAGTAATTATACTAATGTGGGTGGGTGCTTAAAGAATGCAAAAGAAACAGCATGTCACAGATCACATTTAAAGGCTATATCTGAATTTATAAATAATAGTACAGATGACTACGCAATTATTTGCGAAGACGATTTAGTGTTTGAATATAGTAAGTTTTGGAGATGTACACCAGATGATTTAATAAAAAAGGCTCCGTCAGATACAGGTATTATACAGTTGGCTATTATTTATACACCTATATATAAACCAGACAATACATGGCACGAACAACCAGATTTTTTTAAGTGGGGAACTATACCGAGTGTAGGTTCGTGTCTGGCGTATATTATTAGTCGAAAATGTGGTATCGATTTGTTAAAATATTTCGAAACATATACAAATAAAATATTTCCACCAGCAGATGGTAAGTTGGGAATATATGGAAATGTTAATATTAATACTAGCTATACAGCGTATACTTATAAATATCCTATGTTTACCTATAGAGATGATAATAATTCACAATTAGATAACTGTTTAAATAATCAAGAAGCATCAAAACGACAAGTTACTGGATTTCTAGTTAAAGAACTTCGGAAGATAAATTTAT
>Ga0209302_10000979_pt1 | contig 16369 bp, 16 predicted proteins | sample ArcOceMetagenome_2_FD_187445 | JGI IMG/M metagenome (GOLD analysis project Ga0209302, IMG submission 187445) | Marine eukaryotic phytoplankton communities from Arctic Ocean - Arctic Ocean ARC135M Metagenome (SPAdes) (version 2) | ecosystem: Environmental > Aquatic > Marine > Oceanic | place... | reverse complement strand
GTAATGTTGTATTACGTTGTTTTGTATTTTCATGATGTTGTGTCAACGTGCTCAAGTCAGTTTTTTGTATATACCAACCGTTGTGTAATGCCCAATCGGTGATTTCCATTAACGAAGTTAGTACTGAACCACATCCTCGTACAGTTATTTCTGTAAAATTCGAGGATATAATCTGGTCAATGATAGCAACGGAGTTGTCATCCCGAGAGAGTGTAAATTCAATCGATGTTTTATGAGGGTGTATAATAAGAGTAAAGGATGATATACCTTCTTGTGTCGGTTCTAAGTATAATTCAACCCGATGTCCACGACGTCGAAAAGTGTCTGCAGCAAACAATACATACAATTTATCACCAGTAATCGTTTTATATTGGAACATTTGACCGATGTCTACCATTGACTGGATTTTCCCAATCCACTCTTGTTTATCTGCCATGACGATTCACATTTGTAAGTATATTATATACTTCAAACCAATTGTGTCGAAACACCAATGTTGGATGTATTTAATGTGGGAAGCACAATGTTGTTATGGTCATTTAAAAAATAAAAAATATACTGTTATTTTTATGCAGATTTATTTTTTTTGTATGGTTCAAATGTTTCGTTTTCACGACTACGTTTGTTTGTGTTTTTATGAACTCCTTCTGTGAGACCTTGTGGGTACGTCATGTAGGGTGTCGGTGTGTTTTCCATTTGTTGCAAGATGGAATCGAGGGGTGTAAATACGGGTTTTCCGATTTTCTTAGACCATTTGTCGGCAACGTGTTGGTCAATATCCGATTCAATAGTGTATCCATCGCGAGTACGTGTTGCGGTAGCATTTTCTTTGGTACTGGTAATAAAACGTGAAAATTCGGAATTTGCAAGTATATTTTTGTAGTGGAGTTCATCCCCCCCTGGAATACGCTCAATAACTTTAAAGATATGAAACCATTTCGAATTAAGTGGACAAGCAGTTAGGAGTCGTTTTCTGGCGGAGTTTACATGTGTTTCGGCCGCGATAGTTTCAAAGACACTGTCTATCCCACCAGAACTATGTGCTATTATATGTGCGACGTGAATAAAGACTCCTTCGTTGTTAATGATGCATGAATCATATTTGTGTTTTGTATTGGACTGTGTGTCCAATACAGAGAACTTGTTGTTGGATGGTTCTGAACCAGGTGGTGTGGATGGTTGTTTGAATTTCTTACTCTTGAATGAATGTTTTGTCATTTTTAGCAAAAAATCTTCAATGTTGTTGGTTGACGTCCGTCCTTGTTCTAACGGAATGCGTGAATTGATTTTTCGACTTAACTGACGTAATTTGGGCAATTTGACATAATCATAGGAAACTTCTTCGCTGTTATTGGGATTACCAAAGGTCGGGGTTGATTTCTCCATGGACCAGATGGTGTTTAAAATCTTATGTTCGATTGGTGAACGGAATTGGTCTGCGAACAATGATAACGTAAAGAGAACCATCTCTTCGGATACTTTGAGATAAGGTTCCAAATCTGGAATCATTTCTTCCTTAAAAGGTTGACCATAATGCTTACCAGTTGGGACGTTACAAACAATTTCAATAGCAGTCACGATTGCTTGATTTCGTGCAAATAATTTAACACGTTCCCAATCGCGTGGACCAGGTCGAATAATCGAATTTTTGGACATTGACGACTTGAAACGTGGAACCAATATGTTACTCGCTGTAGAATCGACATCTTTAATAACTCGGCACCAAATTGCCTTTTCAACGAGCATGACACGATACTGTTCTTCTTTACCTTCTTCGAACAGCAAGTTGCGATGTTTTTTGTCCTCTGTGGACATCATGCGTTCACCGTTCATACAATCGTCAATGTCGCGACCGCGTCGTTGCTGTTGTTCAAAGTTTCCCCAGAAAAAACGGGTCTGTAAGGCTTCTTCGACATCTCCTTTGGCATCGTTGGTGGCACCCATCCAAACACCGACACATTCCGACTTGGTGATGCGTGAAGAACGTTTACCAGTTCCTTCGTCTTGGCACCAAGTTTTACATGTTACGCGTTGTGAGGTCAATTTTTCCTTAAACATAGCTTCTTGCGACGAATCGGCATTTGGATTTTTGGCGGAACGAAACATTCCAGGTGGTGCTTCGTGACAAACGGTGACAATGTCGTTGCGATTACCATCGACAGCGTCCGATTTACCAGTTTGGTATGTCAACACTTCGGTCGTTCCTTCAATTGATATTCTTTGCATCAAATCGAACAGGAATGACTTTGAAGTTGCACCATCCCCAGCTTGAAAACAATTCAAATGTAACCCGAAATTACGTCGAAACGCGTCGTATCGTGCGTGATGGATTAGATACATCATTCTGTGTGCCGTTGATATCAAATAATATTGTTCATATCCCTCGAGTAGAACAATAACACGGTTTGCAAAGACAGATAGCGTCGGGTCCTTAATAGAATGGTGTACAACTTGATGTTTGGAGGTCGTCCGCCACGTTAACATTTTCGACACGACTTCGGAGATACAGGCATCCGGGTCCAGACATTGCGTTTGCATTGCGTGAATAGCCCAGGTCTGATGTTCGTTATATTTGGCCGCAAATATGTCTGGAATGTGCTCTACAGACGCACAATTAGTTATGTATCGGTCTTTAGATTGGTATTCCAGCGTCGAAAACGCTGAACGGTCTGCTAATCCATCGAGGCGTGCTCGTTCAATATCGGCAGGTGTACGAATGTCGTATTCTGTTTCGCAATTAGCGTCATATCCTAATACTTTGCGAGGTATGGCACTCTGCGATTCCATCCATTGTTGATGGTCAGGTAAGTATTTTCCGCAGAATACTTTCGGATGAACCGAGGAAGGCGTCAATCGAATGACATGTTCCGTCGTAGGAAATCCAAGTAGAAGGATAGGAGTATATTTGGTGTCGTTTTGTGTATACACTGCGCGGTCCTTAAACTTTTCATCAGCAGTGTCCGGAATCAAGTCAATGGCTCGGTCGAATGTAAATACACTACGTGGGTTAGCAACGTTATTAACCGAGTTAATGGGGTTTTTGGGGTCGAGAATTTGGTCCAAATGTGATGTAAATTGTTGAGTTCCAGAATATCGGTCTGCAACAGTACGAACGTACATTTCGACTCCAGAAATCTGGGAATATTTCTGGTATGGTTGAAGACCAGAGAGTGGGTCGACTTTTCGTGAATTTGACTTTCGGTCAATAGAATCATTGTGTAAATTCGAATTTTCGGTCAATATTTTGGAGAGTGCGTCACCAAATTTAATGTCTTTATGCAGAGAGACCGCGTGGATAATATAGGCTACAGCGGTATCTTTGAGAGTAGCGGACGGTATCCACTGTAACCAACATTTGACATATGGAAACTTATCACTTGGAGCCATGTCATTGGGTAAATTCATTGTATCGTAGACCATCTTCAAAAATAATTGGAAATGAATCTCATCGAAACGAGCCTTAGGGTCAGCGTGTCGCACGTCGGAAAACTTAGACGCGGCAGGACGCAACATACTACGCGGGATATTGATACTAACATAATCTTCAATGCCAGACGTATATTCCAAATCCGTCGGATTACTCCAAGAGTTATCGCCCCATAATGCGCATGTTTCCATATGAATACTACTCATTTGTGATATTGTTTTATACAATATTTTTGATAGTTAGATTTAAACCGTCTTATGCGGAACAAATGTTTTAAATCCCAAAAAAAATTAAAGGTGATTTATATTTAGGTGTAAGACTATGTTCTATTTCACATGGATTTCACTTTACCGTCTCTTACACAAGAAAGTTTCAGCCGATGGTATAATAAACGACTACCACGTGATGATGACATTGACGAACGGGTCGTTTATCCAGGAATTAAACTTTCCTGCTCAACAAAATCGAGAGATTTACGTTCACAAATCTCACCGGAACATGTTTTTATTACCCAAGAAAAGGATTCGACTGTATTTCACCACAAAGTTCTTGGTTCTAACAACATGTTTATCGATTTACCTAAACGTTTATACTCACATTGTTTTCGTAATATCAATATACACAGTATCCCGAATGACAATCGAATTTTAGTCCGACTGACCGAATCGACGTCAATAATACTACCCTTTATTCCAGACGACTTTGTCAATCAGAAAAGAACAAAACGTTCCCTCAATTCACGCTCTAAGACAAAACAACGGACCAACAAAAAAAGTAAACATCATCAGACCACTACGTCATCAGACATACCCTATACAGGATGGGTGTCGCGGGTGTTGTCACCCGCAACATCAACGGCCGCGGACAGTGCAATTGACGAATTCAGATTGAAACAATATATACGTGCTCAGTTGAACGAAAACGACGAACAATTAGCCGCGTGCATTCCCAATCCATTTGCTGGTGCATTGACCATTGATGACATTAATCAACATCCAGATAAGCAAATTGCACTCGATACTATTGTACAGTTTGTCCATCATTATGCACGAAATATCATTAATTAAGGACACACGAGGATGAAGGTCGGGTTAACTGACTCTCTAAATATTCCGTGTACAAACAACAACCAGGTAAATCCGTCTCAAAGGTCGACGTCTTACCAAAGAGTTGTTGTTCCGTTGCTGCCAAAGAAGCATGTATCTGGAGAATAGTGACCGATTCGCTGACCTCCACAGCTTCCGGTAATATACCGTGGAGGTCTTTTCGTATAACCGCATGCATAGTCAGGACTTCCTTAAAATAGGTAGTGGTGGAGGACGGGACAGTTGGTGGGACATAAAACAAAGAATTCACAAGTCGGAGCGTACGTTGGTAAAGCGTTTTGGGAGTATAGTATTTGAAAAACGACATAACTTCGGTCACTATATGCAAATACTATAAATACTATATATAACAACTTATTATAGAGAGAAGATGTTATCAGAGATAGACACATGTACACATGATATCAAAATGTTCTTAATTAAACTTGGATTCGAATTGACTCCACCAACACGATTACACAATCATAAACTAAAGCAAATACATCATGATATTTTCGAAATATCAACACAATTCAACCACAACCCCGTCGATATCTTCGACGGTGCACAATATGTCTTTTTCCAATGCACTGGACATTGGCAGGACGTACGCAACTTAGACGAGCTTCACACCGCATCAACGTGGACCAAACAATATTTAACACGTTATTTTTAAGATTCCGCTAAATATTTTTCCAACCACAACAACCCTTCCGATTGAAAAGGTTGGGAAATAAGCAGTTCCTCAGCAGGCGATAACGGGATACCACGATGTTTGGATAACATGCAATCTGCGACAACCCAAGCTGGTGCTGCCTCCTGACGAACTGTGCATACATCTTGTTCAATCACACGACGGTCACCGCCGTAAAAAATACGCTTACCCACTGTATGTGTCCCAAACGTATACGACATTTGATGAGGTCGATGTTGGTGATGTCGAACATTTGTGTCCAAAAAATCAAGAGCAAACATGACTATAAATATACATAATTGGACATTTATAGTCATGATTAAGTGCATCATATTTTTATTTTGTATTCAACTTTACCAGGCTCTCGATTATTCACAATGTCTTCGACAACAATCAGACACCGTCTGTAACTACATGAGGCAACACAATCGCTCGTACACTGGGCAAGAAATGACATCACGAGTGAAATTATTAAAAAATATCAAGAGGGTTGTCGACGGTGTTGAATTTGGATTGACATCGCGGTCCGACCGATTCTTTCATGAGAAACAACGCAATATCCATTTAAAAAAACACCATATCGTCAAACGAAGCCCTATTCAACAACACGTACATTTGACAACATCACCAAAATTACCACCCATCGATTGGCGTAATATCAATGGGAAAAATCACGTCACACCCGTCAAAGACCAGGGTTCCTGCGGTGGATGCTTTGCGTTTGCATCCGCTGCCGTCTTAGAGTTTTGGTCAGACACCTCGATGGGAACACCGACGTCTCTCTCCGAACAATCACTCATGGATTGCACATCCAATTCTTATCAACCAAACGAAGGATGCGATGGTGGACTCATGGAATATGTATTTGAATATGCAAAAACACACCCAGTACCTCTTGAATCAGAGTTTCCATACAGAAATTCAGAACATCAATGTCCACAGAGAGAATTGACACGTGTCAAAGTCGACAATTACAAAGTATTAACACGCTTAGAAAAAGCAGATGCAGAAGCAGAATTAGAATGGATTCTACATACATACGGTCCAGTCTCGGTCGGTATTGATTCGACCAATATCGATAATTATTCTGGTGGGATATTTAAAGCACACATGTGTTCGACAGAAATTGACCACGCAGTAACAATCGTTGGATATACCAAAGATGCCTGGATTATTAAAAACTCTTGGGGACTTAATTGGGGGGTCGATGGTTATTTATATTTGGAACGGGGGGCGAATGCATGTGGAGTTGCCGAATACATTGTCTATATCACCAGTGCCAATCCAGAGTCAAAGACATTGTCCACACAATGGTCTCCAACCGACGATTGGTAGTTACGACCACATCATCCAACCCATAAAAAAAGTCCAAGAAGAGAGACCAATAGCAAAGCCAATCAATTGACAACGTGTACTATATCGACCACTAATCTGTTTGATTGACCTTTTGATTTCTGTACGGTGTTCATCTAACGTCGAGCGCATTTCTCGAAAATTTTCGCTCGATTGTATAAATAATTCCGAATTCATTTGAATCACATGTGAGACTTTGTCATCCAATTGGGCCACACGGTTATCCAACGTCGTCACGCCCATTTCCAGCGTTTTCAATTGAGAAGCGAAAGTTTGGTCTTTTGCAGATAACAACATTAACAATAATAAGTCACACATTTATAGTCAATATTGTTTTACTTAAATTATATTATTGGTATTTGTTATTGGTATTTGTTATTGTTATTTGTATTGTTATTGTTATTGGTATTGTTATTGGTATTTGTATTGTTATTTATTCGAGACGTGCGCGTTTTGGAGAACGTGTGTCGGTAGTGTCGGTAGTATCGACACCACATTCATACAAGACACCCCCTCCTCCAGAGTCCATTGCTTCTGGATTAGACATTACTCGAATACCATACTGGAGTGGAATTTCCAATTTCATACCAAATCCACCGTCAGGCATAAAATAAAAAGAGGGTTGAAGAACCGGGGCGATTTTAGCACCACGTTGAATCTCTAACGTCGTAGTGACATCCACACCAGCTGCATCTTGGAGAGGGAGAACATTTGGCGTTTCATTATCGTCATATGGGAACTGACGCTGCGTAATTTTCAATTGGCGGTAGTCCTTATCTTCTTTGTTGGCAACAGGTGAATTAAAGATATCTTCGACCATTCCACGATAGGTCGAATCGTATGATTCGCCTGTGTCTGAGGAGACTTCCTTCGCGTTCTCAGCAATTTCTTGCTTCACTTTCGTCAATAATTCAGGGTCGTCAATACAATGTTGGAGACCGTCGTTGACCATTTTGGTATAATAATCAAACATAGCAATAGACTCAGGGTCATTAATATCTTCTTTCAAAGTCCCCGTTAATTTTGCAGTAGCTGGCGTAACCCCCGCAAATTTCCCAAGTGTACCAGTTTGAAGGTCATTCCACTCCAATGTTGTTGGAAATGTACGGTGGGTAAAACGACGATTTTCAACATCAGTCATATTGACATATTTTTTACCGGTCTTTCCTTCAGTAGTACTGAACAAATAGTCACGATTATGGGTTTCAATCACATCCATGGGGACATTTGCACGACCACTGTTACCAGTCGAATACACCACAATATCAGGTGTCAATGTATACGTGATACCGTACTTATCCTTACTCATGCAATAAGGACGCATTGAGAACACCATAGACAAAAGCGCACCAGAATATACCGCGGGGGTATCCGGCATTTCTACATATTTCCCACCAGAGGTGTGGACATAACGGATGGCACGAGGAGTGCCATCTTTGTTAAACGCGCGACATTTAACAGTAATTTTGTCAGAACCGTCCACCGTTTTCAAGGGGATTGTAGCCGTCTTGTAGAAAGATTCACGCGCCTTTTCTTCCTGCTGTTCTGGTGTTTTGGTTTTGTAGTACTTTTGAGCTTTGGTTCGAGCGGCACTGGCAGCGCCACCAAGGTCCTTCTCATACATTTGGTCCAAAGCCGACTTGTTCAATTTTTCCATCTGTGCAAAAAAATCATCGCGCTCACTTTGATGTTCATCGTTACCGCCAGTTTTCAACAACGTGGCCGTAATATGGGAAGTTTCTGGGGTGGTTGAAAACTTCGATTTTAAATAATTACCACCACTACCGATATGGGGCCATTCCACCATACAAGGTGGAGACATTACTTTGTAGGCGTAGCCAGCATTGTTCGACAAATCGGTAAACGTTTCTTGTTTACCCGTACGTTTATTCAAACGCTGAGATTCACTTAACGTGATTTCACCTTGGGTTCTGAAATTTAACATATGAAATTTGGTCATTGTAAACATTTTTTTTTTGATACTTATTTTGTGTCCATCATTCCGAACGAAACATATTCCATACTTTTATTTTTTTTCCTACATTCTCTATCCTAAAATATCATAATTGTGTTTTTTTTCTGGGAATATTATTTCTATCCAATATACAACTATAACAGATATCACAACATCTGATGTATAATGTTGGTGCCCGGCGACAAGTGCAATACCAATCACAGTACTTATGAAAAAACGGAATTTATGTGGTGATGTTAATAGCGTAATACCCGTATGACCACTAAACATCATATCGGAACAATTACCCAGTAAAATCATCTGTAAGACTGTGCGGTTCACACAAGGTGTCACGCCATCGACACTCGGCACAATAGTCACAAATTGTATTAGACCTTTAAGTAAATACATCATGGAGATTCGATATAAATACAAACTCCACTTCGGAAATGGTGTTACCGTAATTCGATACAACACAGATACAAACGGTATAATATTAGAAATGATAACCAAAGTTTCAGATTTCGGAAACGTGAAGAAATCATGGACATAGGGATAGGCAACAACATTTACCATCGAAACATAAGACAATGTGAAATAAAGAACCAGTGAACAGAACAAACACAACAATGGACGATACATCAATAAATTAAAATAAGTTTGTTTATAGTCAAATCCGAAAAATACCAGAAAATTCTCAACTGATTTGGAATAATCTCAACTGAATGGAAAATTGTCAACGATTTGGAAAAATCTCAATTGAATAGGATTCTCAACTGATTTGGAAAATCTCAACTGAATGGGAAAATCTCAACTGAATGGGAAAATCTCAACGATTTGGAATCTCAACTGATTTGGGAAATTCTCAACGATTTGGAATCTCAACTGATTTGGGAAATTCTCAACGATTTGGAAAAATCTCAATTGAATGGGAAATTCTCAATGATTTGGAATCTCAATTGATTTGGAAAAATTCTCAACGATTTGGAATCTCAACGATTTGGAAAATTCTCAACGATTTGGAAAAATTCTTAATTGAATAGGATTCTCAACTGATTTGGAATCTCAATTGATTTGGAAAAATTCTTAATAGGATTCTCAACTGATTTGGAAAAATCTCAACTGATTTGGAAATTCTCAACTGAATGGGAAAATCTCAACGATTTGGAATCTCAACGATTTGGAAAAATCTCAACTGATTTGGAAAAATCTCAACTGAATGGGAAATTCTCAACGATTTGGAATCTCAACTGATTTGGGAAATTCTCAACAATTTGGAATCTCAATTGATTTGGAAAAATTCTTAATTGAATAGGATTCTCAACTGATTTGGAAAAATCTCAATTGAATGGAAAATTCTCAATGATTTGGAAATTCTCAACGATTTGGAATCTCAATGATTTGGAATCTCAACTGAATGGAAAATTCTCAACGATTTGGAAAAATCTCAATTGAATGGGAAATTCTTAATTGAATGGGATTCTCAACTGATTTGGGAAATTCTTAATTGAATGGGAAAAATATCAACTGAATGGAAAATTCTCAACGATTTTGGAAATCTTGTTGAAGGGCCACTGTGTGAGGTAGAGTGAAAGGTAGAGTTAGACATAGTATATGTAAAGGTAAATATTATGTGTACTGTGTAAGTGCATTGAATAAAGAACTATGCGGAAGTCACTCAGATACGAAGCGGAAGCCCCCGTATATCTCAACAAAATTCTTAATTGAATGGCGAAAACAATTCTCTAAAGCTTTAGAGATTATTTGACTTTTAGGCACAACAAGGAACCGCGTCGAATGCCGTTTTGTAGCTGATGCAGGTTAGGTTGGTCGAACCACAACTACACGGGGCCGTGTTGTAGCATTCGCGAAGCTTGACACAGTCGGTGTAACAGGGACCATGAAGCTGACAATTACCGAAAGTTATATTTTTATATCCATTATCGTAGTCAGCCAATGTCATTGTCCTATCGTTATTATTTCCAGGGTCGCCACACGGAAGACCCGTTAAATTTTCTTTCTTACCCCAATCATATGCAGAAGACGCGTTGTTTAGAATGGTATAAAGTCCTAACGCGGTATAATCCCCGAAGAAGGTCCGGGACACACGGAATGTCACATTTGCTGTCCATATGCCATCACCATTGTCATCCATTTGGAAAGCTTGAGCGTCGCCGGTAGCCCCACCACCAATATACAGCGTCCCAACGGTCCCAACGGCGATATTACTCGCGTCCACGTTAATCTTCACGACGGGATACGCATATAGACTCCCGCCTGTAACACAAAATTGTGCAGGACAGCAATTACCGAAAGTTATATTTTTATATCCATTATAGTAGTCATCCAATGTCATTGTCCTATCGTTATAATTTAACGGGTCGCCACACGGAAGACCCGTTAAAACTTCTTTCGTACCCCAATCATATGCATGGGTCGGACTGTTTAGAACGATATAATACCCGGGTAATTGACTGAATGTCACATTTGCTGTCCATATGCCATCACCATTGTCCACCATTGGGAAAGCTTGAGCGTCGCCGGTGTCCCCACCACCAATATACAGCGACCCAACGGTGATACTACTCGCGTCCACGTTAATCTCGGTTACCATAACGAGATTATGGTAACCGAGATTAGTCCAATCATTATTACCTAACACAATCCATTCACTGTCGTCCGCCGACGTGCCACTGGACGCTCCCCAATAGCCTCCATTGCCTCCGATAACATTGGATTTCCGCACCAGCGTGTGGTCTTTAGTGGCTTCGGTTTCACCGGCGACGTCCCATCCCGAACCAGGGTCGCCATTAAAATCCCCCACACAGTCCTGTATGAAGTACTCGACTTCATCTCCTTGTGTCAAACAAAGGCCGTCGTCTCCGTTCGACAAATATGAGTATATCTGGTCACATTCAGCTTGGATAATGGCGTCGGCTGATGGATGACATACCACGTACACATCTCCGGCGGCAATCGTCGCTCCCATGATGAAATCATTCCAATACTCATATACACCGGGCGTAGTTGGTGCATTGGACACGGTTGCAAAGGCGTAACCGGCCAAATCAATATCACTGGCCGTCGGATTGAAGATTTCAAAATATTTATTGTTGGACGAGCCTTCCGCAACTTCGGAGATGAAGAGATTTTGAGCCGAAGAAATGAAGAGATTTTGAGCCGAAGAAAGACCGAGCATAATAGCAAATATAAATAATATTGTGGTTTTCATTTAAATATGAGTACATGTGTTTACCTTTAAATAGTATTTTTTGTTAAATGCTTTTATGCATCAAATGCTAATTTATATAGACAACAATATTTACCACGTACCCCGGTGCGCACAGTACCGCGTAGGATTTTATGGATATTTGTTATAATATGTTTTATTTTTTTACTGTGGGCACCACATTTGGGCACCATATTTGGTGACGACGCGAGGTGGTTACATTTGTTTGACTACATATGATATAGGGTGTGCAATGTTCTAACTCTGGTTCTGCTTCCACTTTCCCGTTGAATAAAAATTTAAGCCACGACGAATGTGTTACAATAGCGATATTGACCTCGTCCAGTGTTTTCAAGTACTCGTAGAGGTGTTTTTTATCGTCTATATGTGGATACTCGTTGGGCCATTTCTGTTGTTCCGTCTTACAGTCCGTCAAATCGACGTGAGGAAAAAGTCGACTCAGAATACTGACGGACGAACGTCGATTGCATATTTCGGTATGTTGTGGATATTCTTTCAAACATTCGAGTGCAACCATGCGTACATTGGGAAACATCAATGTTGCTGTTTGTAATGTCCTTGTTAATGGCGAGACCAGAACCACATCTGGTTGTGGGACGTCTGCATCTATTGCTTGGCGCATCCCGTTGAGAGTGAGAGTGGTATCTTCGAACTGTTCATAGACGGTGGTGCCGTATCGTTGACCTACGACATTATGCAATGCTTCTCCGTGACGTATACCAACAATATTTTTATTCAGTGGAAAGAAATCCATTTGTTTTCTGTCTTGTGTTTAAATATTCTGTTGACAAAAAAAATAAACGGATTTTAAACATCTCCATTATCGACAACTTCGAGTTCAATATTAGAGGTTGTTAGAATCGAAGTTGTTGCTAATTCGACCCCGTCGTTGGATAGTGGTTGAATTAGATTTGAATTTATACCACGTCGTCCAGCTACGAAGACGACAATAACCCATGTAAGTGCACTGCATAACGTGATAAATCCCCAGGAAATGTCGGCACCGTTTTCACGTGGTGCTATAAAAGTAAAGAAAACGACGGAACACAAAGATAAGAATAGGACAAAAAATGCGATGTACATCTCATGGTTCAATTGTGTTTGTAAAACGATAATTTTGTCCCGGTGGACATCGTTGTCAAGAACGAGTTCGTTGTAATGGTCCTGTCTCAAGTGTTTCCAAACAGTGTAAGTGGTACCGAATCCCGGTATAAGAGAAGATGATATTAGACACATTGTTGTCCACCTGGGTTGTTCACCATGTCCAAGTGGTACCAACGCGTATGCTAAGACGGATACGATACAAACAATGGTCCAGACTGTGGGTATTAATATTTTGAAGAAATCACCCGACATTTGTGACAATTGGTTTAACATTATTTAAATAGTCGTTTCTTCCTTGTATTGCTAATGGGCCAACACGATATAAATAAGATTGAAATGAATACAATCAGCGTTGCAATTCGCCAGGTACCTGCTCTTGTTTCGATTGCGGAAGGTTGATAGCGTTGTTCTGACTGTCGACCCAGCATAATTTCGGACGTCATTGGATTCAAAAATTTCCCTTTGGGGTCATATTCTTGACGTATTGTTTTGAACTGTTCCAATCCGGTAATATTTAGTTTGGAATAAGCGGAGGCGTAGAATTTACCCCAGTGTGCGGCACCACCGACTTGTTCTATGACGATTTCGATGTCTTTGTGAAACTGTTGCATTTTGTCATCAAATTGGAATATTTGAGCGTCGACAAACGAGACATCAACAATGCAGGACGGTCCAGTTACCCATGTTAGTAGTCCTGGAGCCTCTAATAATTTCCTAAATTCAACCGTCACCAAATATGGTTGGGCGATAGTGCGTATTTTACGAATGGTTTCTAAACAGAGTGGGAGTGGGATACTGTAGGCTGCGTTTTTAAATCCGAACTCTGGATAGGTATACCAAGCATCCATAATCGATTCACGATGCTGGTAAAAAGTAGGATAATATAATGCTGCTACAGGGAGATGTCGTATTAGACGTGAACCCATAATTAATGCTGGCATAAATATATTGTCATGAAGAAAAGCTTCGAGTTGCATGTTGTGTTGCAATGTAATTGGTTCATTAACTACATGTGAAAATGTTCGCAAATGGTAGACGTCCTTCGTCGCGCCCCAAATCGTTTTGACATCCAGAGCCTCTAATGTGGGGTCATCCATGGCCTCGATAGCCTGTTCAAGAGTGACAGAGCTTTCGGTCACCAGTACGGATTTACTGGGATAAACTTTGATTCTCATTTTCAAGACAATTCCAAGTAATCCCATCGAACCACGCCACTCATTAATTTGTTCCTGGATGTGAACAATAGTACCGTTTGCCAGTATAGCCTGTAATCCAATCACGTTTGAGGCGAAATTTTGAAACTGAGAACCGTGTAATGCCGTCATAAATCCACCGGCCAATGTTTGATGTTGTATTGCTCCAAACCCATGGAGTTGTTTGTCGTGTTTGAGTAATATTTGTTGAGCATATTGTATCGAACAACCGGCGTCAAATGTAACGGACGAATCGTTTTCCCACTGTGGTTTACCACACATTTTTTCGAGAGACAATACTGTATCCGTGGAGCAGATGAGTGGAGACCACGAGTGTCCACCACCAACCACGCGTATTTTGGTGGCACTCTGTACGATTCGTTGACACTCTTGTCGATGCAATGGTTGAAAGATATGAGCAGGACGACAACATACGGTGTCTGCCCAATTACGTATTTCGTTTTGTCGAATGGAGGTTCGGTCAATCGATTTCAGAATAGAGGGCGAACCACGGTGCACTGGTGAATATAGGTACCACATTAGGGTTGGAATCAATACAAGGATAATTAGGATAGGAATTCGACCCCATGCACGTCGACATAAAACTACCGATATTATTAAAAGACAGGTTGCGATAAAGAATAGAATAGAAAAAAACCACATTTTCAAAGAAACGTCATAGTCTATTTAAAAGAGTATTAAATACTCAAAATGTGTTCATGTATTTATGACTATAACATCGCGTGTTGTCGTAGAAGAGACGCTTGGGTGTTGTATAACACCTGGTTTAACCGTGTAACGATACCGAGGTGCAAAACAGAATTTAAACTGATGTTTCATGAATATCCGGAGATACTCCAGGGTATCTCCGATGGTCGGAATATTAAAATTCTATTGTATGCAAAACTAAGACAGACGACTCGTCAACGTTTGTATGCTTGGCGTAAGAAACAACAACATCAACGGTTTAATACTCTTGGAGACATCTTTTACGCCAAGACGAACGTTTCAATGGCATTTGCATGTCGGATGATTTCGGAATATTTGGGATAAATGTAGTATAAAACATAAGTCTAAGAGTTATGATGTTGGTTCGTATTCTATTTGATTCGATTATTGGTGTTTTTATTGTGGGTGGTCTTCTTTTGGCTTGGAATTTTCCGAATCCTATTGGAGAACACGATGTTGTTGAGAGTAAATTGGGGTTGAATGCATCCTTTGAATGTGACATTTTGTTGTTGATGGGAGTATTCTTTACAATCTCAGTTGTGTGTCATTATAAGTCATTTGTATTTGTAGACATTGTCCATGGGATTGGGAATTCGGGCGCGTTGATATGTAGCGTGTTGGTCCTTATGGTGTCCAGTGAAAGTTTGATTGTCTCTGGTAATACGACAGATTTATTATCGAATAAATTTTTCGTTCAATTTGACAACGATACTGACCGTGAAGCACAGCTGATGTTTTGGACGTGTCTCTTGTTGTTTTCGTTTTTGAATGTTTCGTTTTGGACTTTCAAACACGTTGTTCCAACTGTGAACGATGTTCCTCCTGTAAAATTTGGTGATAAAGTAAAATTTTAACAACAGACTCAATATCAGCTATCTGAGGACACGAACATATTCGTCATCTGAGGACCAGATTTAATATTTTTTTTATGATATTCTACCATTTCACTTTCTGTTTTTAATGGATGATAAGTGACTGTAAAGTATTTTGGAATAGCGCCTTTGTAATGGTTTTTAAATATGCCCGCGTTGTAAGAAATCAACGAATTTGCGTCTGATTCCCAACAACCAAGTTGTGTATATTTTTGAATGCATTTTGATATTATAACGTCCGAATGCCATAAATATTTTGTAATAGATGCATTTACAGTCGCATCTTTTACACAATTATCCAAGTTTGGAACAACTTTTGATAATGTTTGTCTTCTGAGCAAATAACCCGGACCGCCCATACACATGGGTTTCTTTAATTTAATGAATGGTCGGTCTTTCGGTCTTCCGTTGCCACGACCGCCCAAAAATGCATTTGTGGAGCTTCGAAAAGAGTAGGTCAATGTCTGTAAATTATCTATATTGACGTATGTATCGTCATCAACTTTCATTAACCAACCGAATGTTTCCTGTTCTAATACCATCTGTAGCATTTTTGTATTTCTTTTTACGGGGGGATATTCGTTGTCTTCCACATCACCAAAAATAATTTTCTGACCCGGGTATCGGTTTTTTATTTGAGATGATATTGCTTTGGAAGCAAAGAAAATTAACTTTATGTGTCCGGGCAGCGAATTCCCCCATGTAGAT
>Ga0209302_10000977_pt1 | contig 16386 bp, 13 predicted proteins | sample ArcOceMetagenome_2_FD_187445 | JGI IMG/M metagenome (GOLD analysis project Ga0209302, IMG submission 187445) | Marine eukaryotic phytoplankton communities from Arctic Ocean - Arctic Ocean ARC135M Metagenome (SPAdes) (version 2) | ecosystem: Environmental > Aquatic > Marine > Oceanic | place... | reverse complement strand
CGTTCGGAAACGCCTGTACGTGAGAGATTGGGAGGGTCGGGTATAGGCGGCTAGCGTCAACGCTGCAGTGGCAGGGAATCCCTAGCTAATCCCTAGCTAAACCGCGCGGCTGACCTCTGCGATGGTCTTTGCAGGCGGGGGCTCCTCCGACCCACCTTCACCCCCGCCGAAGATCTGGAAGAAACCGCCCCGCGGGTCACCTTCCGGGGTCAGGATGCCCTTCTTCGCCTTCTCCTTGGCAAAGTAAGCTTCCGTCCCGTACGCAGGCTCGGGCTCATCTGCAGCCTCGGGCGCTGGTGATGGACCGTCCTCCTGCATGATGAGCACAGCGGTTCTCTGTTGCAGTATGGCCGGCGCAGCCCTCTGGAGCCCAGCGGCCGAGACGGTGCCGGCGCGGAAGCCCTCGACGCCGACGAGAAGTGCAATCATGATCAACTAACTCAGGGGGCTGTTTATAAATTTATAAATACTATGTTTCGGGCATGGTCTACGGGGCGAAGTCGGGAAGTGGTGCTATTTGCTTGTCGTGCTGAACTGTTGCTCCCCCCCAGGAAGGAATCGATCTCTTGGTCAGCGTCTTAGCGGCTGTCCAAAGTTCTGTTTCATACGGCGTACATCTGTTACATCCAGAAGCGCGGCCGTGGTGGGGCGGGCTGAAGGGACCTCGAGAGGACAAGCATGCACAGTGCGCACACCTAATCCCTCTCGAATCGCCTCACGAGAGCCGCACGAACGCACCGTGCCGAAACCGCATCTGATCGGCGAGCCTGGCTGGTGTACGGTGCAAGGGCCTCGGCGGGTGGCAGCCTCTGCCTGGCACGCCTGTGCAGCTGCGCACACAGAGCCGAGGAGGGCGGACGGGGTTATCTGATGACATTATGGATCGGCTGAGCCGGCAGTGGGCGGCTTGCACGCGTTCAGGGGCCGCGTTAGTCCCCCCCTGCGCGCACAGCACGCCTGCCACAACCTTCAGCAACCCGCGCGCCTGCCTTGCCAGAATACCGGCTCATCGGTAAGAAGGGCGAGGGCACCTTCTCAGAGGTCCTGAAGGCGCAGTGCATCAAGAATGGCAAGTATGTGGCTATCAAGTGCATGAAGAACCACTTTGACAGCCTTGAGCAGGTGCCGCCGCCCCGTGCCCAATCTGTCTCGGCCCAGCGCCACCCACTGCGCTGATACGACAAGGAGCGCCCACGCCTGACCCGGCCCCGAACCTCGCCACCGTAGGTCAACAATCTGCGCGAGATCCAGGCGCTTAGGCGACTCTCGCCGCACCCGGGCATCATCAAGCTGTGCGAAGTGCTCTACGACCAGCCGACGGTATGCTGCATACCCCCCCCACCCCTGCCTCCTCCCTCCCCACTGCTACCACCTGCCCCTCGCCTCCTCCTCGCTACGTCGGTTACTCCTCCTCTGCACACACCTCTCCTCCTCTCCATGTCCCTCCACCCCCTCCACCCCCTACTCTCCACCGCACCCTCCTCCACACACCCTCCTCCCACACCCTCCTCCTCCTCCCCCTCCCTCTCAGGGCCGTCTCGCGCTCGTCTTCGAGCTGATGGACATGAACATCTACGAGCTCATCCGTGGGCGAAGGCACTACCTGCCCGAGGGCCGGCTCAAGGATTACATGTACCAGTTACTAAAGTCGATGGACCACATGCACCGCAACGGCATCTTCCACAGAGACATCAAGCCCGAGAACATCCTCGTGCTCGACGACGAGCTCAAGCTTGCCGACTTTGGCAGCTGCCGCGGCATCTACTCGAAGCAGCCTTATACCGAGTACATCTCGACCCGCTGGTGCGCGCCTAGGCACCGCATAGGCACAGCACCGCATGGGCACTGCAGAGGCGATGCAGAGGCGATGCAGAGGCGATGCAGAGGCGATGCAGAGGCGATGCAGAGGCGATGCAGAGGCGATGCAGAGGCGATGCAGAGGCGATGCAGAGGCGATGCAGAGGCGATGCAGAGGCGATGCAGCAGCACAGAGGCGATGCAGAGGCGCTGCAGAGGCGCTGCACTGCGTACACCCTGCATCCTCCGCAGTGCATCTGCACCGCATGCATATGCACATGCATACGCATCAGATATACCGCGCGCGCCCGAAGCCACACCCCTTAGCACCTTGGCTCCACCCTTAGGTACCGCGCGCCTGAGTGCCTGCTGACCGACGGCTTCTACAACTACAAGATGGACATGTGGGGGGTGGGCTGCGTCATGTTCGAGGTGCTCTCCCTCTACCCCCTCTTCCCCGGCACCAACGAGCTCGACCAGATCAACAAGATCCACAACGTCATCGGCACGCCGCCGCCCGACACGCTGGCCAAGCTCAAGAAGCACTCCAACTCGCACATCGACTTCAACTTTCCGCACAAGGAGGGCTCTAGCCTCGCCAAGCTCATCCCGCACATCTCGCCCGATTGCGTCGAGCTCATCACCAAGCTCCTCGCCTACGACCCGGACGACCGCATCTCAGCACGCCAGGCGGTCAAGCACCCTTACTTCCGCGACATACGCGAGGCCGAGAAGCGGGCGGCGGCCGAGAAGGCGGGGAGCGGGGGCGCGACGGGGGGCGGCGGCGAGGACGACGGCGCCGCGAGGGCCGGCTTCAAGGCGAGCAAGGGCGGGCGCAAGGCCAAGGCGAGCGAGTCTCATGGCCATGGCGCGCACAGCGAGAGCGACGCGGCGGGAGAGAGCAGCTGCCTGCCGAGTATCGGCGGCGGCGTTGCGCGATCACGAGCTACGAAGGCGCAAAGAAAGCTAGACGACCACTCCGACGACGACGGCGGCGGGCAGGCCGGCGGTAGTGTAGACGACGACGATGGCGGCATGCTGCCGCGCATCGGGGGCCAGGCCAAATACGGCGGCGGCGTGGCCTCGCTCAAGATCGACTCCAAGTCGCTCTTGAGCGGCCAGAAGGCGAGCCAACGGGCGGCCGGCATGCAGAAGCTGATACCCACCGCCAAGAAGCCAGGAGGGCTAGGGGCGGGCGGCTTGCAGGGCGGCGTCATGGGCGGCGGCTTGCAACTGGGTGGCAAGCCGCTAGGGGGCGTTGGCGGGCCGGGCATGGGCGGGCTGCAGAGCGGGATGCACCAGCTGGGGCTGGGCGCGCAGCTAGGCTCGGTGCAGACGCGCTCGCTCGACAAGTTCGGCAACTCGGCCCTGGGGCAGCCGGCGCTCGGCGCGCTCAGCCTGGGCAGCTCGGGGCAGCACGCCATCACGGGCAAGAAGTCGTACATGAGTCCGTACTCGCAGCGCAAGACCAAGGTATGATCTCACAATGGTGACGATCGCGGGCCGGGGGAGGGGGGGGGGCAGGGCTCCCTTGGCGCACTGTGTGTGCACTGTGGTGTTTACTGTTGTGTGTGGGCGTTAAATTGTGTGTGGGCGTTTATGTTGAAGTTTGAGTTTGTGTGGTATCCCGACCGCGCCGTCCGCGGTGCCGTCCCGCCGTGCCGTCCGCGCGAACGCGCGTCGCGATGTCGTCAATCGACACCACCGAGGCCAACGAGGAGTGCGTCGGGCCGTCATCGGAGCGCGCAGGCAGCGGCTGCATCGGCCCGAGCTTTTCATCCTCCCCCATGTTTTGGGTTTTTCGAAGTTGGTTTCGGACGCAGGTCGACATACCATCGATTGGTTTTGGTGACGGACTCGGCTCTGCACGCGGTGCCACCTCTTTGGCGGGCATGGCCGATCGAGAGAGTCGCCGCAGCAGTGGTGAGCGACGTAGCAGTGGTGAGCGACGACGGAGTGACGACGGCGAGCGCGGCAGCAGCCGCCGTCGATCCTCGGGTCGAGAGGAAGAGCCAGGGAGAGCCAGGCGTGAGAGCCGCAGTCGCAAAGCGACCCCAGCACTGGACGATGCAGCTCTCTCGGATAGGCTGCTGTCGCCCGTCTCGCGGCCGCTCTCCCGGGACCGGAGCCTGCCAACGACGCCCCTCATGCGCGGCAACCTGGATGGCGCCTTCGGAGGTGCACCCACCACTGACGCGCCACCACGCGAGAGTGCGGTCTTGATCGCCGTGCGCTGCCGACCCAGCGAGGCTACGGTCGACGCCGGCGCCAACGGCGCAATGAACGTGGATCCGGCGCGGCGGCTCGTGAGCCTGGAGCCGCCGCCGGGCTCATCGACACCGGCGCATAGCCTCGCAGCGAGCTGCGTGCTGCCTGCCAGCGCGGGTCAGGAGCAGGTCTTCGACGAACTGGGGCGGAGCCTTCTTGAAACGCTTCGTCAGGGCCGCCACTGCACGCTCCTTGCCTACGGACCGAGCGGTAGCGGCAAGTCATACACACTCCTCGGCTCGCTCGCTCCCTCCACCGCGGCGGCGGCGGGCGAGCCTCCGCCCGTTTCCGCCTCCTCTCTCTCCGGGGCGCTTGCTTCCCCCACCGCCGCTGTCAGCATTGAGCCGAGCGACGGCCTGGCCGTCCGGCTGGGTGTGCGGCTGCTGCGCGAGGCGGAGGACGGCACCGTGCGGCTGCGGTGGCTCCTGCTGGGCGGCGACAACACGAAGTGCCACGACCTGCTCGAGAACGAAGGCCCGGGCGAACCCGGCGAACCCGGCGAACCCGGCGAACTCAGCGAGCCTGGCGAGCACGGCGCCGTGCCGTTGCCCTCGCAAGAGCCGCTGCCGCCGCCGCTGCCGCTGCAGCCCCCGGAGGCCGAGGGTGACGGCGGCGGCGGAGGCAGCGCACGCCAGCTCGTGGCGGGTGCGCGCGAGTGGCGCTGCGGCGATGCGGCGACGCTACGTAGGCTCATCCGCGCGGGCGCGGCGCGGCAGGCTGCGTGGGCGACCTTGGGCGGCGAGGTCTCGGGCGACGAGGTCTCGGGCGTGCCGCACGCGCATGGTGTGCTGCAGCTCTGGAGCGACGCTGCTGACGCGCCGCGCATCACGCTGGTCGACCTGGCGGCGAGTGATCGCGTGGCCGACTCGGCGGGCGGCGGCGACTCAGCGGCGCAGCGGCAGAGGGTGGCCGCCTCCTCGTCGCTCGCCTCGCTCGGCGGTGTGCTGCAGCAGCTTGCTGCGGGGCGGCACACCGAGGCGAGATTCAAGGAGCTCAAGCTCACCCAGCTCCTGCAGCCGTGGCTGCCGCCCCGAGGCGAGCTGTGGCTGCTCGCCGCAGTAAGTACCGCGGTGAAGCAGCGAGCCGAGGCGCGCCGCACGCTGCAGTTCGCCGCGCTTGTCGAGGCGGCGGCGGGCCGCGGCGACGGTGGCGGCGCTCAGCCCCCTCCGACGAACTCCTTGATTACGGGAGGCTTGGACGGGATGATGAGCAAGTTGACGGTGGCGACCTCGCAGGTGGGCATCGGGCTCTTCCGTGAGAAAGTGGAGAAGGCGGAGCGGGAGACGGCGGCGGAGCGCGAGAGGACGGCTGCGGAGCGCGAGAGGACGGCGGAGGCGCAACGCACGCTGCAGAAGGAGCAGAAGCGCGCCAAGCTGCGCGAGAGAGGCCACCGAGAGGACATCGAGGAGATGCGCTCGGCGGGGATGACGGCGCAGGGCTCGGCCGTCGCGGTGCTGCGCGAGCAGCTCACCCACCACGAGAACGAGGCCAAGGCCGCGCAACGCGCCGCCATCAGCAGCGAGGCCGCGGTGCGCAGCCTGCAGATGAAGGCGGAGCACGTCGCCGCCGAGCGGCTGGAGGAGCGCGGCAAGATGCTTGAAGAGCGGAGCAAGATGCGCGCCGAGAGGGAGCAGCTCGAGGGTGAGCTGGGCAAGGCGAAGCGGGCGCTCGAGGAGATGGAGGCGCACCACGCCAAGGATCTCGCCGCCATCTCTGATGCCGACGCCAAGCACGCCAAGCTACAGCAGCGGCTGGGCGCGGCGGAGGCGGCGGAGGCGCGCGTGGAGCGGATGAAGGCGGGGCTTGAGAAGTCCGAGATCACGCAGTCCGAGCTGCAGCAGGCGCTGCCACCTACACCCTCACCCCTCACCTCCACCCTCGCTCTCGCCGCCCTCGCCCTCGCCCTCGCCCTCGCCCTCGCCCTCGCCCTCGCCCTCGCCCTCGCCCTCGCCCTCGCCCTCGACCCCACCCTCAGCCTGGCTCTCACCACCACCACCTACACCAGGCGCTGCATGAGGAGCGGAGCAAGCTGAAGCAGCTCGAGGCGCTCACAGGGGTACAGCGGGGCAGGGCAGAGGAGGAGGCGCAGCGGCACGGAGAGATGGCGGCGGAGCGGGACCGCCTGCGCGTGAGGTGCGCAAAGCAGCGCATAGCCTTTGCACGGCATATATGCATAGCATGTGCACAGCATATGCACGGCATGTGCATAGCATGTGCATAGCATGTGCATAGCATGTGCATGTGCATGTGCATGTGCATATGCATGTGCACGGCATATGCACGGCATGTGCATAGCACGTGCTTGTGCATAGCACGTGCTTGTGCATAGCACGTGCACGGCAGGTGCACGGCAGGTGCACGGCAGGTGCACGGCAGGTGCATGGTGCACACCACCCTCACCAGGTACGAGAAGCAGCAAGCGGCCCTCACCGAGGAACGCAAGCGCCACTCGGACGAGCTGGCCAGCATGGCGGCGCGCCTCGAAGCGGAGCAGCTGCAGGCCGCCCAGATATGCGAGATTATGACCCCCGCCAGATACTGCACTCACCCCCCACCAGATGCTGCCCGGCATACCGCCCTCCGCTGCGTCTCACCCTCCGCTCGATGTCACCTCACAGGCGGCCCAGATCGCTGCCGAGCTCGCGGCATCGCGCACCGCCTTGCACGACACCGAGGGAATGCGCCAGCAGCTCGCGGGGGCGCAGCGGCAGAACGAGAGCGCCGCCGACCAGAACGCCGCGCTCGTGCGGGCCGAGGCGGCGGCGCGCGTGCGGCACGAGGCGCTGCTAGAGAGTAGCAACGACGAGCGCGCGGCGCACGCGGCGCAGCAGAGTGAGAGCCTCGCGGTGCAGAGGCAGTTGTCGCAAGAGGTGCAGCGCCAGTCGACCATCATGGAGGAGCGCACGGCGCAGCACAACGCCGAGGTCGCGCCTCTCCGCACTGCTATATGCGCTGCACATGCACTGCACATGCGCTGCACATGCCCTGAGCACGTACTGCGCATGCTCTACACATGCACATGCACATGCACCACACATGCACTGCGCACACACCTTGGACGTGCAGGTCGAGGCGCTCAGCAGTCGGCTGCAGCAGGCGCACACCTCTCTCGAGCGGCAGCGCGTCTCGAGCGAGACGGAGGTGCAGAACGCGCGGATCGAGCTTACGCGCGTCACGGCGGCGGCGCGCGAGGCGGAAGTGTCGCTGCGCGATGCGCGCGATGCGCACGCCACGCAGGAGGCGGCGGCAGCGGCGGAGCGGCAGGCGCACGTGCACACGCAGAGCATGCTGCACGCCGCCCAGCAGGGCACCGCCCAGATGAACGCGGCGCTCAACGCCGTGCAGCACACTCTCGCGCTCGCCGCCGAGCCCCGCGCGCGCAGCCCCTCCCCCACTGGCCTCGGGCTGGCGCTGCGCTCGCCAGGCGCCCCCTCGCCCGGCCTCTTCGTTACCACTCCCGCCTCACCCCACCCCGGCGGGCATACGTTTTCGGTGGACGGCGGCAGCGGCGGCGGCGGCGGTGGCGGTGGCGGCGGCGCGGCGGCGGCGGGGCAACAGTCGGTGGCCGAGCTCGTGCAGTCTGCGGTGGGCGGTGTCGAGGCGTTGCGCGCGCTCTGCTCGAGGCAGCGCACCTCGCTCGACGAGCTCGAGCATAATGTGCAGACGGCCGCCGAGGAGGTCGCCGCGCTGCGCACGGACGGCAGCCGGCTGCGCGCCGAGCTGCTGCGGCGGGAGAGCGAGGCGGAGGCGGCACTGCAGCGACAGCAGGTGGAGGCGGCCGCGGCGCAGGACGAGAAGCGGAGGGAGCTCGAAGCGGCGGCCGCTGCAGCGCGCGAGCAGCTCGAGCGGCAGGCGCAGGCGGCGCGGACGGCGATGGCGACCCAGGCGGCCGAGCTCGCCGAGGCGCGCATCGCGCTAGGCGGCGCGCAGAGCGGTGCCTCCCGGCTGGAGGTGGAGCTGGCGGCGGCGCGCGTCGAGCTCGCCCACGTACGGGAACAGATCACCGGCATGCAGAACCAGTCGGCGGTCGACATCGGCGTGGGCACGCGGCTACAGTACGAGGTGGATGAGCTCAGGCGGCAGACGGGGCAGCACGCCGACGCGCACACGCGGCAGCTCGAGGCACGCGATGAGGTTGCGGCGCAGCTGGCGCGCACGGTGGGCATGGAGAAGGAGGCGGTGACGCGCGAGTTGGAGGCAGCGCGGCGTGCGGCGGAGCAGCAGATCGCCTCGCTGCACGCGGCCACCGAGCTGCTGCAGCAACAGCTCACGGCTGAGCAGCAGGCACCACCCGCCACAGAGCTGCGCTGCGTATACACTGACTGCATGTGTGCCGAATGCGCGCGCGCGCGTGTGTGCCAGGCGTTCGCCACGGAACGGACAAGCTGGGAGGCGGCGCAGACGGCGATGAAAAGGCGGCACGAGGTCGAGGAATACGCACTACATATGCATCAAATGTGCCGCACATGCACATGCACATGCACATGCACATGCACATGCACAATGTGCACACATGCACCACCAGGCCGAGGTGGAGGAGGGGCGCAGCGCGTTGGGCGAGCAGCGGCGCGCGCTCGAGAAGCGGCTGACGCGCGAGCAGAAGGCGGCGGCGGATGACCTACGGCGCGAGCAGAAGGCCAAGGCCGATCTCGAGGCGCAGGTGCGAGGTGGCCCCTCGACGCAACCCTCCCTCCCCTTCCCCAGTCGATTCGCCGCCATTGCACCCTCCCCCACCCCTCCATCCCTCGATGACCGCGTGCTCGGCCAGGTCGAGGAGCTTGCCACCTACACGGAGGCGCAGCGCCAGCGTCGCGAGCAGCGGGCGGGGTCGATTGCGGGCAGGCTAATGAGCGACTTCTTGGGCGTTCACGACGATTCGCAGCCGCCGCCCGAAATCAAGGTCAAGGTCCGACACAACAGGCACCGCGGCCGGGCCGGTAAGGTGACGCCCGACGAGTGGGCCTCGGAGAAGGGCTCGGACTCGGAGGAGAGCGCGGACGTCCTCAACCAGATACATCGCAGGCTGAGGGACCTCAGCCCTACTCCAAATCGACCACCGCGACCTGCAGCACCGCCTTTCGAGGCCTGAGGTGTGCTCGCACTTCTACTAGTAAACCTTTCCGTCACAACACAAATCACAATGCAGTTTGAGGTTCTTTGCACACGTGTTTTAAAAGCACGAAAAAGCATATCTGGCAAGTAGCTATAGTAGCGAGCAGTAAACAGTCTTTGAGTTTGACGTTTGAGGGAGGTCGCTCTCACTCTCGACTCCGCTCTGTCTCTGAGAGACTCACTCCGCTCCACGCCACACTCGTCCGACCCCGCGACGTCCGAGGACGAGGCAGCACGCGCGGCGGGGGCGGCCCACGCCGGGCCGCCGGCGCCGCGCCGCCGGCACCTCCACCTCATCTTCCTTGTGTCGGGCGGCGCGCAACTTCACCGTTCACTAATCCGTCATGAATCCGGGGCATACTTTACGAGACACACAGCGCGAGACACGCTGCGGGACATCACACAGGGACCTTGTCACAGTAGTACCGGCGGGGCGCGGCTTTACACCCTCCGCGGGCAGTAAAGCTGACACAGCACCTTTTGTGTCACGAATTAGATCGGTCATTGCTCAGCTCTTGTACCCAAAGATCTTGCTGATCTTGCGAAAGCTGCGCGTCAGAGAAACCATCTTGAGCGGGTAGAAGGTCGGCGAGGGTCGACCCATGTACGCCTGGCGCGAGAATTTCTGCACCATGGCACAGCGCTTGGCACGACGGGCCACAAACGTGTCCACGGCGGCTGGCACATCCAAGCTCGTTGGGCCCTTCGGGCCGGCACCGGCACGGGCCACAAGGCACTCGGCTAGCTCGGCCGCATCCTCCCAAGTAACCATTGTACCTTGGCCTTGGGAAGGCACCATTGGGTGGGCAGCGTCGCCCATTAGCACCACGCGCTTCGATTTGTCCTGCCAACGCATGAGCTTCTTGCGATCACAGAGGCGCCGCTCGAAGATCTGGGCTTCGGGCGTTGCCTCGAGCAGCTCGACGGCCACTGGCCACGCCGCGAAGGCCTGCTTGAGCTCGTCCTTCACACCGTGGCGGCCGAAGCCACCAAACACCGTGCCCTCAGCCGCCGCCTCGGCCAAGAGAGCCTTGGTCGCGGGTGGCGCGTGCTCCTCGAGGATGGTGAGGTACCACGACGTCTGCCCCTCGCCCGCATCAAAGGCGAGGATGACCTGGCCATCCGCGCCGCACGTATAGTACTCGACCTCGCCGTCAGCGTGCGCCCGCACACGCGCCGTCGGCAGGATTGCGTTCCACAGTAGCTGCCCATTGTACTTTGTGAGGCACGCTGCCTCGCCTGCAACCATGCGGCGGACGGCAGAGCCTGCCCCGTCGGCACCGACAAGGAGCGATGCGCGTACGCTGTGACCACCTGCGAACTCGATGTCGACAGTCTCACCCGATACAGTGAATGACTCCAGCTTGCAGTCGCAGTGTACGTACTCTTCGGGCACCGTGGCGGCGAGCACCTCGTGTGCGCGTGCCCACGCAACGTTGTACTGGTCGGCACCGAACCGATCAAAGTTTACAGTGGAGTCTAAGGACAACTCCTTTAGCTGTTTGCCATCCTGACGACACACGTGGATGTTCTGTCGCACGATGCGTGCACCTATCTCACGCATCTTGTCAGGCAGCGATGCGTCGATGCTCTCGAGCGCCGAGAAGCCGTTGGCGGAGATCATGATGCCGGTGCCGGTGGAGCCACGCAGCAGAGCCGGCGCCGCCTCGAAGACTTGTGCATCTATTCCTCGCTGGCGCAGCGCCGCGCAGGCTGCGAGGCCACCGAGGCCACCGCCGGCGATGGCAACTTGACATGTCGTGGGGATGCTGGCTGCTGCCTCACTGAGTGAGCTGACGAAGATAAATATCATTGCGAGCATGGGCATGCGGACAACTTGACGTGTCGGACCCTCACTCACACTAGGAGGCTCCACACACTTCGAAAGGGCGGAAAACCGCGGCACAGTTTCACGCGTGGAAAGTAGCATAATCTCATCCATCTCTTATCTGTTATCATTTACCGGTGTAGTAAGCATCCGCCCGTATCTGGAGGCTGCCTGTAAGTGGTATTCGGAAGCCGATGCCGGCCCTGGCTTCCGTGATTACAAGAATTATTTTGGTTCAATATGTGTTGCTCCCGCGTGCTTTGTCGTGTCCGTTGTTTTCCGTCTAAATGAACACCCTGTTGGCCCTAGTCCAACCGCCGCCAGTGCGCACCTTCTTCCTCGCTCGCGCTAGGTCGCTGAGTCGAGGAGGGCGTCGCGGTGTGCGTGCTGAAGAACAAAAGCCTTATTAAGGAAACCTCACCGGGGTAGACAACTGGCCTCTTTCCCCCCGTTGCCTCTACACAGAGTGCAACACCCCACTCAAACGCTGGGCATGCGGGTGGGAACTCTACCGACTAGTCTGGTTCCAGATGGCCAGCTCTATTGAGGCATGTTCAGACCATGTTTAACGAATGACCATGGCATTCTCAGGGATGGACAAGGATGAGCGCCAAGCCTCAGGAATCGATTTCTGGGAGGGGGGAACACTGGGAAAAAGTCACTTTGGGCACCCTCTATCGGACCAATATGCTAGAAAACGTGTCAGTGGGCGTGGTGGAAGGTGCTAGAGTGAAAGGCGTGTTGGGTGTGTCCGTCCGTCCCCGGTCGCAGGGAAGGGGTTAACGTTTGAGGGAGGTCGCTCTCACTTTACGAGACACACAGCGCGAGACACGCTGCGGGACATCACACAGGGACCTTGTCACAGTAGAGGGGTGGTGGGGGGCAGTGCGGGACAAAGTACCGCGGTCACTCTTCGTGAACTCCCACGAGCAAGCGCGAGGGCTGACACCAAAGCTTATCGGAGCAGACCAGATGGCCGGCGGCCTCGTCATCGACCTGTGCACGCCACCGCCATCGCCGCCGCCATCGCCGCAGCGTGCCAGTAGCGGCGGCGGCAGCGGCTGCATCGACCTGTGCACTCCACCGTCCTCGCCAACGGCCCATGGCGCTCCCGCAGGGTCAAAGCGCCCGCTCTCGACTGCTGCCCTACCCACCGCTCCCGTCAAGGTGCAGCGACCGGAAGCTGGGTCAAGCTCGAGCGCCGACGCAGGCCCGTCACTCATGGAGGACGAGGAGGTACTTGAGACGGCAGCGCCTCCTGCTCCGAACAAGGATGTGCAAATGGGAGACGAGAACGAGGACGTCCAGTGCACCGGCCGGACCGGCGATAACGCGCTGATGGACTTCCCACACGCGAGAGAGAATTGTGTCGCTGTGAAGTTCGTGCAGGGCCAGGTGCCTCACCCTCCTCCTTGCGCCGATCCACCCTCTGCCACCTGGTTAGGGTTAGGGCTAGGGCTAGGGCTAGCGTTAGGGCGAGGTCTCGCTCACTCCACTTTTTACTTTTCCATCCGTATCCGGCCGCCTGCAGGAGTCCAAGTGCTGCGGGAACTGCTACTGCTACGTATGCGACGCGCCGGCCAAGGAGTGCCCCGAGTGGGCCGACAACCACTGCAAAGCATCGCACCTCTCTGCCGCGTGGCAGCAGCGGCGCAAGCAGTGGAAGTCGCGGCAGGCCGCCGCCGCCGCCGCCGCCGAGGTCGGCGGCGGTACCGCGGGCCCGCGGCCCGCAACGGCCGGGGCTCCGTCGACGCACAAGCGCGAGGTGAAGGCGTGGAGCTGCGACGCCTTCTACCGAGCGCTGCTGCAGGCCCGCGCTCCTGCCCTGCATCCCTGCGCCCCAGCGCCCCTGCGCCCCTGCGCCTCTGCGTTTTGCACCCTTTCGCTCCTGCGGCCCTGCGACCCTGCACCCGCACGCACCTCGCCTGCGCCTGCTTCCACCTCTCCGCCTCTCCACCCTCTCCACCTCTCCGCCGCTGCAGGTGTACCCGAAGGAGGAGCCGCAGCCCGCTGGCCTGTTGTCGTCGATCACGCTGCGCCCCTACCAGAAGCAGAGCCTCGCCTTCATGATCGACCTCGAGCGCAGCACCCAGCCTGAAACCGCTGGCCGTGTCGGCGGCCGCACGGTGCGCGGCGGCTGGCTGGCTGACGAGATGGGCATGGGCAAGACCGCGGTGGTGACGGCGCTCTGCCTGGCCAACCCGCCGGGGCCTGTGCCGGGGGGCAAGGCGGTGGTGGGCGGCAGCGGCAGCGGCGGCAGCAGCAGCAGCACGACGACCCTCAAGCTGACGCTGGTGATCGTAAGCAACACCCTGGTCAAGCAGTGGGAGGATGAGGTCAAACAGTTCGCGCCGTCGCTGCGCGTGCACAGCCTGTACCAAGGCGCGGGCGAGGGGCGGGCAGCAGCGCTCGCCAACTTGTCCCAGGTCGACGTGCTGATCACGACGCCGCACGCCAAGTGGCCGGCGGAGCTGTGTAGCGAGACGGCCACCAAGCGCATCCATCGCCTGGTCGTCGACGAGTCGCACCTGCTCGGCGGCAAGTCGTGGAAGGCGCAGCAGGGCAAGCTCCTCCGCGTGCCTGCAAACCATGTCTGGTGCGTCACAGGCACGCCCTTCTCGGCGGGGCTGCCTGACCTCGACTACCAGGCGCGGCTGCTCGGCCACTGGTCGGACGGCATGCATCTCAGCGTCAAGATCAAGGGTGTCAACAAAGTCTCCGAGATGACCCAAGCCCAGTTGGCCCAGTACATGCTGCCCGGCGGTAGTCTGAGATCGATCGGCAAGCTCTCGAGCGAGGAGGTGGTGGCCGAGCTGCGCACGCTCATGATCCGGCACGTCAAGGCACAGCGCATCGGCGGCGAGGTTGCGCTGGCGCTGCCCGACGCGTCGTCGGAGACTGTGTGGCTGCAGATGTCGGCGGACGAGAAGCTGCTGTACGGCCTGCACGCGTGCTACGACGGTAAGCCCGAGTGGAGCAAGCTGGTGACGCTCTCGAAGAAAGACCTGCACAAGCTGGACGAGCTCGAGCGCGGCCTTACGCGCCGCCGCGACGCCACGTGCCACGCCTACTCAGCCAAGGCGGTCGCGTCGGGCGGCGACATCGAGGGCAGCACAGACCCGGCGCGCGCCGCGGCGTGTGCTGCCTTCCTGCGCATGCACACCAAAGGCACACCCGCCACGGACCGCCTCGGCGAGGTTGACGATGACTCTAAGTGGAAGGTCAAGCCCGAGGCGTGCACCAAGTACCAGGCGCTGCTTGATGACATGGCGACGCTGCGCCAGCGCGAGCGGCAGTGCAAGGTGGTCGTCTTCACCTCACGCTCGCGCGTGCAGCAGGAGCTCGTCGAGCTGGTCAAGGCGAGCCCGAAGGTGGGCGCGTCGACGTGGACCATCTTCGAGTTCAACCGCGACACGCCGCCGCTGCGCCGCCACCGTCTCATCCACGACTTCCAGCACGGCAGCACCAATAAGCCGTGCGTCTTCATCGTGACCTACGAGACGGCCGCGGTCGGCATCACGCTCACCGCCGCGACGCGCGTCTACCTTATGGAGCCTGCGATCGACCCCGCGCAGGCTTTCCGCACGCTACGGTCTCGAACACCACACCTGTGCCCAGCCACAGACCCGAACACACAGGACCTGCGCCCAGTCTACAGCCGCTCATGCGTGCGGCCGCCCCGAACGTGGCGCAGGAGGCGCAGGCGGCGGGGCGCATCCACCGGCTCGGCCAGACCAAGGAGATCCACATCAAGCGCTTCGCCTTCAAAGATTCCATCGACGAGGCCATTGCCGCGCTGCACGATAAGATCAAGAGCGGCGCCGTCAAACTAGTCGATCGAGAGTTCCCGCCCGAGGCGCTTCAGCACTTCGTCGACCACGGCGTGGCGCGCCCGCACACGGTCGATCCCGAGGCCAGCGGCGCCACCGAGCGCATGCGCCTGCGCGACGTCGACAAATGCCAGAAGAAGATCGGCCTCGGGTACGATAACGGCACCCCCGTGCCGTTGGGCCTGCGCACCGGGTTTGATAGCCACATCACCGGGCTGCCGCCCGGCGTGGCCAAGCCCGACAAGCACGGCTTCACGTACAAAGAAGCGCCGTGCGCGTGTACGTTGCTTGCTCCCGAACCCGCACAGGCGCTCGGGTCACCGCATGCTCATGCGGCTGCCCCCCCTCTCGCGTTGCTGCGCAGGCTGCGGCCGGACGGAAAAGGTGGAGGGCTCGCTCGTGTGGTTCGGCACCGGTAACATGCGCTGGTTGCACGGCATCAAAGGGAAGGTCGCCGACCAGTGCGCCGCACCCTTGACCACCCCCTGCCCCGGCGCTGCCCCGGCGCTGCGCCTAGCCTGCTGACTTGCACTCGCGCCGTCCGGCAGTCCGAAGGAGCCGCACCGCGCGACGCACGTCGAGCACCCCAAGCGGCCACTGACGGCGGAGGCGGCGGCGCAGCTCGCGGGCAACGACCCTCTCAACGAGGGCGCGCGCAAGGCCGATCTCTGCCGCATCGGCCTGATGGAGGCCGCCAACAAGGTGAAGCAGGCCGAGGAGAAGGTGCGCAAGCGCGAGTTGCGCCTCGCCGAGCTCGAGGAGCACGTAAAGGAACTCGAGGAGAGCAAAGTCGAGGAGAGCGAAGTCGAGGAGAGCGAACTCGAGGCTTTCTTTGGTAGGGTCACAGGATCTGCCAAGCGGGCTGCCGAGGTGGCCCAAGATCGTGTTGGCCAAGAGCGGGCTGCGCTCGAGCTGGCAAAGCGTGAGCTGGGGCAGGCCCAAAGCGAGAAGCAGAGGCTGTCGGGGGCCGGCCCCTCGACGGGCAACCCGCTAATGAGGCGGTAGGACCGAGGCGCGGGCGTCGTCTCGCGGCAACGAAGCGGCCGGTTCACCCCGCGGTTCACCACGTGCATATGCGCGGCTTGGACTTGAGACCAGCCTTTACAGTTTAGAAATGAGATCTGCGCCGTGGTAGGAGGTAGCAGGTACGGAAGCAAAGTCACCAAAGAAAAAGCGTGATGCGTGTTCTAAGGGATAGTACATGGGATAGTACCCCGGTAGTGGCAGAGCGGGAAAGGGCCCCCTGGGACCATGCCTGGGACGCCCTCGCCGGCGAGGACGACGGAAGAGTGGGGGATTGGAGGGGGGGGGCGGTGCGGTGCCTTGCGTTGGAGTTGGTGTGGGTTGGGGTAGGGGAGAGCCGACCGCGACGCCGCGACGCACGGGCGACGCCGACGGGGCGGGGCGACTTTTGCACATTGCACTGGGCCGGGGGGGCGGCACTTGGTTTAAACTCCCCCAGAGACCTATTTTTTGGCCATCCGGAGGGCTTCGTAGCCCGCTATGAGCGCGCCATTGCTCTGCCCCCACGCCCCCTAGTGGGGCGGGCTC
>Ga0209302_10000974_pt1 | contig 16401 bp, 17 predicted proteins | sample ArcOceMetagenome_2_FD_187445 | JGI IMG/M metagenome (GOLD analysis project Ga0209302, IMG submission 187445) | Marine eukaryotic phytoplankton communities from Arctic Ocean - Arctic Ocean ARC135M Metagenome (SPAdes) (version 2) | ecosystem: Environmental > Aquatic > Marine > Oceanic | place... | reverse complement strand
ACTAAATGATCGGTATGCTACTTCTTTATTCTTTCTTAGGTTTGCCCAATCAGATGAGTAGTAATATTCTACAACTTCATCATCTTCATCTTTCTTACCAGATCTAACATTGTTAAAAGGCAAATGATAAATTTCCGAAATCTTACTCTTATCTTTAGACCATATGACATTTAAACTATATCCTGAATATAGGGTGTAATCCAAAGTAATCTTTTCAAATATATCGTCTATCGTTTCTCCGGCTAGATTAACATATTCCTCTCCAATATTCTCAATACCTTTACCGAAAATACCATCTTTAATCGCTTCAATACAAGTTCTATGCATCGCAGAAGAGTTATATAATTCGATTAACTCCGCTGGATATAAATTATCGATACCGTAATATACCCAATTTTTGTTTGTTAATTCTTTAATAATAGGTAGTGCAGGTGCTGCGAATGATTCCGCAACAACGCTATACAAATTATCTTTTTCTTGTTTCTTTTCTTTCATATTTGTCTTAATAATTTGGTCTAAAGAAAGTGTCTGCTTCTCTGTTTTCTAGTTCTGGTGTTGAAGTATATTCGATTGCTCCATTATCTCCACCTGGTTCGGTGATTAATTTACACAAACCTTTTTCAAATACAGTTTGTGTATTTTGTATACTGTAATAGTATATACCATTTTTATGCTGATCTTTGAAATCTGCTGGAAAAGTAACTTCTAATTCCGTATATCTATCGTTTTGAATTGATATAGTAGCAGCAAACGTTTCGTCTTTTTTATTATATTGTCCTTTTAAAATAAAAGATACCACTCCATTAATTTCAATATTATTTGAAGCAATCTTTTCAGTAGTTGAATTAATGTATAATGTCATAGTATTAGTTGTTATTATATATCTAAATATAAAAAGTACTAAAGTTGTAAAATGGATATATATCACATGATGAAATTGATAGAATACGGAGATTATACTCAAAAATATTGGAGATCGTTAAAGGGACCCGATGACTATATGTTGATAAAGTTTATAGATAAATTAAAAGAGTTAAACTGGGGTGACTACAAGTTGTTCCTGTATGGTGGTATACTAGAAGGATGGGAGACCTTTGACGTAGATGGTAGTATAATAGGTCCGAGGGATCCTCAACATATTAATTATTTACTAGATAATATAACACGTATAGGATTTGAAATGAGGATCTATCCTGATATTAAATGGGCTACTCAATTGTTCGATTGGCAAGACTATATAATAGACAAAAAACCTCAAACTATCGAGTATGCTAATTATAGAGGAACCCGAATATCTAGTGGTAGATTATTAGAGTATGCTACACTAACTGATGGTTTGTATATGTCTCAAAAAACATGGCCATTAACAAAGACCCTAAATAAGAATCATGATTACAAGAGTCCTGTGATATTTATATAAATTCCACAGTAAATTCCACAAAAAAACCTTATCTAATTAAAGATAAGGTTTCTTAGTTTCTAAAGAAAGGTAATGATTAAGCTGCTTCTACTATTGTTGAAGTTACTTCAAACATTGGAGTCTTTTCAAGCCCCGATAAGGTTATAGAAAACCCATTCCTGTCTGAATACGCGACACCTGAAGCTGCAGTTCCTGCAGTCATATATCCACCGAATTGTAATCCAACACTCCAGTAGCGATTATTATTATCCTTTGCTACGATAATTAGAGATGTTGCTTGAGCCATCAAAAGAATTTCATTTCTTTTAGCTGCTTCCATTTGGTTAAACACCATTGTGATGTCTTGTTGATACGTTACTGTACCGTTTTCTTGTGTTACTGTTATGGTTTCGTCTAGACTTGATGTTTGACGAGGTGTTTCAAAGGTATAGAAATCTGCAGGTGTTAAATCAACTGCGTCTACATTAATTGCTGTTACGACTCCTGCAGCTTCTGTAAAAGAAGTTGTTTCGTTACCGTTTGCAATGAATATTTTATCTATGCCACTAAAACCCGTGTTACAACTGTCTAGAATCCCACTTGTTATTGCTGAGCATGCCATATTTTTATATGTGTTATTTTTAAGGTTAAAAAAGAGGGAACCTAAATGATTCCCTCATCATTGTTAAATTAATTACGCTAATCCGTTGGTAGCGAATAACTCAGGCTGAGCTACTCCAACCCCAAGACGCCATGCAGCTCTGAAGTATAGTAAATCATCAAAAGAATTATATGTGAATTTAAACGATGACATTTCATCTTCTAATCCTGTTAATGCAGTAATGAATTGTCCTGGTCCTGCAAATACATAATTTGACGATAATAATCCTGAAGAAGCAACGACGCGAATGTTTGTTCCTGGAAGGATTAAGATTTGATTACCTTCAACTGACTGAAATCCGTATAAATTTTGTGCTACTAAAGCTCTTACTAACGTTCTGTAGTTAGCGTTTGATACTACCATGATTAAATCGTCTCTGTCAATTACTGAAGGGTCGATTGCATCATAAATATCTAAACTTTGTTCCACTGCATTTTGAACCGTCCATGCAACTGGTGCTGCTGGTACTCCTGATCCTGCTGCTGCAGTAATTTGTCCTTTAATACCTACTGATCCAGCGATAGTTGCTTCACCATTGATAAGGAAACCTTCGTTGTATTTAGATAATTTCTCTTGGTACTGAGCCGATAGAACCTCTTCAAATGGCATGTTGTCGTTCGCCATTGATGGGCTTAAGAATGCACTTTGATAAATTCCACGAAGGTCGTTGATACAGCTAGAAGCTCTAGATTGTAAATCGTCAATTTGTACGTTTACTTGAGTGTATACTGTTTCTCCTGCTCCTAGGTCTGTTCCACATGCAAATGCTCCAACTGGAAGTGTAGAATCTACGATGTTTAGTGATACCGAACCGCTAGAATATCCACTTTTTAAGTCGATAAATTCCATTAAGTTAGTGTCTAATACTGCTTTAGAGATTAAAACCTCTGATAATTGATCCGTATATGCTGGGATCGCTGTTACGTTTAATGACATAATGTTAAATGTGTTATTTTTTAGTTAAATTATTTGTTGTTTCTTAATTGTGCTAGTCTGTTAATTCGAGCGTCTTTTACTGATACTTCAGAAAAAGTTGATTTTACTTTACCGGCTGCAGGTTCTGCTGCCATTGTTTCAAATCTTTTTGTTAATTCGATTACTTCTTCTTTCAAAGTTGCAATTTCTTCAGTGAATGGTGCTACTAGTGCTGCAATTCCAACTAATAAGTCTTCTGTTGCTACTATAGCCTCTTCACCAGCCTCATCAGCGATTTCAACGGGTACTTCAATTTCTTCAAGTTCTTCTTCAACAGCTTCTTCAGCTTCTGCTGCATCTGCTCCTGGAGTTTCAATTTCAGTAATTTCACCGTTTTCACCAACTGTTACGATTTCTCCACTAGTTAACTCATGTTTTCCAGTAGGCGCCATAGGGTTGTCGTCTCCATCTCCAGCTCTTACAAATAAGATTGCTCCTACTTCTAATTCACCTTCAGTGTAAACCTGAGTCCCATCGACCAATGTTGCTTCAGCAAATTTAAGTACGTTCTCTGCACTTAACATTACCTTCAACTTTGTCAAAACTTCTTTTACGTTCATATTTGATTGTTAGGTTATTTTTCAGGATTATTCCTGATCTATTAATAAATATAGATTTGTCCCGGAATGACAGAAGTTTAATAAAAGCATCCATACTCACCCTAATGAAACCTTTTCTTTTTGTCATATATAATATACATGAAATACGTATACGAATTAAGAAGAAACAACACGGCAGTATATGTCGGTGAATCTAAAAACCCTACATTAAGGTTTGAACAACATGTAAAATGGAAACCTACACCCGGTAATGGTATGTTCTATGGTCAAAGTGATTTAGAACTAGTTATAGTTTCTGGTCTTCTTTCTATAAGAGATGCTAGAGACTTAGAGTATAGTCTTAAAGAATCATATGGTATGGTAGTAGGTGAAAAAATAGGTAGAAAAACTGTACCTAAAAAACCTAAAGTAAAAAAGTATAGAAAGATTTTAACACAGGATCAAATTAACGAAGTAATAAGTAAATATATTCCTGTCAAATATGGGTTAAGAAAACTATCAGATGAATATGGTGTCAGTCCTAAGACTATTCATCGATGCATTACTATATACAAAGGATAGAAACTTTCAATAAATTCCCTTATCTATAATCATTATAAATAGGACCTCCAGTGAAAATAAATCACTAAAAGTTTTTTTATACCAATTAAAAGTGTTATATTTATATATAATTAATAACTAAAACAAAACAAAATGAAAAACAGAATTTGGAAAACAGAAACAACCGTCTATTTATTAAATGAGATAGTTGAGAAACACAACACACTAATACCCTTTAAAGATTTAAAGACTAATATTGCTAATAGCATTGGAGTTAGTAGAGCATCAGTTAATATGGCAATTGGAAACCTTAAATACATTTTATCAGATGGTAACACAGGTCTCTCTGCATATACTAGTAGACAACAAGAAGCTGTACAGCTTACTTTAGAAAAACATAACTTAAGTCAACAAAGACTTTTTAATATATTAGATTAATCAAAACAAAAACAAACAAAGATGAAAAACATTTACGATCACGCAACAGTTAAAAAAAGTAAGAACCCATTCAAAAAACACGAAACAATGACTTTCAGTGAAGTACATAGTGAATTCCTAAAAGTACATGACTTCTTAGAGGAACCTACACGACAAACAAAATCTTACGCAGCATGGACCCGAGAGAATATCCTACTAGATAGTTGGAATCAGTTTATCAATTGTGAAGCGAAATTCGCAGAATTCGCAGAAATATGTCCTAAAGGAAAAGGATTTAGATATGTTGGTGATCAACGTAGATGTGATCTAGCGCTTGGATTCGCACATTGGTTCTTAGCGTCGATGGAAGAACAAGTAAAGTGGATTGATGAAGAAAATGACACTGAAGAATAAATATAAATCTTTTTTGAAACCTTTTCAAAATACCCTATATAACTACTATAAACTAATAAAAACAAAAACAATGACAGATTTACAAAGAGTACAAGACGGAATTACACAAATGATTAAGAGTGATTATCCAAACCCAATCTTCGATTGGAAAGGTTATGACGAAGTAGTCTTCCAATTCGATTCATCTTCTTATCACGGTGAACTCGAAATTACCTTCAACGGAATTGGTGAACTATATATGGACGCTGGTAATATTGAATGTATTGGAGATACTTTTATGGATGACTTTAAACAAGTATACCAAACCGAATTAAAGGAATTATCAAAAGTAAGATTTTAGAACGCCGATATATAATGTATGGAGGAACTAAAAAGACTAGTAGACGAAAGGGGATCCAATGTGGTCCTCATTCGTTTTTTTAGAAATATACAAACTGATTGGGAAAACGCGAAGAATCCTGGTAGTATCGAATCAACTACAATTATAGATTATTTAAGAAGTGAATGTGGAATCGATCCTCAATTGGTTTATAATAGTGTAAGAAAACCTAATGGTGATTATAATTGGGTTAGATACACTGAGGTAGACTGGAAGGATGTAGATGTATGTATACACCAGTTACAGAACTATATGTTGTTTGGTGGTATCTGGATGGACTATGACATCAATACGATGAGAGACTGGAACGTAGACTATAAAGGTTTAAATCTACTCTTATATACAGACCCTCAAATCTTATGGACCAATCCTTTCAAGTTTATGATTGAAAATGGGAAGGATCAGTATATTGTCAAGAATGATAAAAACGTAGATGTAAAGTTAACCTATGATTGTCCACCTGAATTAGTAGATCTATTTGAATCCAAAGAAATAGAAGGTTTATATGTAGGTCGAGATTGGGATAAATTCCGTAGATTAGGAAAAGATAGGATTAATCCACACGTCCAATGGCCCCAGAGGGTTCACCAAATAGATTTAGTTGGTAGTATTATAAAGAAACTAACTTCTAGGGTCAAGGGAACACCCCTATTTGACTGGGATAATAAAAAGATATTTGATATTGTCTACTATGGAAGTAATCGTGGAGGGTATCGTAACAAGAGTATCAAGAGTTTATTAAAGAATCCAGATCTTAAAAAGTTATGGATTGGTTGGAACCCTAATTATCCTAACTCTACTCATGTCGAATCTCAAAACTCCTCAGGTTTAGAATACTATTTAGGTCAATCTAAATTAAGTCTAGTAATTGGAGATGAAATCCACAATGATAACTTCTTTACTTATCGATTATTTGAAAATGCGATCTATGGATGTCTATCTGTTATCTGGGAACCTTATGATAGTGAACATCTTTATTTCCCGGGTATTCCACAGTTTTATGTAAATTCCACCGAAGACATAGTGAAATTACTACAGTGGTTAGATGAGGATCCTACCCGATATACAGAGTGTCTAGAAAAACAAAAACAAAATATAATATATAAAAACTATGAGTAGATTAACTAAGAAACAAGTACACACTAATTGGAATTTAGTATTAAGAGATAATTCCACTGACCTTCACACAATGAAGGAAAACGATTATGAAGAATGTGAATTCCTACCAGATGATGTTTGGTTGGATGCGGGTGCGAATATAGGTACCTTTCCCTTAAAATACAGTCATTTAGTAGATAAGATTATTTCAGTAGAACCTGATCAGGAAAACTTTCAAATAATCGAACAACATTTAGAATTAAATGGTATCAAAAATTGTATACCTATTCAAAGAGCATTAGTCGGAGACGATCGTGAATCGATTGAGTTTTACGCAGCAACTGGTCAAATGAAAAGTATGCATACTACTATCCCAGTTAGGGGACGTCCTAAGACATCCGTTCCAGCCATTAATATAAATACAATACTAGAAGAACATGGTGTCACTAAGATTAAGATGGATATTGAAGGTGGTGAACTAGATCTGATTTATAACATTAGAGACTGGAGTCCAATCAAAGAATTCATTTTTGAATATCATATCGCAGCCTTGAAAGACCGAACCCTAATCAAACTAGAACGTGTTAAGGATATATTAAAAGATGCTGGTTTTAAAACTGTAAGTGAAACTCCATTGTTAATGTGGGGAGATGAAAGACTTAGAATCTTACACTATCGTAAATAAAACGAAACTATTCTAAAGTTGTGTATATAACTACTATAAACTAATATTAATCCGAGGAATTGCACCTCACTTAAAAAATCTATTTTTTATAGGATATATCAGTCTAAGGTTTTACAATTCACGTTGTAATAAGGATCAGTAGATTTGTCCCCTACTGGTCCTTTTTTCTTTTACGTCTAATTTCACAAATTCTAACTACATTAAATATAATACCAGTCACTAATAGGATTAGGGTTAATATTTCTGAAGTTCCTAATACTACACTACCAGTTCCTATTATGGTGGTCACATTCGCTACATTATTTTTCAATTCTTCCATTTTATTATTTTATTAACTTTTCTTCGCGTCTTCTATGAAAGAACCTGCAATTGAATATCCATTCAACTTACCAGCCTTAATTTGATCCCACGTTTCTTGATTATTGATTTTATAAGAGACATACCAATCTCCTTTTGAAGGGGTGAACCCTAGGGCTTTAGATTTGTCCATTTCAGGATCAGTTACTAACCAAGATTCTAATAATGTGTTTTCTTCGGTTGCTATCATACTATGATTAATGTCTGTTGCGTGTGCGTTGTCTCTTAAAAACTTCTCTGAGATTTTCTTAATAGTATCATCACTAAAATAAACGTGGTACATATTACCATCTTCATCTTTACGAGGTATCATTTGAAAAGCTTTCATCGCTGGTCCAGTAATAATCATTAAATCATCGTCAGTTTGAAATTTCATATCGACTTGACTAAACTTATTATTTGCCCACCACCATTTAAGTGATTCTTTTCTAGTAGCTTCTGATCTATATCCTTGAATACTTCGATCTGCCATTGGAGTTCCGTATCTACTATCAGGTCCTAGATTAGATATAACAGTTCTTCCAGTAGATTCCTTGGTTACAGAAACTTTATTAAACCAGTGTCGACAATTTGGGCCTCCGTGCCATTTCTTAACAGCATCATCTCCACGATCGATACCATTTCCTACACTAGCACCCATATCGTTTAATTCTTCTTCAGTGTATACTTTATTTAATCTTAGTAGTGCACTACAAAAAGGTCTACTAGAACTTGGTCCAGCATACATATACTTAGTCTCGGATGAAGCGGTCGGATTGGATGCAATATCTAATCCTAATATTCCAGAAACTACATCACTAATAGAAAGGAATTTCTCTTCTGTGAAATCTACAAATACTGTTTTATCACTATCAAAGGATTCTCCAAACTCTTGAGACTCTATTAGATCTAATATAGATTTTCCTTGATGTTCTACACCCTCCATTAAGTCTCCGTTATCCATCTCGTGTAATCCGATCATCTCTAAGAACCTTTCTTTATCGTAATCTATATTATCACGTTCGAAATCTTCGATGACATCCTGGGCCATTATCTTGCGGTTATCAATATCTTCTACTTTGTTTAATAGTTCAATAATACCATCAACCATTTCAATATCATCTGCTTCTTCAAATACTTGTTTTGCGAAAGCTTGCCATGAAACACCGATCGCAGGAGTCTCAACTAAACTCATAAGTTCTACCCCAGTGTCGTCCATTTCTAGATCATCAAAGTCTATCAGTAATTCTATTATCTTAGTTATCTTATTCATAGTGTATATATCTTATAATCGTGCTAAATCAGTAATCTTAGCATCTCTTTCTTGTTGTGTACTCATATCGCTTGAAACGACATATGCTTTTATAACCGAAGGTCCCGATGACCCTGACTGTTCTCCTAATGTAACCTCGTTGTTTTGATCTTGACCTTCACTAGAAGATTCTAATGCCGCTGTTGGATTAAATACCGGAGCAGCTGGTAAGGATGGTAGACTTCCTCCACCACCGCCGGATTTATTTCCAGGTATTTTAGTTGCTAAGATCTTTTTAACAGTCATTAATCCACCGGCAACTGCAACTCCTGCAGCAACGGGTGCTAGGGCCGGACCAACTACTGGAATTCCTACAACTGATTTATATGCAGCAGTAGCAGATTCGTAAGTAGATATAGTGGCCGAAGCGACACCGGATGCTTTTGCTAATGCACTACCTTCTCCCGCCATTTGACCAACAGCATCGAATGCACTAGATGCAACTCCTAGAGTTGCACTCGCAACGTCTTGTGCTAGTTGTTTATCAAACTTTGCTTTTTCCTCTTCTGCTTTCTTTGCATCTGCTATTCGTTTTGTATCTTCATCAGCATACTTTTTCTTAAGTGCGTTAACCGCTTGTAATCTTGAATCTTCTAATTCTGTTGTTGCTAAATCTTGATCTGTTGCTTTTTGAATTAACTGTTCGTAGTATAGATCTAAATCTTCTAAAGCGTTTGTTCGCATTTCAGCTTCTGTATTTGCCTCTGCGGTTCTAATAGCAGCTTTAAGATCTGCTAGTTCTTGTGCTTTTTGTTTTTCGTATTCAAGTTTATCGTCTGCGGCTTGTTTATCTGCTGCAAGTTTTTCTTCTCTATTTTTAGTGTCTTCTGCTTGACCTGCAATGATATAACCATCACGTGTATTTTTAAGAGCTGCTAATTGTTTTTCAGTTTCTGCGATAGTAGCGTCTCCTTCAGCTTTAACTTCTTCAGGATCAAATATCATACCTGCTATTCCACCGGTAAAATCATCTGCTAGATTAGTTGCTATGTCAATACCTGGAATATATGAAAGTGCTTTAGTTAATGCATCTACAGTAGATAATAACATTGTAATAGGTAGTGTTAAGAATGCAATAACTCCTTGTGCAATATCTTTATTACGTTGAGATGCTTTTTCTGCGGCGTCTGCTTGTTCTTTTTGAAGCATCAATTGAGCTTCCATCGCATTAATAACCTCGTTGGTTTGTTGAATCTTAAGATCTCTAATCTCTGCTTCTGATTTACCTTGTAGTTTAAGACTATTTTCTTGTGCTGATATAGCACTTAATGCTTCTTGTTGTGCTGTAACAGTTTTTTCTACATTTTCTAGTTGTTTAGCACTTTCAGCACTAACACCACTTACAGCTCCTACAATATCATCCCAATATGCTACTAATAAACCAACTCCAACGATGATAGCACCAATACCGGTTGCGATAAGTGCTTTACCCATTGCGGATGCTCCCATAACTCCAGCTTTAAAACTAGATATGAAAGATTTACCAAGTACTTTAGTTGCTTTACCTGTTTCTACAAGTCTAGTTCCTAATCCTCCGGTTGCTTCATCTATTACTTTTAAACCAGCTCCTCCAACATCTCCAGCTTCTTTACCAGCTTTACCAACATCTTTCGCAGCGTCTGCTGTTTCTTCAAGTTGTTTTTCAGTCTTCTTTGCTACTTTATCTACGTCCTTTAAAGCATCCTCGAGTTGCCCTACGGAAGAAACCGCCGGTTGTATGCCGGTGATTTCAAATTCAATGTCTACTTTCTCTGTTGCCATATATACTTAAATATAATTATTACCTTTGTTGAAATACTTTTATTGTGCACAGTGTATTACATCACCACATTCATATTCTAGTCCTGTTAGTACCCAGGCTGGAGTTACTGGTACGAATCCAACACTGATAACCGTTCCACAGTATGTAGCTCCTACTCCTCCGACTCTGTATTGTACTACACTTCCAACTGCATGAGGTGTCAAAGAAGAAGCAGTATCTAAAATGCCTGTTTCACAATCTTCAATAGTATATAAATCTTCAGGTGGAGGACAGTTTGCTCCTTCTCCACAATCAAGTCCGGTAATTGTATCTACTGTTCCGGATGTAATTACAAAGTCAGATGCACATAGTACTATTGTTTGACCATCACCAACACTCCAATTAAATGGAAATCCTGCAGCAGTGTAAGTTCCATTACTACCACCTGGACTGGTTCCAGTTACATAAGTACAAACATCGGTTGGAACTATACCATTACATGCGTCACAATCTACATAGAATGTAAGATCTTGTAAAACATCGGTTGGTGTTTCTCCTGTTATTAGTTGTCCAACACTTACACATGTTCCAGATACTGTAAATTGCATTATAGATCCTAATGTAATATTACTTAAGGTAGATGAAGCGTAAGTTCCAAATGAACCATCACATGCTTCTACAAAGTAAATATATTCTTGAGGACCAGATTCACAGGTTGCGCAATCTTGGAATACACTAGTTACTATTTCTGTAGGTGTTATAATAGATTCTTGTATTACAGTATAACATCCATCGGCTGCTCCAGCATTTGTTATTTCTATAACTAATCCAGGACTTAAGGTTGCTCCAGTATTATTAGGTACATATTGGAAATCTCCAACAGTTGTACAAGATTCTACTTTCCAAGATACGTAATTAGGTTGATTTTGTTCACATGTTTCGCAATCTTGATATCCGTATGCTACAGTTGCAATTGCCAGTGATGATTGTGTTTCACCTAAGACAATATAACATCCTCCAATTTCATTTAATTCTACTACCTCATCTTCTTCTAAGGTTGCAGTATAGGAAACTACAATGACTTCTCCACCACCACATTCTTCTACTTGATAATAAAATAATTCATTATTACAATCTAATGAGACTGTTACAATATCACTCTCACATCCATCTGCATCAACTACATAGTATTGATATATTCCTTCACAAATGTTTGTTCGTGAGTTTCCTGTAACTCCTTGTTCTTGTAACCAATAAGTAGTGTAAGGTGATACTGCACCATTAACTGTAACATTAATAGATCCATTACATTGTTCTTCATCTGCTAAACATACTGTAGGGTCTGTGCTTACAAAACTTGTAGTAATTGGAAGTTTAGTAGATTGAGGTACTACTACTTGTATTTGAGCTTCTCTACCTAGACTATCAGTTACTGTTAATGTATCTGTTCCAACCGCTGCTGATATTTGAAAGATATAAGGTGCTTGACCGGTTGGTACTGAGTAGGTTCCACTTGCTCCTGATTCTAATAGACTCCAAGTAAAGTTTGGAGTACCATTCGTAGTTACTTGAATAGTTCCTTCTGCACCAGTACAGTTTGTATTACTAGTTACTACACTAAAACCTGATAGAGGTTCATCCAACCATATTGGTCGTTGATCTTTTAATGTAATTAATTGTACTTTAACTTCTGTCTTAGCCCCAATCTCTGCGTCGATTATCTTTTCAGGTCTATAATACTTACCATTAATAAAAATAACATCATCAAAACTAAAATCTTGTAAGTCTACATTGTTTAAAATAAAGGTTGCAGTTACTCTTCTACTAAATTTATTGTATAATGAACTGATATAACGAGACCAGTATTGTGTAAATAATGTTTGTCCTAGTAGTTGGTAACCCGATAGTGGAAGGAAATATCTAATATCATTACTAAATTCTAGTTTTACACTAGCTCCAGTTGGAGGCCACTCTGAATACATTGACACTAGTGGATAGTCTGCATAAGGTGTATCAGTACCATTAACAGCATACCAATAGTTTTGTTGTTGTGAAATTGGAATTAAACCATTATAGAATAACAATCTTGTTTTAGGTTTAATAGGTAAGTGTTCTAATACACCTACATCGTCTGCATCGTGTTTATGTGTTTGAGGTATAATAAATTCATCTGAGTTAAAATTATAACTTGGATCTGTTTGTATTTGATCTATAGGAGTCGGTGAGTAATTTACTTCTATTTTTCTATTTCCTTTAAGTAGTTCGTTGTTACTATCAAACCTTAAATAACCATGAACTTTCTTATAATTATCAAAATGAAACTTGTTAATATAGTCTTCATCTTCTTTTAAAGTATACTCGATAGTCTCTGATTGAGTATTAAATAGGGGCTCAATAACAAAGTCTTTGTTTTCTACAAGTTTATCAGACCAATCGTAAGTAGTTCCAGATCCAATGTAATCTTGCCAAGGTTCTATAATAAATGTATTCGGAACTCCAGGCTTAGGAGCTAATACTAAACGAAAACTTGTAAGTATATCTTTAACGAAATCAACTTGTTTATAATCACAGTCTAAATCTCTAGTAGTGTAATAATTACCAGGTGCTGATACACATGACCAAGAAACGTTTTCAACTTCCTCATTGTCTACACCATATCCAACATAAATTCTCATGAATAGTTTATCACCAGCTTGTAGGGTATCTCCTGTATTCCATACATTTGTAGTAACTCTACTATCAAATTGGATAGATCTTTGCCTACCGCCGAACGCAGTAGACTGTGCAATGATATCATCAGGTTGTCCTGTTCTTCTTCTAACTAATTCTATATTTCCAAATGCTTGATCAGGATCGTCGTCGGAGTTTGGAATATCTCCATCAAAGAATGCAGACATATCAAATACATAATAACTATCTAATTGTCCTGCTGTTACTCCTACTGGAACTGTAAATGTACTACCTCCTACTGGATTACTACCTGAGTTATCGTTAGTATCAAAATTACCTCCAGCATTCTGAACTACATCATTAATAATTAAGGGTTGATCTATTCTGTTTGTATTTCCAAATTCAGTTGCACTAAAGATTACTTGATTAGTTTGTTCTACATCAATACCAATTCTAGCACTATTACCAAAAGCACTTACATATATTTGATGGAATAATTCACTATCTAAAAAACCAAACTTTTGAATTTTATAACCAGCATCATCGAATATCTGTTGTAAGAGTCTTCTAGCTCTGATCATAGGTTTAAACCTATCAGGTGCTAATGCTTTGTTTGAATGATTAAAGTTATTATTAGATGCAGATCCTAATCCTATTCTAGGTTCTAAAATATCACCAGCATCATCATAACTATTACCATGATCTATTAAAGGAAACAGTAAGTTACCATTAGATAGACCAGTAGTTAATGAAGCGGGAAGACCAGTTCCAGGATCTATGTTTGGATATGCTGTCCAACTTTCTTCTATATCTGTTATACTAAAAGTAGTTTGATTATTAGGAGGTGATAAGTCATCTAGATTAAGATCACACATTCTAGCGTCTCCTAATACAGAGGCAAAGTCTCTGGTTTCTCCTAAGAAGAGTAACTCATAGTCTATCTTATCTTGATCTCCATTAACGAATATCTTTTGTAGTCGAACATGTCCTTGTCTGAATTCAGAACCATCAACTATAATATCTGCCGGTTTCTTTGTGGTTACATCAAAATCAATTCCATCTATCTCGTAAGCATTCTGAAAGAATTCATTGTTTTGTCTAGTTGCTGGAACTCTAAATGTCTTACTGAACACTGAGGATGCTTCTGTGTTTGTAATGTCTTCTATACTAAGAGTTAGTTTAATTGGCTCTGTTGAATATAGATCTAAGAAGACGGCCGTAGCCGTGTCCTTGTCTGTGGTTTGGTAAACTTTTAATTGGATCATATTATCCTCTTTGGCTTTTTATGTTATTTGCGAATGTAAAGTTAACAGTGTATTGAAACAATCTGTCTTTTCTATAATTCTTACTTGTAAAATTACTTGATTGAAGTCTTACTGGTACCCATTGGTTTGCATACTCTCCTTTACTAAACCTTACCATTACCTGTGCACTTTTAAACATGCTCTCGATTAACGCAACTTGATTATCATTAATATACTCAGTAGATGCGCTCCATGTCTCTGTGATTGTCTGAGAGTATGTCGTATATCCTCTGCTTTGTATATCTACTGAATAACTTGAAGAGTTGTAGTCTGCGGCTTCCTTTAAGAACTCGTTTCTTTTAGTATTTATCTTCTTTTCATTCTTCTTAGTAAAGGTAAATTGATCTCTAAAACCTAAAGAATTTAACCATGCAAATTGAATGTGTGGATAATCATTACAAGGTTCTTCAATTATATTATAACGTTGAGCTGACCATGCCGCTTCACTTTCATTACATTGATCCCATACTGTAGGTATAATATAATAATGAGTCGTAGTCGGTAGGATAGTTACATTGATATTTGCAGGTCCTGTTCCCATTGTAATTGTTTGGAAGTTACCACCAACTAATAAACCTTGACCAGGTGTTACGTTAGGTCCTCCTCCGTTTGATTGTGTATTATTAATAGTAGCACTAGTAGTTAAGAAAATACCACTATACTGTAAGACTTCAAATTGTTCTAGTCCTTGTACCATTGGATCTACTTGTCCTCCCTGTCTTATTACTTTACTATAAAAGGTCTTAGTACATTGATCATCTGCATAAACATTTTGAACTTGTATTCCATTAGGACTTGTAAAACCATCTTGTATGAATTCATCTCCAGTTTGTTGATCAGTAATAGTCCATTCATTATCACTTAATGGTTTACCATACCCAGTCATAACCGTTCCAGCAGCACATAATTCTCCTTGTGGTACTTCCTCTACTGTAGGTCTATATTGATTTGGATTGAATGGAACTTGATTATATTGTTTCGATCCTGCTATTACTGTATATACTGTTGGTGATGTCGTCCACGTTGGACCTAGCTCACCGTTAGTTTCAGTATTATGAGCGATCTGATATTCTACTAGTTCTCCATTTGCAATGTGAAGAGGACGTGTCTGAACTATACTAGAAGCGTTTAAACCATCGATGTTATAATTACTAGGACCGATCTGAGATTGTAAGATATTTTGTACATCAAAGATTGCTCTTGCAAATCGGTTAGGAGATTGTCTAATATCTGCAATAGGATCTGCTTGACCTACTATATAGATTCTTAAAGCGTATTTGTCCGGTAGCGGTGTAATTGTATTAATACCGTTTAAGGTAATTGGATTTGCACCATATCCCATGTCAAATGGTAGTGAAGGTGCTTGAGTTATTGTTATTGCCATAGTTATAATTGTTCTGTTATTTCGATTGCTATATCTTGTGCTATCATCGCGGTTAATTCTGATTCTCTAAAGAAGTTTCTTGCTGGTAGTCCCCATGCTCCACTAAATCCTGGTAGTCCAAATTCAGTTGGTTTTATTGTTTGAGCAGGTGCTACTCCATAGTTATTGTAAAGACCATAGTCATTCATACTAATAGATATTGTATCGGAATCGGTTGCCCTTACATCAATGGAATTATAAAGCGAATTGGTCCTTCTTTTTAAACCACCGCGACCATAATCTATCTTGATCTTTTGTTTCACGTCTTCTGCAATACCGGTAAGGGTTGGTTGCATATTTTGTATGCTTTCTCCCCATGCTCCTAATCTTGCTGCGAATTGATCTGCTGTCATTATACTGCTGGTGTAAATGTTCCTGTTAGTGTTGCTCCTGTTAAGATAGTAAATTCATCTTCAATCTGTGGCTCATTAATCCAGTTCCACATTAGATAATCGTCGTTCGGATTTCCTGGTTCATCCGGTATATA
>Ga0209302_10000972_pt1 | contig 16420 bp, 15 predicted proteins | sample ArcOceMetagenome_2_FD_187445 | JGI IMG/M metagenome (GOLD analysis project Ga0209302, IMG submission 187445) | Marine eukaryotic phytoplankton communities from Arctic Ocean - Arctic Ocean ARC135M Metagenome (SPAdes) (version 2) | ecosystem: Environmental > Aquatic > Marine > Oceanic | place... | reverse complement strand
TACGTCCAATCAATAAATCCCCACCTGTTGCACCTAAGGTACCTATAATGGAAAATAAGCGATACTTCATAGATGCTACTTGACTATCAAATGTCAACGCCCAAAAACTCCAGAATAGCTCGACAAGGACAATAATATATGTTTCCTTCCAAATATAGAGTAAAAATATGAATACTTTAGGATTGAAATCATATAGTAGAAACAAAAATATAAATACAACACCACTAAATAATGAAAATGTATAATATAATTTCATTAACGAGTATCTATAACTTAGGTTGTTGTATATAATAACTACAAAAAAGGTAGTAATTCCTGTAGTAATCCAAGCATATGGAAATATTACAGACAGCGACTCATTTACAAATTCTTCTAAAAGCAAAGATGTAATCGATACTCGTGCGACTGAATAGGAAAACATTAGAATAAAACAAAGACTTGTTAAAGTTATTGTACTAATGTCTTCGATTAATAATTTTTTTTTCATTTCATTAGTTTTCATTTTACAGATATAAAATAGATTAGACTCATTTTAAATGATACAATAGTATTTTAATCTTATAATAATGTAATACTTTATATAATGAAACAATAAAATTAAGTTTCTAATCGTAAATTGCCTATATTGTTTTCTAAAAATATTACATGGAAAATTACGAATATTCTAATTATTATTCAACCTTTCCCGTAAAACATCGAAATATATAATGATAATGATTTTCACTATCCATCATACATTCTAATAATAGTCAAATAGACTTTTATTTATTTTGAGCGCTATATATAATGATAGTTTAATAATATAAATTTAATTCCAAAATAATTCTGATTAATAAGAGAGATCTACAATGTTAATTCCTATAATTTCATTATTTTTTTCTACGCTTGTCTTGTTTATAACTAGTTTTTATATTGGAATACTTTACTCCATACCACCTTCCCTAATCACCTTTGCACTAACTTACTGGATTGTTTATCGTAAAATTTCATCATTATTACAAGAAAAATTTGAGACTATACAAAAAATTGCTTCGAAGCAAGATTACGATAGCGCAATATCATTGCTTCAAGAAATTAGCACGCATTATAAATTATGGTACTTCTCCTTAAATAAAATCATAAACGGGCAAATAGGCTCCATTTACTATTCTCAACGAAAATTCAAACAGGCTAAAAAATATTTACAGGATTCTTATAATAAAGTGTGGGTATCTTTAGCTATGCTTGCAACAGTCAAGTATATTAATAAAGATTTCTTAGGGATGAACCTAACATTTAGGGAAGTTGCAAATTCAAATCCTGAAAATGGTTTCATTTGGAGTTTATGGGCTTACTGTAAATACTCCACACATGATGTAAAGGGAGCTCTGGATATTCTTGTCGAAGGTGATGAAAAATCAAAAGGTTCCGATAAAGTATTACAAAGTAATATATTAAATCTTAAAAATGGTAAAAAGTTAAAGATGAAACCGTATGGAGAACAGTGGTATCAATTTCAACTAGAATTGCCTAATCATTTTAAAAACAATAAAAGAATTAGAGTAATAAAGAAATAATTTTATGATAAACAGTAAGAAGCACGTCACGTATTTAATTAGTAAAATAATTGCAAAAACAAAGCTAATTGAAAACTCTTATATTAATTTTCATTTGGTCAACAAAATCAATCTACGAATTAAATGTATTGATGCCTCTAAAAACAATTACTTAAAAAAAAAAAATTCTACAAGAGAATTGTCAAAAAAAACAAAAGTTTTAATTACATTCATTAATTGTCTTAAAAAAAAAATTATTTATTTTATAGAATTAGTAGGAATATTAAACAAGTATGATGTTGACTGCCGGGTGATCAGAAATGATTTACTAGATATACAAGTTTCATTGAATTATATCATAACCCAATGCATTCTCGATAAAAAAGTTGAGCATCACAATGCAATTCTTACAATAAATGCTGGACAAGGTGGAGTTGATTCGCAAGATTTTTCACATATTTTACTAAAGATGTACCGGTATTACCTCGAGAAATGCAAATTTAAAATTGAAATTCTAGATGTTCAATACGGCGAAGAGATAGGCATAAAAAGTATCACGATAAACGTTATTGGTAAATACGCTTATGGTTATTTAATATCTGAAATTGGAGTACATCGGTTAGTGAGAATATCACCTTTTGATACCAACACGAGAAGACACACGTCTTTTTGTTCAGTCTGGATAACGCCTGCAATAAAGCTCGCTGAAAGTATATGCTTTGATAGCAAAGATTTAAGAATCGATACTTTTAGGGCTCGGGGGGCGGGAGGACAACATGTGAATAAGACAGAATCAGCTGTAAGAATTATACATATTCCAACAAAAATTACAGCTGTATGTCAATCGGAAAGAAGTCAGGCAAAGAATAAAATTATTGCGTTGAAATCGTTAAAATATAAGTTGTATGTATTTAATTATGAAAAAAATGTCATGGACAAAGATTTACATGAAAAAATAAAACAAAAGGCTTCTTTTGGTTCACAAATTAGAAACTATATACTATTTCCTTATAAATCTATAAAGGATACACGAACAGCCACCGAAGTTTTGAACGTGAATAGTATATTAAGTGGAAATATAGACATATTTGTCATATCATTCTTGTTCTGGAAAAAAATATAGTATTAAAAGAATGAAGCAAATGCTTCATTCTTTTAAGATAATATTATTAACCTATAGTTTCATTATTTGCAGTCAAGGATTCAAATTTCTTACCTACGAATGAAGCTACAAAGATCCAAAGGACAACGATACAAAGGGAAGCCATTGTACCATATTTTAAAAGCGCTTCCGGTGATCCTACAAAAGCATTATTAACTGAAGAACCCAGTGCTTTCATAGATCTTGATCCAAACATATCAATCCAGCTTTTTGTTTTAAACTTAATATCTTTACTGGTAGGGATATACATAATCTCTTTAGCAGGGTTATTTAACGCGTATGTAAAACACTTAATTACGATAACTCCCCCGAAGAATACCCACATTGAAGCGTAGACATATACGACAAAGACTACACAACCAACGCATACTGGAAATAATACTATACAGAATGTTAAACCAAATCGTTTCATTATGTAAGATGTTCCCATTAGAGAGAAAAGTAATGTAGAAACATTACATCCCACTCCGAATGTACCCATAAATCCAGCGAAGCTGTTCGGATCTGTAAATGTTTGACGAGCGAGAACTTTCATCTGATAGTCTAAAATAGTTCCAACAAATTCATAGAACGTTGCGATACAAAAGATACCTGCAATATACTTATGTGAAAACAATAATCTTAAACCTTCTAGAATACCAGTTCTTTTAGGAGCTTCTCCATCAGGTGTTTCTTCTTGATCAAAACCTGTTAAATGATTCGGAACTGTATTAGAATAGTAATACATTAACCCTAACATACAAAAAATACCTATAGATCCAAAAATCATCAACGCTGGAACTCCGAAAATAGCAGCATTTGCAGCTAAAAGAGGGCCAGTTATTGATCCAAATTGAGCTCCAAAAACTATGAAAGGATAACCTTTCTTTGCGGACTCTGGGCTTGTCGCATTTGCAACAAGAGACCAAAACAGGGCGACCATTAAGGACCCAAAGCTTTCAATACCTAAGTAAGTAGCCCACCCGATAATTCTGTAAGGATCTTCAACAGTATTGCTTAAGCCAACACCTGGTCTATCCAATAAGTATCCAATCACTAGGAATAAACACCCATAAAATCCGCCAATATAATAGAATAAATGATTCTTTCTAAGCGTATCGACCAAACTTGAGTATAGTAATATCAATGGAACTAAAAAGAATAGTGAGGCTATTTTTGCGGTAGGTTGCCATTTGAGCCCAACTGTACTTGCAAGAACACTGTCTTTGACAGATCTAAGTAACCAGTACACACCGATTAAGAATAAAAAGGTTAAAGCTAATATAAAAAATTTTCTTGCTTCTTCTTCGTTCAAATTCATCATTTTGGCAAGCATTATAAAAATCCTTCATGATATTTTAAAATTAGATTAAATAAATACTTCAATAATATTTACTATTATGAAATAAGTTTATTTTTTTTACAATATAAAAGTATAAAGATGGGTTGGGTCGTCGGAGATTCGAACTCCGGACCAACGGATTAAAAGTCCGCTGCTCTACCAACTGAGCTAACGACCCCTTATAATATTGCTAGAACTAATGATAATCTAAGTGTAACAGTTATATATGCAAAAGTAAAATAAATTTATAAATTTTTGATAGATAAAATATTTACTTAGAATATTATATTATTTTTATATGTCACATTACCGTGGGAGGTAAAAAAATGTCCATTTGCATCTATTACAGTCTATGGGTATAATTCCTCCTTACGGAGGTATTGCGTTGTTTATTTAACAATGCGTTAAAGTAGTGTATATCGTGTTGTAAAAGATTGGACATCCTAATAACATTATACCCATAGACAATATAAATGCTCCGGATTGTAATATCACTAAGCTACTATTATTTTCGAATACATAAGTATTATCTGAACGATCAATATATATTTTCTTTATTATTCCTAAATAATAGTATAAAGAAACAGTTGAATTCAAAGCTGCGACGAGTACTAGCCAATTTAAGCCTTCTTCAGCAGCGATGCTAAATAAGAAAAACTTTCCGATAAAACCAGACAATGGCGGAATCCCAGCTAAACTGAAAAGTGCTATCAAAAAAAATACTGACATAATAGGGGATTTTTCAGATAAATTTTTATAGTCTAAAATATTCTCTACGTTAAATTTTTTCTTATAAAACATTATTACAAAAAATACTGATAAATTTGTAACCACATATATTAAAGTATAATAAAATACAGCGGCCATTCCAAGAGTACCTCCTTTAATAAAACCCATCAGTATATATCCAGCTTGCGATATTGAACTGAAAGCCATAATTCTTTTTATATTATTTTGTGTTATGGCTAAAACATTTCCTAGAGTCATACTAATGCTAGACATAATAGCAATAAACATAGTAGATTTATGCACGATATGGTTTCCCAATATTCTATAGAAAATGATCCATATTAGTGCAATGCCAACTACTTTTGAAAAGACTGATAAGTATGCCGTGATTGTTATTGAAGAGCCATAATAAACATCAGAAATCCACATGTGGAAAGGGACTATACCCATTTTAAAGCAAATGTTTATTAATAGGAGTATTGCAATAAAATATACGGTGATATTATTAAATAAACGATAGTAAATAGTATAGAAATCTGTCGATCCTGTTAATCCGTATAAATAGCTTAATGCTAACAATAAAAAGACTGATGAAAACATCCCCACAAGTAGATATTTTATGCTAGACTCAGCGGACCAAGAATTTTCTTTCCACGAAATCAACAAGTAAATAGGAATTATCGTCATTTCTAGTGATACGTAAAACGTCACCATATCACTTGAGGACACCAAGAATAGTGCGCCTACAAGTGTGGTCAATAAAAGCATGCAGAATTCACCATATCTGGTGTCTTGTTTTGTATTTATAATATTATTGAAATCATCAAATGACATGCAAAGGATAAATAGTACTATAAATAGAAACAATATTTTAAACATTACTCCTTCACCGTTGAGGCAAAATCTGCCTTCAAGAAAACAATGATTTATATTAGCAATGTTTTTCAAATTATATATTGATGTTAATAATGAAATAAATACCGATATTATACTCAAAGTAAATGGAATAATAAAATTATCTTTTTTAAATGAAATTATTTCAATCACTATTAATAAAACGATAGTTAGAATAGTGATTATTTCTGGGATAATTTGAGTTGTCATATAGTTTTAACCTATAATAAATGGGAACGATAGATGATTCTATTAAATTAATAAGAAGCAATGATAGTATTCCCACAGCAAAAAGTGAAATCACTAAAATAGTTAATAATTTGTTAAATATAATCTGTTGATTATTGGGGCAATAGATGATTCTATTAAGTTAATAAAAAACAATGGCAATATTCCCACAGCAAAAAGTGAAATCACTAAAATAGTTAAAGTAATTTGTTCGTATATCTCTGCGTCTTTAAGTAGATAAAAGTTTTCATTCTCCACTTCACCCATAAAAATCTGACAAATCCCTCTTAACACATAAACTGCTGTTACAACAATTGATGCTACCGCAAGAGTGACACAAATGCTAGTAACTTGTCCGTTTGCCCAAGGATTACCTAAGAACCCACCTACAAATACATGTGTTTCAGCTATAAATCCTGATAAGCTCGGCAGACCTAAAGATGCAAAACCCGCAATGAAGAAAAATACTGAAATTTTAGGAAGAATTTTACTTAGACCTTGCATATCGTTGATAACTCTCGTTTTAGTTCTTTTATATACAAATCCTATTAACGAGAAAAAAAGTGCAGTCATTATTCCATGACTAAACATTTGTAATACTGCACCTTTAAGTCCTACAAAATTCAGGCATGAAATTCCAAATAACACAAATCCACAATGACTGACTGAAGAATATGCTGTAATATATTTTAGGTCTTTTTGAGTAAGTGCGCCTAAACTTCCATATATAATATTTATGGTAGATAAGATCATGAAGAACAGGCTCCAGGTCCTTGCGCCAGCGGGTAATAAGAATACGCATATCCTAATGATCCCATAACCACCTAGTTTCATTAAGACTCCGGCATGAAGCATTGACACTGACGTAGGTGCTGAAGCATGTCCATCTGGAGACCATGTATGAAAAGGGTACATCGCTCCAAGAACACCAAATCCAATAAATAGCACTGGAAACATTAAATTTTGGAACTCATCACAAAATTTAACACTTGAGAGCTCTAAAAGGTCAAATGTTTTTAGAGGGGATTGGTGATAAATAGCAAGTATACCTACAAGTATCAGGCCAGAACTTGCCATTAACATCATTGTTAATTTCATTGCGGAGTATTCTTTTTGTCCAGTGCCCCATATACCTATTAATAGATACATTGGAAGAACAGCTAACTCATAAAATACGAAAAAAGTAAATATATCGAAACTTATAAATACTCCATACACTCCTGCAACTAAAACAAATAATAATGCAAAAAATTCTTTAACCCGAAAGTTTAGATCCCAACTTGCGAGTACCCCCGTGAAAATTACTATGGATGTCATTAATATCATTAACGTTGACAATCCATCTACGCCTACGAAATAACTAATATTCAAAGTAGGAAACCAATTAAATCTATATTGAAAACTTAAATTAAAGCAAATGCTACCGTTATCAAACATATAAGAAATTTGATAATATTTTATGAAAACATATATAGAGTAAACTAATAGCAGAAAAGAGCCGAAAAGAGAGACATATTTCACTTTATGTTGCGAGGGCGCTATTAGTATAAGAAAAGTTGTTGCTAGGGGTATAATAACAAATAAATTTATGTTCATTTACAATTTTACTCAGCTAATCTGTAATAGCGTATATTATAATTGCTTACAGCAAATAAAATATTACACTAATGTTGTAAAAAAAGAAATAAAACCAACCATAAACCATAACGTGTAAGTCTGTAATTGGCTTGTGTGTAAAAAAAGTATTGAGTCTCCCATACGACATGTAATAACTCCAACAAGATCTACGGAACCATCTACAATTTTTTTATCAAACAATGCAATACATCTTGAAATAATATTAAACATTATTTGTTTGGCCCAGAATACGTAGATTAGATCTATATAAAGTCTATTCATTAAACTTTTTTGAATTAGTTGGACAACACTATTTTGTGAAGTGTATTTAAAAAATTCTTTATACTTAAATAAGTAGATATACATAGATATAAGTAAACCTGATGAGCTAACAAAAATTGAATAAAGCATAATAGTGTAGTTATCATCATGATGTCCGGTGTCAGTTATTAAAAAGCTGTCGACTCTAATAAAACCTGCAAAAATTGACAATAATGAAAGTACAACCATCGGAAAATACATATACGTTGAAATAGCTTTATTTGGAGCAGTATTTACGACATTTTTTTCTTTATCTGTCATCATGAATACGACAAAGAAAAGCCTGAACATATAAAAAGATGTTAACAGAGCAGTGCACACGCATATCAAGAATATAAAATTATTTCCTGTGTTCAATACAGCTAAAAATATATGATCTTTAGAGTAAAAACCAGCAAAAGGAGGAATTCCTGAAATGGCTAATGTTGCAATTAAATACAAGTATTTCATTAAACTTTTTTTATTTAACACGTTACTATCCATATGCCAAATATTATTAGTTCCAGATATGTTTATTATTGCGCCTGCGCCTAAAAATAAAAGGGCTTTGAAAAAAGCATGAGTAAATAAGTGAAACATACATGCGGAATAGCCAATAAAGTTATCTTGCGATGTTGTTCCTAAGGCTAACATCATGTAACCTAGCTGGCTTATTGTTGAAAAAGCCAGTATTTTTTTAATCTCATTTTGAACGCAAGCGATTATGGCCCCCATCAAACTTGTTATTGTACCGATATACATAATGAAATTCATCAATGAGTCAGAGATTACGAATATATTTATTAGGCGTCCAATGATAAATAAGCCCGCGACGACCATTGTAGCAGCATGTATTAAGGCAGATACAGGTGTCGGGCCTTCCATGGCATCTGGTAACCAAACATGTAAAGGGAACATCGCGCTTTTTCCAAATGCGCCCATTAGTATTAATCCAGATGCAATCGTTAATATATTAATTCCGAAATACATAAAGCTGTGATGACGAAAGAATTCTATTACAATAGGATTGTTAATAAATTCGAATGCAAACAAGTTAGTACTAGGAACGTACCTATCATTATTAATATTGATCAAGTTAACTAATTCATTTGAGTTGTTATAATTAATATATCCTATAATTAGTATACCTAATAGAAATCCAAAATCTGCAAATCGTGTGATAATAAAAGCCTTTTTTGCTGCAGATCTCGCACTTTTTTTCTGGTAGTAAAAACTAATAAGTAAGAAGGAGAAACATCCCATTAATTCCCAAAAAAAGAATGATTGTATAATATTAACTGATACAACTAAACCCAACATGCTTGCTGTAAAGAAGTCTAAATATATGAAAAATCTTGAACTACTTTTATCCTCTGGCATATATCCCATAGAATATACATGTACTAAAAAACTGATTGTACAAACAACAATCATTAATAATACAGATAATGGATCTAATAGTACTCCTAAATCAATCCTTAAGTTGTGCCCATACTTAAGCCACTCTATTTTATTTATTACTGTCGTTTCGATATTTTCAGAAAGAATATATTGAAATGAAATAAAGTATGTAAGTACAGCTGCGAAACCGATGCTGGAAGTACTGAAAAAACGGGATAGTTTAGTGCTAACAAAATTCTTAGAAATAAATGTTAGAAAACCACTTAAGATTGGTATTATAGGAATTAGCCATGCGCAAGATAAAAAATTAATATTCATTTTTACCTCTGTTTCATTATTAAGTATTTAATCTTATTGGACTTTTTAATACGAAAAAGTAAAATTAATATCGCCAAACCTACAACCGTTTCAATAGCTGCAATAGCTATTATAAATATTGACATAATTTTGCCATCTACTAAGTCTGAGTACCAATACTGATTAAATATTACAAAGTTTAGCGCCACAATATTTAACATAATTTCGACAGATATCAAAATTCCAATTATATTTTGTTTTATTAAAAAACCATACAAGCCAATAGAAAAAATCATAGATGTTAATATTAACCATTGTTTAACAGATATTACATCATATAGCATTATAAAAAACCTCTTCATTAAAATTAATAACCAAAATATTTAATTTATTTACGTGAAATTTTTAAACATCCCACCAATGATGTTAACAATAACAATGATATGATTTCGAAAGGAATCACATATCCGCTATATCCGATATCTAGAAGCTTGAATCCGATGTTAGCTAAATTACTTTCTTCGTAGACTGTAAGATTAATGATATAATCATTATTATCTGGAAATACAAATACGATAGCAAATACATTAATTAAGAAAAAAACTGATGATATGATAATGGATATTAGTTTGCGAGACGTATTCACATCAACATCTTCATTTTGAAGAGTATCTGTTAACATTATTACAAAAATTAATAACACTACAATACCACTTACATATACAAGCATTTGAACTACAGCTAGAAACTCGGCCCCAAGCAGTAAATAAAAACCCGAATTTATAATCATAAAAACACATAAAAATATTGCTGCTCTAAGTGTTTTGTTTGTATATATTGTTGCAATTGAAAAAAATATGGATAATATCGACAACGTATAAAACATAAATATATGAGTAAATTTAAACATTTACATATCCCTGAATTTGTGAAGTTAAAACTTACAATAATTTTAAAATTAAATCAACAGCGTCCTAAAATTTCTTGAAGTGAAATTTTTTCGTAAGGCTTCAAAGAAGGCATGATAGATGCTTTTTTTTCAGAACTTTCAATTTTACTAATGTAGGATTTAGGAGGTCCTACATATCGGTTCAGATTGTATATTAGCAGTCTTCTATCATAGACTGCCTGTTCAAAATTATTTTGAAAATCTAACGCTTCGAAAGGACAGGCAATAACACATGCGTTACAAAATGTGCATGAGTCCAATCTCCAAATAAAATTTTTAAGCTCAATTTTAGTACTTACACCCTTATGAGACATAATGTATATAGATTTATTAGGGCATGCTTTCTCGCATACCTTGCATCCCGTACATTTATGAGGGGAATCTAAATTGTCCGAAATAAGTACTAGCTTAGCTCGGAAACGGTCTGATATTTTAATGTTATTCTTTTTTTCAGGATATTCCATTGTTACTGTAGATACAAAAATTGATCTAAAAAAATATGTAATCGTAAGAATCATCCCTGATCCGATAGATGAGAATGCAAAAAATACCGTTTTGATTAAATTACGATATTTTAATCTCGGAGCAACAACTACGTGATTATGTATATTTTTATTCATAAATCATACTTCCTATTAAAAATGAAAGCTATATAAAACAGATATTGCAGATAAAACAATGTTCACTAAACCTAAAGGTAATAAAAATTTCCACTCTAAGTATATTAATTGATCTATCCTTAGTCTAGGTAAAGTCCACCGAATCCAAACAATTATAAAAATTATTAATGATACCTTAAGGAAAAACCAAATGATTGGATGAATTCCATTCATTGCATTGTTAAATGATAACATTCCATAAAGATGGAAAGGAAGCCATCCTCCCAAGAATAATGTGACTATTATAGCACTTGTTATAAATACATTGATATATTCAGCTAAAAAGAAAAATCCAAATTGGATACCTGAGTATTCAGTGTGAAAACCGGCTCCTAGCTCACTTTCGCCTTCAGGTAAATCAAAGGGAGTTCTATTTAACTCTGCAACAGAAGCGACAAAAAATATCAAAAAGGATATTACTGTCACAATATGCCCTTTGAAAATCCACCATCCATCTAACTGAGATAAGACAATCTTTTGTACATCTAGTGTACCAGCATATATCACAATAACCATAATAGATAGAATGATCGATAATTCGTATGATAGCATTTGAGAGGCAGATCTAATCGCCCCTAGTAATGACCACTTGTTATATGAACTCCAACCTGCAATTAAGATACCCAATATCCCTAGACTTGAAACGGCACTCCAATATAAAATACCGACATTCAAATTAATTACTTGAATATTATGGGAAAAAGGGATTATGAGAAGTGAACTTAAACATGCTCCTAAACAAAACATCGGGGCAATAAAATGAAGCAATTTATCACAATACAGAGGAGAATTCTTTTCCTTCAATACTAGTTTTATGGCATCAGCAACAGGCTGTAGTAGACCCCACCATCCAGTCCTATTAGGGCCTATACGGCACTGAATAGCAGCACAAACTTTTCTTTCCACATATATTAATGTTAATGCTACAAGGGTGATATATGCTAGAATACCTATGAATATTAGCAATACATAAGCAAAAATGGTAAAGATATTAGTTTGATAAGAATTATTAATAATATTAGCAAAATTCTCTATATGATATGTCGTCATAATATTGTCCTTTACCTATCGACATCAGGCATTACAATGTCTAATGTAGAAAAAATAGCTACTAAATCAGATATCTTTAACCCAGCAGCCATTTTGGTTATTGACCAAAGGTTATTAAAGTTAGGACTACGAAGATGAATTCTATAAGGGGAATCTTTCCCATCTGAAGCAACGAATACACCCAGAATGCCTCGAGCTGTCTCCACCTGATCGTAATGATAACCAATTGGTAACTTAATTTTAGCGGTATGCTTCATTACCATATGTTTGCCAGGAGGAATATTGTCAATCAATTGCTCTATAATATTTAAAGATTGTCTCATTTCTTCTATTCTTACCCAGTATCTGTCCCAACAGTCCCCGACCGATCCAACCGCGACAGAGAAATCGACTTTACCATACATGCCATAGGGATGGTCTTTTCTTAGATCAAGAGGCACTCCACTGGCTCTAAGAACAGGACCTGTCGTACCATATGAACAGGCATCGTCTTTACTTAGTATGCCGACGTTCTCAGTTCGTTTTTGGATTATTATATTGTTAGAAACGAGTTGTTCATATTCATCTATTCGAGGTCTTAAGTAGCGAATGTAATTTTTTATCTTTGTAGAGAAGTCAGGTTTTATATCATACATTACTCCACCTGGCTGAATGTAATTCATAGTTAATCTCGAACCGCATGTATCTTCAACGATGCTTGTCAAAAATTCTCTATCTCTAAACCCATATAAAAAAGGTGTAAAAGCACCCAAATCCATAGCAAATACACCCCACCATAAAGTGTGGCTTTGCAATCGTTGAATTTCAGCAAATATTGTTCTAATAGTCTCTATACGCTCGTTTGTTTCAATCTGCATCGCGTTTTCGACAACTTTAGATACACCCCAGTTGTTAATAATTGAACTTAAATAGTCGCATCGATCTGTAAGGTGGACGAAATTCCTGTAACTAACAGATTCGCCAATCTTCTCAATACCTCTGTGTATGTAACCTAACACTGGTATAATTTCCTTAACGACTTCTCCTTCTAACCGCAAGACAAATCTCAGCACTCCATGCGTGGAGGGATGCTGAGGTCCCATATTTATAAAATATTCTTTCGTACCCCAGGTTTTTTTTTTATTTGAACTATGTAAAACCTCATTTAATGTTCTTAAATGAATAGCCATATTAAATCACATCTCCAACATAAAGTTATCCTTATAATCTTTTCTTAAAGGAAATCCTATCCAATCATCTTCTAAAAATAGCCTTCTCAGATCCTTATGGTCTGTGTATAAAACACCAAAGAAGTCATAAGCCTCTCGTTCTTGCCATTCTGCAATTCTCCAAATTCCAGATACCGTATTGATTATTGGTTTATTTCTTGGAATGGTGGTACTAATGATAATATAGTTTTTATATTCAGTTGAATATAAGTTATAAACTAAATCAAAGCTGTTATTATTCACCCAATCGACAACCGTATGATCACATAGTATATCGTATTTTAAATCAGAATCATTTCTCATAAAATACATGAAATCTATTAAATTTTCAGAATTTATGCGTAATTCTTTTTTAGAAATTACGTTTTCAACTATAAATTTTTGGTATTTGTTATAAATTTTTTCTATAGATGCTGTCATTTTATTCATCACAAGTATTTTTTATTCATTAAAACTTTCTTCATTTCATCATGTATTTCTTCGAGCATTATGCCTTCTGGGAGAGCGGCTAAGACAGGTTTTTTATTATTTGTGCTTTTGATCAAACTATTCTTTTTGATCATCTTTTGTAGGACCAAAATTCCCCAGAATAGTGCTTCAGGCCTTGGGGGGCATCCCGGAACATATACATCTACGGGTATAACTTTATCTACTCCTCTAATTGTAGTGTAAGAATTGTAGATAAAGGGTCCACCTGATATCGTACACGATCCCGTGGCTATTACATATTTAGGTTCCATCATCTGATTAAAAAGCATTTTCAATGGTTTTACCATTCTTTTTACAATAGTTCCTGCGACAATAAGTACATCAGCTTGTCGAGGGGAAACTCGGACTACTTCTGATCCAAACCTGGCTAAGTCATAATGTGATGATCCTGTCGCCATCATCATTTCTATTGCACAACAGCTTGTTCCAAAGGTTAAAGGCCATATGCTATTCGATCTAGCCCAATTTAACATTTTGTCCAAATTTGTAGTGATAATACTTTTGTTTAAACTTTCCATTCTAAAGCACCTTTTACCCAAGCATAAGCTAAGCCTAAAACTAGGATGAATATAAAGACTAAAACTTCTAGAAAACCTGTAAATCCTGACTCCCTCAACACAATTGTCCAAGGAATCAAAAATATTGATTCGATATCAAATAACAAAAATATTAAACCAAAAATATAGAACCCTGGATTAAATTTAATCCATGAAGGTCCGATAGTTTGTTCTCCACACTCATAAGGTAACATTTTTTGCTTGTTTCCTTTATAAGGTGTTATATAGTTAGTAATTGAAATAACAAGAACAACTAATAGTGAAGCAAATACAAATGTTAATAAAATAATAATATAATCCATAAAATAATCCTCTATTTAACAGTCCAGATATCTCCACTGTACATTAAGTCTTTCAAGGTTTTTATTTTTGCATTTTCTTTTGCAATTTTTTCATGAGATCTTAAGGTATCATCAAAGGTAGATTCCTCTGTTTTTCTAAATATTCCTACTGGGAGAGGGAAATTAGGATATTCTAACTGTAACAACAGGTATTGCATAGTTGAATTATCGCCATCAGTGTTATGCGTCAGAATATTTTTGTTATCAACATCATCAATGTTAACTTTTTTAATGGATAAGTCCTTTAGAGTCAAACCTTTATCGTTGTTCTTACCGTAAATTAAAGGCTGTTCATTTTCCATGAAAATGATATTATCATTTCTTATAGACTTTGCTTCAAACGGATAAAAGGTATCATCATTAAATATTATACAGTTTGTAAATATTTCGATGACAGCTATACCTTTATGTCTACCAGCTTCGACGATTACTTTCTGCATGTGCTTAACATCTGTGGCGACAACTCTTGCGATGAATGTGGCACCCATAGTGAATGCTAAATGTAAAGCATTTATAGGCCTTTCAATTGATCCCATAGGACTAGTTTTAGTTTTTAATCCGACCTTGCTTGTTGGAGAAAACTGTCCCTTTGTTAATCCATAAATTTCATTATTAAATAATAATATTTTAATATCTGGATTTCTTCTAACAATATGCATGAAGTGATTTCCACCGATAGACAGACCATCTCCATCGCCTGTTACTATCCATACACTAAGATCTGGATTTGTTAGTTTTGCGCCCATGGCAACAGTAGGAGCTCGTCCATGAATGGTATGAAAACCATAAGTTTGGCAATAATACGGAAATCTTGAAGAACATCCAATACCGGATACAACCAAAAAATTTTCTCTTAACGTATTTAACTGAGTAAATGCATTTATAACGGCATTATAAACACTGTAATCTCCGCAACCAGGGCACCATTTTATACTTGTGCTGCTTTGTAGATCTTTTTTACTGTATGAGACATTCTTATTTATTACTTCTGACATATTTAAACCTCTATAATAAAGATATTACCATTTCTTCAAGATCTTTGACAATTAAAGGTCGCCCTCTTACTTCATTAAAAGGTACTGTATTTACGCAAAACTCAGATCTGATTTTAACTGAAAGTTGACCTAAATTATTTTCGGCAACTATGACGTGCTTAAAAGATGATAAAATATTTTTTAAGTTCTTAAAGAAGGGATTAATATATTTCAAATGACAGTGGGATACTGAAATTCCTTTCTTAGTTAGATTATGTGTCGCCTGCCTAACAGAACCAAAAGTACTGCCCCAGCTTAATAACAAAACATCTCCGCTCTTGTTGCCATAAAAATCAGGAAATGGAATTTCATCTGCTACTTTATTGATCTTTTGCAATCGTAATTCGCACATTCGATGATGATTATTACCATCGGAGCTGACGTCTCCAGCTTCGTTTTTCTCAAGGCCACCTAGTCTATGTTCAAAACCTTTAGTTCCTGGTATTACCCAAGGTCTTGCAAGTGTCAAAGAAAACCTCTTGAAGGGCTTATAATTCTCTAAATTTATATTTTTATGGTCGACTATATCAATCGATTTTAGACTGTTTACATCAGGTATTTGCCAACTTTCTGAACCATTAGCTAAATATCCATCCGTCAATAAAATTACCGGAGTCATGTATTTGCATGCAATCCGACAAGCCTCATA
>Ga0209302_10000969_pt1 | contig 16447 bp, 18 predicted proteins | sample ArcOceMetagenome_2_FD_187445 | JGI IMG/M metagenome (GOLD analysis project Ga0209302, IMG submission 187445) | Marine eukaryotic phytoplankton communities from Arctic Ocean - Arctic Ocean ARC135M Metagenome (SPAdes) (version 2) | ecosystem: Environmental > Aquatic > Marine > Oceanic | place... | reverse complement strand
GGTTTTAGTTTCGGATTCAGACACTCGTGATCGAGTTGGCACCCCGACGGGACGCTTCTCCACGTCTCACTCTACACACGGGCGGGGGCCACGGCTGCCTTTACGAAAAGTTAAAAAGTCAACACAAGGGCGAGAATTGAGCGAGCCTAATGGTAATGCCTAAAGTACACACAGCGAAGGGTGAAAGAGCTGTGGGAAAGAGCGGCGCAAGGGGCAAGGTTGGGGTTCCCGCGCGCGCCCCACGCCCCACAGAACAAAGTACGTGTCACGGGCTTCACGGGTTCACCCTCAAAAGCTGTCCACGCCCGAGGGCCGAGGCGGGAGAGCCGGGCCGGCTCTCGGCACCCGCGCGAGGCCGTGGGCGCCGCCGGGGGCCTTTTTGCAGCTGGTTGCTCGGCGTGCGCCCGCCCCTCATCTGTGGCGCGTGGGGCAGATACTTTAGGCGCGTCGAAAGAAGATGGCGGAGTGGACCACCCGCAGCAGCTCGCGCGGCAGTCTCGGAAGCCGCCGGTGGTTCCTACAGCCGGCGTGCAACGCACATATCTACAGTTCGTCACTTTCAGGATTCAGATCGTCTGTGAGTACCGTAGACTCCTCGATATACCGGTAATCGATGCTCGAGATGGACCGAGCACGCGGGACACGTTTAATTAAGCTGTCCCAAATGGAGCTTCGCCGTCGCCTGCCGGGCCGTCCTGCGCGCGGGCGAGGCTTTGCAGCTCACGGTCGAGCTCGTCGAGCTGCTCGCGGCTCGCGGCCAGCTTTGCCTCGCGCTCGCACTGCGAGGCGTGCGTGGCCTCTACAAAGGCCTCGAAGGGGCGCACGACCTCGGCCGCGCGCTGCGTCGCACGCACGAGCTCGTGCTCGAGCTGCGCCGAGAGAGCGCCGTCGAGCGTCAGCTGCAGCTCCTCCACCTTGGTCTGCAGCTCACTCTGCAGCCTGTACCGCTGCATGGGCAGCACTGCCAGGGCCACGAGCGCAGCGCCGGGTCAGTCAGCCAATCGGCAGCCAATCGGTTCGAGGGCGGCGGCGCGGCGGCGCGGCGGCGCGGCGGCGCGGGTTCGAGGGCGCAGGCCGGACCGAAGAGGCCGGTGAGGGCGAGGAGTGCGGCAGGGAGCAGGCCGGTGAGGTCGGCGAGGGAGACCGCCTTCACCGCCACGAGAGAGGAGAGGCCCGCGGCCGAGGCCTGCAGCAGCGCCACCTGCACGAGGGCCGAGGTCGTCGCGGCGGTGAGCCGCTGCGCCGCCTGCTGCCCGTCGTAGGACGCGATCGCCTCGCGCGCCGACGCCTGCATCTGCAGCAGGAGCTCCGCTCGCTGCCCGCCGTAGCCGCCCGCCGCCGCCGTGTCGGCGGCAGCGGCGGTAGCGGCAATGACGGCGGCGCTCTGCCGCGTGCGCGTCTGCAGCAGCTCGTGCGTGTCGCGGGCGAGGGCGCCTCCCCGCGCCTCCATCCAGCTAGCGGCCTCCAGCACGGCCCGCTCGAGCTGCTCCGTCGCGTCGGCCAACACCTACACGGGTGCAAGGCGCAGCTTATAAGGGGTGCAAGGGGCAGCTGCTCAGCAGAATGGGGCGCACCTGCTTGGACCCCTCCTCAGGCTCATTAGGGCGGGGCGCGAGGGGCCAGGGGTGGGGCCGGGGTTGAGGCTTAGCCCCGCGTCGTCTCCGGCGCACCTGCTTCTCGAAGCGCTCTGCGAACGCCCCCCGCGAGATCAGGCGCGGCAGCTGCGCCAGAGTGAGCTCGCGCTGCAGGAAGGCTGCGTAGGCAAGGTATGGCACAGGGTGTGGCGCGGCGCGTGGCGCAGGACGTTCAAGGGCGTGGCGCAGCGATGAGGGGCCCACACTTGCGCAGGAGCGCACCAAGCCTAACCCCAAGCCTAACCCCAAGCCTAACCCCAAGCCTAACCCCAAGCCTAACCCCAAGCCTAACCCTAGCCCCAACCCTAATCCCAGCCCTAGCCCCAGCCGCAACCCGAACGCACCGTGGCCGCGCTGCGCAAGGAGCGAGAGCACGAGCTGTGCGCGCGCGCGCTGCGCCTCGACCTCGCGCCGCGTCTGCGCCTCGAAGGTGGTGAGGCGGCCGCGCGCCTCGGCGATCGCCGCGAGGTCAGCCTCGACAAGCTGCCGCCGTGCGGTCTGGTTCGAGTTACGGCTGGGGTCGGGGTCAGGGTGGGGGTCGGGGTGGGGGTAGGGGTTAGAGGTAGGGTTAGGGTTGAGGTTAGGGTTTGGCGGGAGCAAGGGTTGGGTTGGTGTTAGGGTTGGGGTTATAGCTGCCGCCGTGCGGCCTGCGCTGCCTCGTGTGTGTGCAGCAGCCGCGAGGCGGTGGCGAGCTGCGAGCTCATCTTGTACCGCCCCGCGCCGCGCAGTACATCTCGCACAGCCAGCTCAAAGCTCCGCCACTGCGCAGCCGCCGCGTGCTCCGCCGCCCCCTCGGCCCACGCCTCTAGAGGAGCACCGAGTGCCTCCTCTTCCGCCTCCCCCGCCTCTCCCTCCGGCCGCCCCACCACCCGCCCCGCCACCCGCCCTGCCTCCGCCTCCGCGCCCACCGGCCGCCGCCGCGCCTTGAGCCGCTGCGTCGCGCGCGCTGAGACGGGCAGCACACTCGTCGTCCGGCCGAGCACGCGCCGCGCCTGTGCCGCAACTTACCCGGTTAGGGTCAGGGTCAGGGTCAGGGTCAGGGTTAGGGTTCGCGCCGCGCTTGCTCCACGACGTGCTCGGTGACGGTGTGCAGCTGTACTCGCTATGGCTATACTTACTATGCCTGCTCCGCGACGTACTCGGTGACGGTGTGCAGCTGCTCCGCGTCAAGCAGGTCGGCCTTATTGAGCACGCACAGCACCGGCTTGCGCCAGTCGGCCACGGCGCGCAGCAGCTCCTGCTCCGACTGCGAGAACGGCCGCTCCGCGCTCGTGACGAAGAGCACGAGGTCTGTGCGCGGCAGGAAGCCCTGCGTCAGCGCCGTGTGCGCGTCCTCGATCGAGTTGGTGCCCGGTGTGTCCACCAGGTGGAGCCCGCGCAGCCAGCTCCTGCGAATGTCCAGCACCACGACCTCAGTCTGCGCGTGCGACGGCTCGAAGGGCACCGAGGGGTGTTTGATCAGCGTCAGCGCGGCGGTGGTGGGCAAAACTCCTTCGCCGCAGTGGTCGCCACCCAGGAGCGCGTTCAACAGGGCGCTCTTCCCCGCATTGAACTCGCCCAGCACGCAGCAGAGGAAGAGCGAGTCGAGTACCGTGATCGACTCGCGAAGCGTCGTGGTGTCCGCCTCCGACGCATCCAGCCTCACGAGCGTTTGCTCCAGCTCCAGGAGTGCACTCCGCTGTTTCTTCCGAAGAGCCTGCTCTGCGGGTGCGAGGAGCATGGATAGCCGTCGACCTCTTAGGAGGTCCGCGCCGGGTGCCAGCATGGCACGTCTAGTGCCGCGCGCAGCAAGGCTCGCCCAACGCAGCGTTATTCCGCTCATGTGCGCTTCCGTCTCCGGTGCGGCTTTCACACAAGCTCAAACTTGCGCCCACATAACAAGCGAACTTGCGAGGATGGTAGTCAAAACAACGAACGCTGCCACACTAGGAGATAAGAGAGCTGACACACTAAGAGATAATCTTATCTTATCCACACTACCTATGACCCGTGGGGAGGCCAGCGCGGCGTCGGTCCGAGGCACTACATCTAGAGCCGCCTGTTGCGCTTCGGTAGTTGGGAACTACATGCGGCAACATCATCAGGCACACGGCTTCTTCCGCTACTGTGCAGCCTACAGGTGCCTCCCCATCGCCCCCTGCCGTGCGTCGAGCTGCTCGTGCAAGCCGAAGCCATCCCCATCCATGTAGCTGCCCGCCGTGGCCTGCAGCAGCAGCAGCAGGGCCCGCGCCTTGTGGCGTGCGCACAGCCCACCGTCCACTGCATCGGGCACGCCGACCGCGTCCGCCTCGGAGGCTGCCCACAGCTCGACGACCTCGAGGTGCAGTGGGATCCTCTGCGCCGCACCGCCGCCGCCGCCGCCGCCACTGTCGGCGCCGTCGACACGGTCGGCGCCGTCGGCGCCGTCGCAGGCCGCGGCGAGCACAGCGAGCGCAGCGGGCGCCCCGCCGAGCGCCGGCTTCTCGGAGCTGCCACAGTCCAAGTGTGCGAAGAGCGTGAGTGGCCGCGGCGAAGCACCGCTCTCCTCGGTAACGCCACCGCCGACGTCGGGATCGGCCAGGACGGCGAGCACGCCGTTGTGCAGGTGCGCCGCCCTCCGGCCCGCCTCCTCGCCGCGCCCCACCGCGCCGAGCCGCGCGGCAAGCAGCCGCGCCAGGCCGACCGAGCCGACCGAGACGAAGACGGCGTAGAGCAGATTCTCTCGCCGCCCGCCGCCCACCGTGGCCGCTGCCGCCGCCGCCATGTAGGCCTCGGGTGAGAGCGCGCGCGCCGCGGCGGGCAGCCGCCGCCGCATCGCCGCTGCGCAGCGCGCACCCTGCACCGCGCGCAGCGCGTCGTGCACCTCATGCGCGAGCTCACCGACCGAGCGCGCCGTGCCGAGCAGTGTGTGCTGCCGCGCGTGGCTCAGCTGGTGCGCCGTGCGCTCCGCAAGTCGCGCCTCCGCTTCGCCGCCGCCGCCGCTGCCGCCGCCGCCGCCGCCGCTGCCGCAGCGGCCGCCGCCCGTCGCCGCCGCACCGCCTGCCGCCGTCGCCTCCTGCGGCGGCCGCTGCGGGCGAAGGAAGCGGTTGAGCGCCTGCGAGGCGACGGCCGGCCCAGGGAAGGTGGGCGACGGCTGGAGGGTGCGCCGCAGCACGAGCTCGACGACGCGGCTGGGGCCGTCGCCCTTGTCCCGCACGGGCAGATCGTGGAAGCGGAGCCGAAGTGTCTCGAAGAGGCCCTCGACCTCCCCCACCCCGCGCAGGGCCAGGGTCGCCCCCGCAAAGTTGAGCGGCTGCACACGGAGCAGACGCGTCCCGTGTGTGCACGCGACGGTGTGCGTGGTGCGTGGTGCGCATTGCGTGTGTGCGATGTGTTTGCAGCGTGCATGCGGCGTGCACATGCAGCGTGCGCATGCGGTGCGCGCATGCGGTGTGCACATGCGGTGCACATGCAGTTGCACACCGCAGCTTATGTGCGGTGCACGTGCATGCGGTGCCTGCACAAGGACCAGCACGCCCGCCCCTCGCCGCAGCAGCCGCGCGCAGCACCAGAAGAAGCCAGGCAGGTCGCGGCTGTTGGTCAGGTTGGCGATGCCACTCATCAGGTCGACGCTGCCGTCGGCCACGCCCCAGCTGTCCGCGGGAGGGCTCGCCATGTCTGCAAACTCGACGTCCTCCGCCAAGGGTAGGATGTCGAACGAGCGCGAGTGCACCGGGCGCGCCGTCGGCTGCGCGGCGGCGGCGGCGGCGGCGCCGGCGGCGGCGACTAGCTTGCGTGCGAAGACACCCGAGGCAGCGCCCCAGTCGATGTGCGCGATGGGCGCGGGTGCCTCCTCCCGTCCCGCCGTCGCGGCTTCGGTGTCGGCATAGCGCATCGCGGCGACCTCGGCGAGCGCGAGCTGCAGCGCCGCGACGCGCATCGCCTCGCACGTGGGCGTCGCCTCGAGCGAGATCGACGCCTCGCGCAGCTCGTCTGCGTGCTGTTGCAGCGTGCCCAGCCGCTGCGCCCCGCCCTGCTTCAGCACGGCCGTGAGGTTGACCCCTTGTGCCGTGGGGTGCGACCAGCGAGGAGCAGACTTGTCGTTGCGGCCGCCCTCGCCGCCGCCGTCGCGCCGCACCGCCTGTAGCTTGGTCGCCGCGCCCGTCCGCTCCACGTAGCCCGGCGGCGGCGGCAAGCACGCGAGCAGCGCGGGTGGTAGCCGCTCATATAGCGCCGCGTAACACGAGGAGGGCCCGCCGTCGCCGCTACCGCTGCCGTCGCCGCTGCCGCCGCCGCTGCCGCCGCTGCCGCCGCTGCCGCCGCTGCCGCCGCTGCCGCTGCTGCCGCTGCTGCCGCTGCTGCCGCCGCCGCCGCCGACACCGACGCCGCCGTCGCCGCCGCGGCTGGCGAGGCCGGCGACAGGCACTTGGCCATTGCTGACCGCATACTCCATGAGCACACGCGGCCCTTCGGCGACGGTGTGCTGGAAGACGGGCAGCGCCATCTGCGTGCCGATGCCCTCGCCGCGCAGTGCGTAGGCGCGCGTGAGCTTCGCGCTCGTGGCATAGCTAGTGCCGCGGGTGTGCAGCCCGAAGCCCGCCAGCAGCAGACGGCGCGGCGGCGCGCCCGGCGGCAGCGGCACCTCGCTCAGCCTCGTCATGAGCTCGTGCGTCACCTGTGGTCTGTTGCACGGGCCGATGGCGCAATAGAAGACGTTGAAGTCGGCGAAGGGTGCCGTGCGAAGGTCGCCCTGCACGAAGTCGAGCCGCTCGGCGTCAGCCGGGACAGCCTGCACCCGTCGCGCTTTGGCCTCCTGGGCCTCGGCGTGCAGGCTTGGGCTGAGCTCGATGCCGGCGCAGCGCGCGCACTGGGTGGTGGCCGCCACGGCCAGCACGACCCCTCCTCGTGCACTACCCAGGTCGATGAAGCGGTCGGTCGGCTGCAGGTCGAAGCTCCGCACCAGCGCAACCGCGCTGGCCGGTGTCAGCTCGTGGTTCGCAGGGTCCAGCCCATCCGGCCCGAAGAATTCAGTGTACTCCTCGAACACGCTCTGCTGGGAGGGCACGGCCGAGAGGCCAGCCTCCCCGGTCCGCTCGACGTCGGCAGCGGTGACAGAGACCCAGGTGACGAGCGAAGGCTCAGAAGCGAGAGCGCGCCGCGCTGCCTTGGCGCAGCGCACGTTGCGGACGAGGGACGGCGCGAGCATGAACCTCGGTTAGTAACCTACAAGCTGAGGCCGACCGCCTGGCACTCGGGCGCGGGGGGCCGCAGCAGGGCAGACAGACAGACATCTCCCAACCAAGGCAAACACGAACTACACGCGCGGATAGATAGATAGATTGATGCTGCTCACAGCATTCACACACGGTGGGTCCACACACACGTGCAGGGAGGCAGGGTCTCAAATCCCACCTACGCAAGCCCCACAGGGCCGCCGGGGGGTACTACCAACCAGCGGACGACGTGTGTGTGCTAGCCTAGCGGTTGCAACCCGTTCTTGTTCGGAAACTTAATAATGTATCCATTGGGACGGCCGTTGGACTGCGATCGTACCGGTTTGGGTGTCCACCAGTGTCCCTTTGCGGCCACTCGCTCCGCCGTCGACGTGCTCTCATGCTTCGCCTCAAGACCGTCGTCAAGCTGTTGGGTTTCCTGACCGTCGTCGAGCTGTTGGGTTTCCTGACGGAGTACGTGCGCGGAGGCAACACGCTGCAGCCCGGAGAGCACGAGCAGGTCCGCCACATTTTGGGCATACCTCCACCCAGCCAGCGTGCGCCCATTCGGCGAACGCCAAGCCATAACTTCTGCACGCATTCCTCCGCACCCAGCATGCGTGCGTCCGCCCAGCGAGGCGCACCGCATGTTCTACACCCAGCATGCGCATGCGTCCAGCCGCAGCGAAGCGCACGGCTGCGCTCAACACAAGCATTCCGCGCACCCCGTGGTGGTTGCCGCAGAACGGGACATCCTCACCCGTTCGGCTCGATGCTCGTCAGCAATCAGAGCACGTGGGGGGTCAACCAAAAGATGCTCGACTCGACTTAACCCACAACGAACTCGCATACTCCCGTGCCGTCTGGGGCAAGAAGAACGTACTTATCGTGTTGCCGAGCCCCGAGCCCGACGACGTGCCGAGCGCGTCGAACTTTTGGAACTACGCAGAGATCGCCAGCGACTACGGGGGCTCCCCCCACAAATGGGTAGATAACGTGGTGCGCAGCTCAGCCCTGCCCGCGTAGCATGCCGGCAACTTAATATGAATTGCCTCCCTCGCCTGTGCTGACCTTGCGTGCGCGCGCGCGCCCACACTCAGATGTCGGGGTCCAATTCGACGGTGTCCAAATGGTCGTGGGGCGAGACCCACATCGACTGGAAGGTTATTGGCCCTTACACGTTACCCGGCTACTCCCACAAGAATTGCGCAGCGGCTTACCAACTTGATCCAACTTTTGGCCGTATTAAGACCGATACCCTCGTATTGCTAATGGGCCCACTTGTGGCTTGGAAACGCGGGCACTCTACCCGCGCCTACGACTACAACATCTTCTGGCTACCCAGGTGCAACCAGCCAGGTTATGTGTATGGTGGGAAAGCAGAGATTGGTAATAGGGAAATGATCATGCGGGGCCCGTTGCCTTCCCACCAACTTGCAGCAGAGTTCAGAGAAGACCAAGCCGGGCTCTTTTCAGCCGTAGTCGCTCACGAGATGGGCCACATGTATGGCGCTTATCACGCATCGTGCATCAACAACAACAATCGCGGCTCGGTCGCTTGGTGCGACACGCATGTGAAGAACGTGTCGCTTGCTTGCAATACGAGTGGCGCCGTCTTGACAGAATATTGCGCACCACAGACTATTATGGGGTACACTATTAACCGGAATCAACCCCTGGGCCATCAGATGGACGGTTGGGCGCACCGTGCGTACTTTGTTATGAGCAGGATCACCTTCGGTTGGGCAGACACTCTCCGCTACCCAGTGCTCGTCAGCAAGATCGACTACGATCATGCAACCGATAGGTACATGGGCTGCGACCCGAATTGCAGCTTCCGGCTGCAACGGTCCGATGCGGCGTCGCTGGACAAAAACGCGTCAGTGGTCATAATCCTCCAAACGACGCACTCTACCAGCAACGGGGATCGATACTTTGTCTTCGAGCACCGGCTTAACAATACGTACGACATACGGAGTACTACGTCTATGCTCCTCATCCACTCGACGGACTTGCAGCGGAACATTGGTCGCCCCCCTGGCGTGTACGGCAACAAAGAGCAGGTACAACTCTATAGAAACACCAAAGGCGCCAAGGACATCATGGTCCGGACGTACGGTCCCACCTTCCTGACGGACTGCACGCCTAATACTAGCTCATGGGACGACTCGGGGTGCGCGCTCGGGCAAAGCATCGAGCTTGACACGGGGCACGAAGATGCGCCCATGAAGATGCGGGTTCACGTTCATCCGGCGCTGCTCGAGAGTGGGAAGCTGCTGAAGGTGACGCTTTCCCAGGTGGTCGGGCGAGGGCAAGGGCTGGCGCGACGCTAGCGCGACGCAAACGGCGGCACTCTGAACGCTGGCGGCACCCACGGCGCCAGGCCTGGTGGCGGCGCGCGCGCGGGTGAGGGCGTACTTTGACGGGATGACCGCAGACGGCATACGAAATACGTCTCAAAAGTAAAGTAAAAGTACAAAGCCTCTCACTTCAGGCAAAACGGTCTTCTAGAGTATCAAAATGAGTACGACCACTCAAATTTCCACGCGCGTCCTAGAGAGGGGGGACTCTCTCATGAGTCTCAAGGGGGGCGCGCCTGACGCCGGGCAAGTCGCCTATACAAGTCGCCCTGCCAAAGCGGAAACTTTCAGAGCGGGTCACCTCACGAGGCAACAAAAGCTCGCCTGTATGTTAAGTGATCATAGGCCGCTCCCAATGCCCGTTCTGCCATTTCACTCCGCCGTTCAATCCCCATTAATTAAGGGAGTCTAGGAACGCCCACACGCCACAGCCAGACTGAAACGCTTGGAGGGTCATTACGAACGTCATTATGAGAGAAACCGTCATACTACGTAGTAATGAACTTAGAGGGGGGGGGGGCGTTCATTAGGAACCTCTATTAGGTGTCTACCTACAGTCAATGATGACCCTCCTAGCTGAGCTCCGCATCCTCCCATTTTGGCCGGGCGGTATCCAAGGTATCGTTTGCAACGCGATTCATTCGCGCGACAATGGCACTGGAGATGCCACTGTAATTGGAACCATAAAAGTGGCGGAGGAGAGCGATATCGTAGTCGATCATCCCGGCAGTTGGATCATCTCCCATCCGACGCGAGCCACAGTCGGTGCAATCAGTCCCAAAGTCGCAACCCGGCCCAGAGCTGAAGTTGGTACCCAAGCCCCCATCCTGGCAGACCGCGTCTTTAGCCCAGCGGCACGAATCCGAGCAAACTGGCGTCAATGAATCAAGCACCAGTAGGTACCTAGCGCGTTTGAATAACATGGACATCATGGATACGTTTGCCTCTGCCGCCTCCGCCGCAGGGAAGCTCGTCCCGGAAACAACGTAGGCACCAGCCAACGAGGTGCAAATGCACGCCAGCCACACGAGAAGCAGCGAGGAAGCAGACATGCGATCGATTCAGTTCAGGCGCGGCTTTCAAAGGTGCTGACAGCGAACGCCGCACGCGGTGTTGGAAACTCGAAACCGTGCTTCTGCTTTGTTTGCGTCGTGCTGGGCGCAAGTTGCCGCATTCGGCGCTCCGGGCAAACATAGGCGTTACTGGCGCGCGTTTGCGGAGCAAACCACGCAGACGGCCACATCTCCGGTAAACCGTCGGTCTGCGGGGGGGTAGGGGGGGGTAGGGGGGGGGGTAGCGAGCGCACGGGCGCGCGGAAATAATGAGCCCGCTTTGTTTGGTTGTGGCTCGTCGCGCGAGCGAGCGAGATTCCGCGAGCGAGAGATCTTCGCGTTGCCGGCTTGATACACCGTTATACAACGGCTCGGGGTCGTTGCGGCGTAAAGCTCCTGGGTCTCCTGGGGGCGAGTCGGAATGACGCAGCACCGATCCTTGCGCGGAACTACGCACTTACTTACTCAATGGAGGCCGTTGCAAACGGCGCGTTGCTTGTGCGCGCCTGATAAGCAAGCGTTCCAACCGCCCGGGTGGCGAGAGTAAGATCACGCTCAACGCCGCGGCCGCCTTTTCAGCGTTCCCGGCACCTAGCTCAATTTTGTGGCCGTTGGACTCGTTTGTTTGGGTGGCCGCCAGTGAGTGAGTGTCCTTTTACTGGAAGCGCAGCACGTGCTCCACGGTCGGCCCAACGGTCGCATCGTACTCGTACGCCTCGCCGTGCTCCGTCAGCCAGCGCAGCCACTGCCTCCGGAGCCGCCCTGCCACACCGACGGTCTTCGCCACAGCCCCTGCTCCAGTGCAGAGGCCGCCTACGACTCGGCCGCCGCAGCTTCTGCGCGCCGCTCTTCGGCGGAGGGTAGCGTCGCTGACGCCGCGCTAAGCGCCGCCTGCGCGGAGCGCAGCAAAGCCTCGAGGCCCTCTCTCTGCCATTGGGCCCTCTTGTCATTGCCTCTTGTCTCTGCTCTGGAAAACAACGGACTCGAGAACAGACCTCCCTCGGCCAATTCGCAACTCTACTTACGGCACCCGGCAAAGCCGCTCGCCGCTCGTCGGTCGAATGTGCCGCCCGCCACTAGCTACACGTTTGCCATCTTCTCTCCTTCAACATCCATTTATTTATGCCGGCCACTCCGCGGAGGGCTGCCGTCGACGTGCTCTCATGCCCTGCCTCAAGACCATCGTCAAGCTGATGGGTTTCCTGACGGGGTGCGTGCGCGGAGGAAACACGCTGCAGTTTGAGCAGGTCCGCAAACTGCCCCCATTCAAACTTAACGCGCCATGCAGCGCCTTACACAAAATGTGGAGCTCGACTTGGAAACCATGCGACCTGTCGACGAACCGGTGAATGAGGACCCGTTCGACCGGGCCATGTCCGAACGCATAGACCGGGTCGTGGCCGAGGCCGTGATGCAGGCCAAGTCCAGGCGAGGAGGAGGCGACGCGATGACTCCGCAGGAGTCGGACCCGGCGGTCGAAGCTCTGGTGTCGGACACGCTCAAGCTCGTCGAGAAGGAGGCCAAACCCGGCTCGCCCTTTCGCTCCCGCGACTTTATCAAGCTCTTCTTGACCAACGTCTCCGAGTTCTCCGCTGCGACGCTGGCGAAGCTCTCGACGCTGCAATTTCTGTACGAGGAGACGGGCTCGGGCCTCGCGCTCGGTGCGCTCGGCTTCGTCATGCTGCTCTCGATGGTACCTGCCACGCTGTACGGCGGCGTGCTCGCTGACCAGGTCGACCGCAAGCGGCTCGTCGCCGTGTGCATGGCCGGCTGCTGCGCGGTCAGCCTGCTGCTCGGCCTGCTTGCGGCGTGCGGCCTGCTGCGCGCCTGGCACATCTTCGTCGCCACGGCCGGATACCAGGCGCAACGCCTCATCCGGGCGGGCGGGACATAGGGCTACTGGGGGCCGGGCCGGGCCCCACCCCACCCCTTACGCCCGCCGTGGCCTCTCTCCCTCCCCTCGGCACCAGATGGCGCGCCGCCTCGAGGGCTCGGCGCGAGGTGCGCTGGTGGCGGCGGTCGTGCCTGCCGAGTCCGTCCCCAACGCCATCTCCGTGGTGACCGTGGTGCAGATGGCGGGTGAGGTCTTGGCGCCGCTGCTCTTCGCGCTCGTCTCGGGCAGCCCCTCACTCGCGCCCGCATTCCTGCTGGCCGCGCTCGCCTACGCGCCCGCCGCGCTGCTGCCGCTCACCATCCACGCCGAGGGGCGCGCCGAGGGCGCGGCGACGGCGACGGCCCAGGGCGGCCGTGCGGCCGTGGCCTCGTTGGTGGAGGGGGTGCGCTACATCCTCGACCACCCCCTGCTGCCTGGCCTCTATGCGCTCGACTGGGGGCTCACCCTCTTCACCTTCTACAGAGAGCTCGTGCGCCCTCACCGCCCCCTCACACCCTGCCACTTCCCCTTGAACCGGCCCTCCACCGCGGCCCTCTACCGCGACCATCTATACCGCGAATGGCGATGCACGTGCGATGGCGATGCACGCGTGCGTGCCACGCTGCCCACGCCGCCCACGCCGCCCCCGCCGCCCACGCCGCCCACGCCGCCCACGCCACCCACGCCGCCCACGCCGCCCACGCCGCCCACGCCGCCCACGCCGCCCCACCGGTAGCGCTATGGCGCGCCTCTGCGTGGTAGCTGACGCCGCGCCGCCGTGCTGCCGCGCTCGTGCGCAGTTTCCGTACTTCGTCGCGTCCCTCTTCACCACCGCGCGCCTCGGCATGAGCGCGCGGCAGGCGGCGGCCGGGCTCACCATCGCCAACTACGTTGGCGGCACCATCGGCTCGAGTGCGACGCTGCTCTTCAACGCCTTCCCGTACAAGGGGCGCGCCGTCTGTCTAGCGACGCTCGCCTACGGTGCCTTCGCAGCGGTCATCGGATGCTCATCGCTGCTGCCTGTCGGTATGGCGGCGGTCTGCCTCTGTGGCGCCTTCGACGCCATCGGGTGCGCCGCGCCCGGCCTTGAACCCTCCACCACAAAGCCCAGCGTGCTGCCCGGCTCGACGCCGCGCCTCTGCTGCACAGGATGACCTTCCGCAAGACGGTCGTGCTCATCACGACGCCCGACCACATGCGGGGGCGCGCACAGGCGGGCCACACGCTCGCCGCCAACGCCGCCAACGCGCTCGGGCAGATGTACGTGGCGGCGATGGGCGCTGCCTTCGGTCTGCCGCTGACGATGGGTCTCGGCGGCGCGCTCACGTGGGCGGCTGTCGGCGTTGCGGTGTGGCGCATCCCGACGCTGTGGCGCTACAAGGACACGCCGGACGAGGCCGGAGACGGCGAGGATAGCGCGAAGCTGACGCAGCCGTCTGCGTGAGCGTGTGAGCCAGACCTTTCGTAGCCGGTGGTTTCGATCTCTCCATGAGGTCTTATCAGTCTTCTTTGACGTTACCTGATTTATCGCCGGGGTGCGGGTCCCGGTGCGCACACCTCAAGGCCCCCGCGCTGTACAGATGCTGCTCTCGCTTTATCCCATGATATACCTGCCAACGACGTGCTTTACTCGGCTGCCGGTGCCGGTGCGACTGCCGGTACACTCTATCCGCTGTGCGTTGCCTGAAGACGACATTTCTGCTATGCGCAAGGCCCTCGAGCGAACGCTCCTTCTGGAGGATACGTCCGACACCAGCAGCGACCGCTTTCAGGAGCCAAGCACTCCACCCAGCAGTGGCGGCGCGTCTCGCATTCGGCCAAGCGGGCAGCCCAGCGGTGGCGAGTTCCGCTTTCAGGAACCTAGCGAAAGCGGCCCTCCTATTGACGACATGGCATTAGGCCTCGCTGAGGTTCAGGACCTGGGCGAGCGAGTCGGCGGCCTTGCGTGGCTCGGCCTTACGTTCTGGGTGAATCTGCCCGGCATGCAGTACTTTGTGCTCGGAGCCTTCCTGCTCTTTGGCGCACTCTGCTCCATGGGCGAGTTTGGTGGCGTCCCGGCCCGATTCGTGGCCAGCGCGCCTCCAGCCGACGAGGGCGCCTACTACAGTAGCTACAGGAGGGCACCTACTACCTGGGTCAGCCCCGGCGTAACCAATGAGGGTGGTTACGTGTTAGAGGAAGCCCCTCCCATTGGCGGCGTAGAGTAATAAGTCTAGACGGGCCCTCTGATGACGCGACGTATCCTATCGACTATCGATATCGTCCGTGGCGGACGGTGGTGCCCGGCCGATAAACCCCGTACGGCGTTAAGATGATAAGAACGAAATGATTCCGAAAGGGGCAAAATGCACTACGGCTTATTTGCTTTAGTAAGAATAAAAGTAGCTCGATAAAGTTTATATAAAGTAGCGAGAGCGCGCGTTTCGGTTTGAATCAGCACGCTTTTAACGGCGCGCCCGCCGCCCGCGGCCCGGGACCGCGGACTCGCCCCAATTTGCCCTTTCGGGCCGCCAACCCCACAATTGGCAGCGGCGCGGTCGGGCGCCGTTCGCGTCCCCCTGGGAGGATCGGGACAATTCCTGGCGCTCTGGATATCTAGAACAGAGGCGGAGAGGGGTGTTGTAGAGGTATGTATAGTGTCGTATAGCGCTATACAGCTGTACAATGTACAGCGCTGTATAGCGCTGTATAGCTGTATAGCTATGGAGGGCCGTGACGCAACGCGTGTCCGTGTAAAGCGCCTTATACAGCGATTTTCGGCCTTATACAGCAACTTTCTATACAGAGGAATATACAGCAAACTATACAGCAAGTCGGCCCACGCGGCGCCCGCCCACACATCACAATGTGCATGTGCATGCACATGCACATGTCTGAGACCACCGCCACCTTCCTCGTTACTTCCTCGCCAAGCACGAGCTGTCCTCGTACACTGCCGCCTTCGACGAGCACGGCTGGGACTCGCTCCCCGCGCTCCAGGGGACATCTCCAACGATGACTTGAAGCAGCTCGTGAGCTCGTCACGGACGTGGCGATGAAGAGCGCTAGAGCGGCCACGCCGCACGTCTGCGGACCGCGCTGCCGAGTGCCGTCCGCCGCCGTCGCCGCCGCCGCCGCCGCCGCCGCCGTCGCCGCTGCCTCGTCGCCCGCGCCACCGCGGGGCCCGCTGTGCCGAACCCGCCGCCGAACCCACCGCCGAACCCGCCGTCACGCCCACCACCGAGCCCGCCGCCAATCCCGCAGCCGAGCCCGCCACCGAGCCTCCCACTGGCCTACCCAAACCTGTCGTCCGCCCCGGCCGGGCAGCCCGACGCTCGAGCCAGCAAAATTTCGATGTATAGCGCGCTATGCAGCAAAATATCGATGTATAGTCTATACAGCGGCTTGTACAGCAAAAAACGCGATGTATAGCGCTATACACGGGCACGCGTTGCGTCACGGCCCTCCATAGCTATACATCGCTATACAACGCTATACATTATATAGCTATACAGCTATACAGCGCTATACACTATACCACCTCTACAACACCTCTCTGATCTAGAAGGGCACGGCTGCACGCCCTGGGGTAGCTGGCTATGTAAGGTCATGGATGGCTTCTTGGCACCCGGGACCCGGGACCCGGCGCGAGCTCGAGCGGCGCGATCTCGACTCTCATGAGAGTCGAGGTCGCGCCGAGCTCGTGTAGCTGCCGGGAGGCCACTTACGGCCGTAAGATAAGATAGGATAAGATGGCTAGGTTTCACGCGCTACACGCGCTCGCGACGCTACACAATTCCGCAACGCTGGGCCCCTCACACCCAGACACAAATGCACGGTGTACGCTCCACTACCCCTTAGTGTACGGCGATGATGATACGCTGGTTCTACAGGGGCGTATCATCATCGTGAACTGGCCTCGTGAACTGGCCTGAACCCGGCCGCACCGATGCTGCAACACATATTGAACCAAAAGAATTTAGTAATCACGGAAGCGGCCCCGGCTTCCGCGCCGGGGCCGGCATCGGCTTCCGAATACCACTTACAGGCGGCCTCCACATACGGGCGGATGCTTCCTACATGTGGTGATAAGAGGTAAAAGAGATAAGATCTCTTATCTTATCTTATGTTCTTATCTTATCTTATCTCTTATCATAAGATAAGATAAGATCTTATCTTATCTTATCTCTTATCATGTGGTGTACGAGTGCAGGCAATAATAGTTGGGATGTCCGTCCCCGCGTCCCATGTTTAAGGGGGGGGTGTCCCCCTCGGCGTCCCATCTGACCCAAAATGTCCCCACAATAGGGTCCGATCACAAACCGACGCTACGCCTCGTACGCACGCCCTCACTTGGTCCGTTACGTCGCGTCTCGAA
>Ga0209302_10000968_pt1 | contig 16452 bp, 12 predicted proteins | sample ArcOceMetagenome_2_FD_187445 | JGI IMG/M metagenome (GOLD analysis project Ga0209302, IMG submission 187445) | Marine eukaryotic phytoplankton communities from Arctic Ocean - Arctic Ocean ARC135M Metagenome (SPAdes) (version 2) | ecosystem: Environmental > Aquatic > Marine > Oceanic | place... | reverse complement strand
TTTATTTAAAAAGGTTACAACGCGTCTACTGGCTACCTATTCGTTAACCCCCGGCTAACTACGAATCGCCCGTATACTACGCAAGCCGCTAGGCGCGGACTATGGGGTGGGGCCCTTTCGGGGCTCATTTCCGCGGCGGGCTTCCCCAGATAGGTGCCAGCGGTCGAGCGCCGCGCCAGCCTTGGGGCCCGAGCGAGCACACGGCGGCCCGGCGTGGCGATGCTTGGCCAGCGCCCCCTGGTCAGCCTCTGCCGCGTAAGCCTCTGGGTGATCCTTTTCGCCTGCGATTTCGTGAGCGGCAATGTCACGATGTTTGGAGGTGCGTCAAAATCAGCGCCAAAGAAGTCAGCGTCCAAGACGCCAAAGCTGCAAGGAGAAGAGTCTCCTCTCAAACAACCGCCGGCCAAAGAGCCGGCGGCCAAGCAGATGCCAGCGAATACATGTAAACGTGCTGTCGAAAAGCCTGCAGCCAAGACGCAGAAGGACAAGCTCTCCGAGCGCGAGGCCACACCCAAGACTGAGGCTGATGACGTCATGGTGCCACACGCGAACTGATCTCTGCGCCCCTGCGGCTCACCTTACGCCGAACCCTGCTCTCGCCCGCAGTCGCAAGAAACCGTGCAGCTAACCCTAACCCTAACCCTAACCTAACCCTAGCGCTAACCCTAACCCTAACCGTAACCCCAACCAGGTTATTGCATCAGCCAAGAAGCTCGAAGGCAAGCCACACGTGTCGAGTTGCACACCGGATGATCTGACATTTGAGCTGCCAGCGTGCGAGCCCTTCGCCCGATCGATCACGGGCGACACCAAGACATCTGAAGCCAAGTCGGCCCCCGCCGCCGATGGTGGACGCAAGTCGGGCGCCACATGGTCTTGCAAGCGCCCCCCCGGCCATGTCCTCTGGCCGTGCTCGTTTTTGCTCAGCTGCTTTGGCACTGCCTCGCGCCTTCCCCGCCTTATACTTGCCCTGTTTGCCCTTTTCGGCTCTGTCAACGCCGAGCCATGGCGACACGCCGAGTCTCTGGGCACCCATGCCCCCGTGAACACCGGCACCGTTGCCTATCAGGGCCCAGACGATCCCCTCAACTTCAACTTCAACCTGAGCCGGAACGCAAGCTCAGAGTGCCCAACGCAGTGCTTCGACCCGTCCATCCCATGGTGGTACCGCGATGAGTGCCAAGCGTGCCGACTGAACGAGATGACCTGGATCAAGGAGAGGACTTGGACATGTCCGCCAACATGGCCACCACGAAGGCTCTTCGTAATCTTTTCCATGCAGCGCTCCGCTACACAAACGGCATGCTACAGTGCCGACGCACTGCCCGACACAGCGTGTCGCGGGGAGCTGCTCAATCAAGGACTCTATCCGAGAAGTGGTATCGACCCTGAGCGTGAGCTGCGAGACAGCTTCGAGGCGACGCGCTCAGCCTCCGGCCTGGCTCCTTGTACGTGGGGCTTCAGGCTCCTGTCCGATCCGCAGCCAGACCCGCAGCTACTCAGGTGGCTGTGGGATATCTTGGACGCGTCGATCATTCTCGAGCGGCTCAACGGTGCGTTGCGATGGCCACCTCTCCTTTCCTTTGGCCCCTACCGACTGTGAGTGAGCCCCTGTGGCAGTGACCAGTCAACTCGAGTCGCTGAGGCGTGCCAAAGCCACTGGTTGCTGGCGCAGCCGCGAGTTTTGCCCCCAAACTACGGTCAACGTCAGTCAGACGGACGTGATTGCACACACAGCAAAGGCGCGCGAGTGGTATTCTATGGTGCGTTCGCATGCTGCGGAGCACCCGCGCACGCCGCTCTTGTCGCTAACGACTGAAGGCTTCTTGCAAATCCCTCAGACGCTCCGGAGCTCTTACTTGGGCTCCTTTCTGGAGCCGGTGGCCAAGGTGGCGCCAAAGTCGAGGGCGGTGCAAGTATGGCGCCCGCTCACCCAACAGGACGTTGCAACGAGACGGTGGCTCAGTAGCGCTGCATCAGTACGGCCGTGGCTGCTGAACACGACACGCATCTTCCCATTTTTCTTTGATGGCACGCCTGTGCCCCTGCCTGCCGCCTCTGACGGGCAGTGGGTGACGCTTTGCCTCCTGCCAAAGGCGGGCTCAACGGCGCTCAAATCGGCCATCGTGGCTGGACTGGGCGACCGTGGCTACACCTTTGATCTTGATGGTTCAGACGGCTGTAGATCCGTGCACTGCGCAGCACTGCCATACACCCTGCCTGGAGCTGACGTCTTCGATCAAGCCCTAGCCTATATAATTGTGCGGCATCCCGTCGTCCGTCTGCTGAGTGGGTATCTTGACAGAACACTGGTCCGTGCGCAAGAGTTGCACAACACTACGTTTGAGAGATTTGTCGACATCATTGTGGGGTCGCTGCCTGAAGAGCTGAATCCGCACTATCGGCTCCAGAGCAGCCAGTGTGGTGTGGGCCTGAAACGGTACACCATCTATCAGCTGGAACGGATCGTAGAGTGGCGGGACGCACTGTTCCGCACCCTCGGGATTGAGGGTCGCCTCCAGATGCTGGACGTCATTAGCCACCACACGCCTCGCAGCCGGCCGACCGAGCAGCTCGTGAGGGAGTACTACACTGACGCTCTTTTGGCCAAGGTGAACGCTTGGGCACAGGCTGACATGAAGCGTTTTGGTTACATGCCGTGGACATTCGAACCGCCAATCCCTCCTGCCGAGGACCGCAGTGCAGTAGCGCCTCAGCAGCTGCTGCGGCCCAGAGCGAGCGGCAAACCTACGGCTGTGTGCGACTTGTGTGCCGAGCAGTGGGTCTTTGTGCTGGCAACCGGCCGCTCCGGTTCGACATCGATTGTAGAGGCGCTCAACTCCCTGCCTGGGGTGAGTCTGGCCAATGAGCTACAGGCTTCGCTCGACGCCTCTGCCACACTGCTGGAGCGATACTTTGAGACGCTTCAGAGGATATCGGTCACCCCCAATGCGACTGGCACGGCAATGGAGTCTTCGGTGGTGCCGCACGAACTGCTTTGCTCACTGCAGGGGTGGTATCGCAGCCTGATCGGCGTAGCGACAGGCCAGAAGTCGGTCATGGGGCCATCTGCTCGGCAGGCGACGCTTGGTTTGAAAGAGCTGGTCACCTTGCGCTCTCACAGCACGTTTTTTGACCATGAGAACCGCCTTCCGCCTGCGCGCCACCTTCCCGTGGATGCGGATGCACCAGAGGAGCCACTATGGTTGCAGCTCTTAGACGAGGTGTTCCCTTGCGCACGCATCGTCCTCAATGTTCGGCGCAACACAACGGCGCAGGCGCGCTCTGCCTTCCACCGCCAGCAGGGCACAGCACCGCACGAGCTTGACGTGCTCAATGCGCAAGTAGGGCGCTGGCACGCGGCCAGAGGCGGCCGCCGGTCGTTTCGCCTCGATCTCGAAGAGTTCTCGCCGCTACGCTTCCACGAGCTTGCAAAGTGGCTGGGGCACGAATGCTCCTTTGCTGAGATGCCGCACTCAAATGCAAACTCAGAGTACTCCTCAGGCCTCGAGCGCGTGCAATACCGGTGCGACGGCGCTGAGCTGAAGTCGTTGCCGCTTGGGGCGCGGCTCACTCTAGGCATCAAGCATACCGCAATCTTTGCAGATCGTGGCCGGATGCTGGCGGAGCTTCTACGCAGCATTCGGAGTTTCTACCCCACTCTCGCCGTGGTGGTTGCATACGATGGCTACCATGAGTTGGTGCCGACGGAACGCCCAGAGCTCGAACGCTTTGTACGGCTCAGCAACTCGTCGACTGGCTTGTCACACGGGCGCAACCAAATTGTTGCGCACACCACTACAGAGTTCGTGATGATCCTAGATGATGACGTCCTTTTCCATCCCTCCACGCGCCTGGAGGCGCTTGTTGGTCATCTTGACCGCGACCCGCAGCTCGCCCTGGTTGCAGGCTGCTACGCTCCTGACACTTGTCACGCTTACATGCTGACCATGGAGGGCCAGCAGGCGGTGGCCACCGTACTGGAGCAGCAACAGGGCCCAAAACGAGGGCTTGTTTCAGCACAAGTGGTCCAGAATGCCTTTGTGGCCCGCACATCTGTCCTGCGAGAGAATCCATGGGACGGCAGGCAGCAGATGATGGAGCACGAGTCCTTCTTTGCTGCGCTTGCGTCTCGAGGACAAAAGGTCGGCTTCGACGCAGATGTGACGCTGGTCCACCAGCACGAACTTGCCGAGAGCAAAGCCTACGCACGCGCGCGCCACAGTGAGAAGCACTTCTTTCAATACCTGTGCCGCAACTTCCCGAGAATTCAGTCGTGGGCATTACCATGGTTCAACGTGGACTGCACTGCACGCACTTACGGCCCTGCGACAGAGGTTGACTCCATTCCACCCTTGCCCTTGGAGTGGAGCTTGGTAGACGACGGCTCCACCGTCACCTACATCCCTGAGTCCGTCACTTGCTTTGTGGTTATTCTCAGTGCAGCAGGACACGTCGAGGCACGGGACGAGCTGCGCGACGGCTGGCTTCGCCATTTCACATTGCACCAGATCGCCTGGGACTACGCCTTCTTTGTTGGTGGTGCGAACCACACGGCCGGCATGCGAGGAGACATTGTCCGACTGGCAGCTCCAGACGACTATGAGCATCTCGCTCTCAAGGTGCTTGCGGCCCTGCGTTGGACGGTAGACAACCTCCGCTCGCAATTCCTACTTAAGGTGGATGAGGACACTTGGGTTGATCCAACGGCCATCGTGTCCTGGCTGACGTCCAATGCAATGGGGGCTGCCCCCTTCTATGGCGGCGACCTCATAGAAGGCTGCGTTTACCGTGAAGGCAAGTGGGCGGTTGCGCCCAACCTCTACCCTGCAGCATCTTATCCAATCTACGCAAGAGGGGGTGGCTATGTGGTCTCTGCTTTGGGGGCGTCCCAGATCCTCCAGGCTATCACAGCCGCCCAGTCTCCCGTGCTGGAGAATGTGGAAGACGCCACAATTGGTCTTGCGGCTGCAGCGCTACAGATAACCCCAACTTCAATCGCTGGCTTCAGAGATAGTTACCACTGGTTGGAGCCTCTGACAAAGGCCTCAGACAAGGAGCTTGACGAGGTGCTCGAGAAAGCTGCGGATGACTGCTGCAGCTCCGGCACTCTCCTGTACCACAAGCCAATCGACATGCGTAGGTGCGAGGCGTGCCGCAGTGCGCAGAAGACCGAGACAACAGTGGCTCCAGGATCGTCCGTCGTTCCATCGTCAGCTCTCCCCCAGGACGCGCGCATGGACACGCGGCAGCTGCGGCAGAGGGTGAGGTTGCTGTCTCTCACCAGTCCGCCGCCGCCGCGAGCACCGCCAGCACCGCCAGCACCGCCAGCACCGCCAGCACCACCGCCCTCGCCCCCGCCACCCTCACCCCCGCCCTCGCCGCCATCGCCGCCTTCACCCCCACGGCATCCACCACAACCACCATCACCCCCTCCACCACCGCCGTTACGGGCGTGGCTTCATCGAGTTTCTTTTCACAACTTTTCGCCGCCCCCGCCAAGCCCGCCAAATTTGCAACCGCGTGCGCCACCGTCGCCACCTTTGCAGCCGCCATTGCCACCGTCGCCGCCATTGCCGCCATTGCCGCCATTGCCGCCACCGCCGCCGCCATTGCCACCATCGCCTCCACTGCAACCAGGGTCACAGTACGCCAGCTCGCCGGCAGAGCTTGCTTTATGGCTTGGAGATAGCTCCGTCAGTACGATTATACTGCTGGCCGGCACGTACTTGGTGGATACTACGCTTTCAATTGACCGTGCCGTGACCATCAAAGCGGAGGTAGCCGGGACCGTCATGCTAGACGGCCAAGGAGATAGGCGGGTCGTTCTCGTTTCTTCTGGAGGCGTGGCTGAGCTGATTGGGCTGAACATCACTGGAGGATCTGCGGAAGAGGTGAGCCGCACCCGCTGCATGATCACTTGCCGGCCGACCATGCCCGCGCTTCACAGTGTCCCCTCACATGCCCTCTTTGTGCTCGCAGGGAGGTGGCCTCTTCATTGAGAGTAGTGCTGTGGTGAATATGACCGACTGCAGCATCAACGAGAACCATGCACTGCTAAATGGTGGTGGCATGTACATCCTTGGTGCCGTCAATCTCGTGCGCTGCAAAGTCCACGATAATGTCGCTGTAGGTGCGGGCGAGAATTTTGAACCATTTGGCGCAGGCTTATATCTTTACGGTTACGTGGAAGTCACCATCATTGACAGCGACATCTACCAGAACAGAGCTGCTTCAAAGGTTGAATATGCATTCGAAACCAGGCCCAAGAATATAAACCCAATCACGAAGCATAGCACTCATGACACCCCACGGCTATGCCTTGCAGGGTGGCGGACTCGCAACATATGGGGGTTGGAGCTCCAATATACATTCTTACCTGTCGATTCACAACAGCCGGATTCATGACAACCAGGCCAGGGTGGTGAGCCCGCCAATAAACCCCCCTCATGCAAATCCAGCGCCCCACTCTCCGGTGGAGGGTTGCGGCATGCTCTCTTCTTCTTTTGATATCAGGGTGGTGGACTGTTCCTTGGTTCTACGTTGACTACAGTTCTTCACGCCAGCAAAATCTACTCGAATATCGCAGAGGAGGTAAGTTGCGACAGTATCGAACCTGTGGCGTGGCATGTTGTTCGATGCAGACATTTTACACCATGTCACTTTAACTACTCAGGGCGGCGGCATCATGCAGAATACTGCCGACATCCTGCAGATAACGTCTACCATTGTGGCTGATAACATTGTGCAGTCGCCTTCCGGCGGTGCAAACTTCTACGTGAGTTATGGTGGGAGAACCGCAAGCTTGCTACTCCCTGCACCGCCGGGCTACTGGCTACCAGCGGTCGAGTGCACGATCCAACGCGATGCATGCCATTACAATGACAAGGCATGCCGTATTGCTGAGGCAAGATGCTCATTGGATGGGTCCGACAACGTTGACAGATGCAATCCGAGCTCTACCAGTGACTGCGCACTCGTCTCGGAACGCCAGTCCTGTGATTGGCGCACCTCGCCACAAGACCTCGGTAAGACAGCCTACGTGCTGACTCAAGGTCATTATGACCAGGCGTATCCCTTCCCCTGCGCGGCGGGCCTGCTCGGGGGCAGTGGCTCGCTCGCAAGCGAGCAGACAACCGCATTGTGTGCAGGATTGTGTCCAGCCGGCTTCACGTGCGGCACCGAGGCAACAGTGGTGCCGGCTGTCTGTCCACCAGGGCATTATTGCCCAGCAGGCAGCACCGTGCCATTGCCATGTCCAGCTGGACGCTTCAATAGCGCCAATGGTTCGCAGAGCATGGAAGAGTGCACACCAACAGACCCGGGCTTCTACACGTCCGCGGGCAGCACCGAGCAGATGGCTTGCCGTGCTGGGACCGCCGCCCCAATCGCCGGCATGGGCGCATGCAACAGGTGCACACCAGGTACCTTCCAGGCCAAGGCGGGGCAGGTGGCGTGCGTTGCGTGTGAGCCAGGCTCGTACTGTGCCGAGGGCGCGGCGGCGGCGCTGCCCTGCGCGGAGGGCTCCTACTCCAGCTCCACCAGCCTCACGAGCGCCATGGAGTGCGCGCTGACCGATCAGGGCCACTACGCGCCAGCCGGCAGCACACAGCAGACCCTCTGTGGCCCTGGCACGTTTGCGCCAAACGTGAGCATGGGCGCTTGCGTCAAGTGCGCCGCGGGCACCTTCCAGGATGAGGAGGGCAAGCTGACGTGTAAGCCGTGCACAGCTGGCTCCTACTGTGCTGAGGGCGCGGCGGCGGCGTTGCCGTGCAAAGAGGGCTCGTACTCCAGCTCCACCAGCCTCACGCGCGCCGCCGAGTGCACGCTGACCGATCAGGGCTACTACGCGTCAACCGGCAGCACACAGCAGACGCCTTGTGCCGCTGGCACCGCCCAAGCAAGCGCTGGCATGGGCTCGTGCAGCAAGTGCGCCGCGGGCACCTTCCAAGATGAGGAGGGCAAGCTGACGTGTAAGCCGTGCACAGCTGGCTCCTACTGTGCTGAGGGCGCGGCGGCGGCGCTGCCCTGCGAGGGGGGCTCTTACTCCAGCTCCACCAGCCTCACGCGCGCCGCCGAGTGCACGCTGACCGATCAGGGCTACTACGCGTCAACCGGCAGCACACAGCAGACGCCTTGTGCCGCTGGCACCGCCCAAGCAAGCTCTGGCATGGGCTCGTGCAGCAAGTGCGCCGCGGGCACCTTCCAGGATGAGGAGGGCAAGCTGACGTGTAAGCCGTGCACAGCTGGCTCCTACTGCGCTGAGGGCGCGGCGGCGGCGCTGCCCTGCGAGGGGGGCTCCTACTCCAGCTCCACCAGCCTCACGCGCGCCGCCGAGTGCACGCTGACCGATCAGGGCTACTACGCGTCAACCGGCAGCACACAGCAGACGCCTTGTGCCGCTGGCACCGCCCAAGCAAGCTCTGGCATGGGCTCGTGCAGCAAGTGCGCCGCGGGCACCTTCCAGGATGAGGAGGGCAAGCTGACGTGTAAGCCGTGCACAGCTGGCTCCTACTGTGCCGAGGGCGCGGCGGCGGCGCTGCCCTGCGAGGGGGGCTCCTACTCCAGCTCCACCAGCCTCACGCGCACCGAGGAGTGCACGCTGACCGATCAGGGCCACTACGCGTCAACCGGCAGCACACAGCAGACCCTCTGCAGCCCTGGCACGTTTGCGCCAAACGTGAGCATGGGCGCTTGCGTCAAGTGCGCCGCGGGCACCTTCCAGGATGAGGAGGGCAAGCTGACGTGTAAGCCGTGCACAGCTGGCTCCTACTGTGCCGAGGGCGCGGCGGCGGCGCTGCCGTGCAATGAAGGCTCATACTCCAGCTCCACCAGCCTCACGAGCGCCGAGGAGTGCACGCTGACCGATCAGGGCTACTACGCGCCAGCCGGCAGCACACAGCAGAAGCTCTGCAGCCCTGGCACGTTTGCACCGACCAGGAGCATGGGCGCTTGCGACAAATGCGCCGCGGGCACCTTCCAGGATGAGGAGGGCAAGCTGACGTGTAAGCTGTGCACAGCTGGCTCCTACTGTGCCGAGGGCGCGGCGGCGGCGCTGCCATGCAAAGAGGGCTCTTACTCCAGCTCCACCAACTTCACGAGCGCCGAGGAGTGCGAGCTGACTGATCAGGGCCACTACGCGTCAACCGGCAGCACACAGCAGACGCCTTGTGCCGCTGGCACGTTTGCGCCAAACGTGAGCATGGGCGCTTGCGTCAAGTGCGCCGTGGGCACCTTCCAGGATGAGGAGGGCAAGCTGACGTGTAAGCCGTGCACAGCTGGCTCCTACTGTGCTGAGGGTGCGGCGGCGGCGCTGCCGTGCAAAGCGGGGTCTTACTCCAGCTCCACCAACCTCACGAGCGCGGAGGAGTGCACGCTGACCGATCAGGGCCACTACGCGTCAACTGGCAGCACCGGCCAGACGGCGTGCAATCCAGGCACGTATGCCAACGAGCCTGGAATGCCGACATGCACGTCGTGTGAACCTGGTAGATACCAGCCGAACTTCAAATCCACACGGTGCGTTCTATGTGCAGTCGCATCCTACTGTCCTGGCTTTCGCACAACGTCTCCAACTCCTTGTCCCGGAGGTACGTTTTCGAACATCACCGGGCTTTCTGCCGACTGGCAATGCACACCCGTCGAGCCTGGCTTCTGGGCACCCACTGGCTCGACGTTTCCAGAGGAGTGTCCGACGAGTGGCTTTACCTGCCCAGGGCGTGCCCAGGACAAGGTGAATGACCCGCCGGGATCAAAGCCACTTCTTGTGAATTCAGGTCAAGCGAGCATCAACATCAAAGAAGACATCATTATCTTCAGCCTCGCGCTTAATGCAAGTCTCAATGAGTACGATGAGGATGCGGCCATTGCGGAGCTCGCTACACACTACAAAGTTGATGCGAGTCTGATCAGCGTTGAGGCCACCCCGATGAGCTATGGACGCAGGCTTGCATCGAACGACATTATGAAGCCGGACGGCAATCTTCTCCTTAGAATCACCATCCTCGTGCCAAAGGCGTCGAAGGGCAAGTTGGCAGCTCCTGAGACGCTTTCGAGTCGCCTTGCCGAACTTGACACGCCTGTACTGTTTGGCTCTAGCACTGTGCTGTCACAGAACATGACCATCTCGACGCTTTCACGGCAAGAGAGCGTCGAATGTCCCGTAGGCTACTGTGAGGCCTGTGCCCATCAAATTCCAACTCCCATCAAACCCTTGCCTGAGCCTTAGTTTACTCGTTTGGCGTGGCAGGGTGTAGTGCCGGCTTGACAGTCGAGTGCGGCAGCAATACATACCAACCAGACATCAACCAGAACTTCGCTGGCGCATGCCAGCAGTGCCCTGAAGGTGCAGTGTCACCCAAAGCATCGGTCAGCATCGAAGACTGCAAGTGCCGGGCGGACTACTACGACAGCAAGCCCACCACAAACGAGGTGTCCTGCCAGCTATGCACTGCAGGATCATCATGCCCTACCATCGGGACCACAACTGCGACCATTGTCGTCAACACAGGCTGGTACAGAAGCACTGCTTCGAGCATCGATCTCCGTCGCTGCCCGGACGGCGCCAAGGATGGCTCAGGCTGCGTGGGCGGCATTGGCGACGAGGGACCCTGTAAAGCGTACGCCGCGCACGGCCTTTCCGTCCCCAGTGCTCCATGCCAATCACTCACTCGCACACACGACATGGCAGATGGTTGAAGGGTCCGTACTGCAGCTTGTGCAACGTGAGCGATGGCTCGCGCTACTACAACAGCGAACTTTCCGAGTGCGTGTTGTGCGACACAGACGATGCAGAAAAGGCTGCCGCTTACGTGGGTGGCTTCCTAGCTGTTCTCTCTGCTGCCATTCTTCTCGTGTGGTTCCGCCCAGACCGCAAGGTCAAGTGCCTTGTCCGGCTCTACCTCCGACTCGGCTCGCTGTATACCCAGGTCTCACTCCGTGCCAAGTACACTGATGACGATTCGAACCCTGGTGTGGGCAACGGTAGATTGGCGGATGCTGTGAGCCCGTTTGTTTGCCCTTTGGCAGGATCAAGCAATGCCTGGGCTTCTATCAGGTCCTGCTCGTGCACGCGCCACGCACTTGATCAGCCTTACCCTTACCCTTACCCCAACTCCTACCCTACCCCTACCCTAACCCACCCCTACCCCTACTCCTACTCCTACCCCTACGCCTATGCCTACTCCTACCCCTACAAATACCTATAGCCGTCCTTCTCACCCTACTACTAACCTTACTTAGGTTGCAACGCGTGTGCCCGACGTATTTTTGGTGCCGTTTCCCAAGCAAGCGCAGAGCGTACTCTCTATTTTTGAAGTCTTTAACGTGAACATCGGAGGGCTGTCCCTTCCGCTCTCATGCATTGGACTAGGGACTTTCTGGGAGCGCATGTTCTTTACGCTCATCTTCCCTATCGCCCTCGCCGTTTTTATCCTTGTCGGCTCGATGATGTATGCCTTCACCATAAGGATGAAGACGGGTGAGAAAGATGCCAAGAAGTCTCTGTTGGCTGGTGGCCTGCTTGCACTGCCAAAGTTGCTCTTACTCAGCTTTCTAGTGTTCCCAATGGTTAGTTCCACCGCCTTCCAAGCGTTTTCTTGCGAGACGTTTGACAGTGGCGATGGATCGGCCGATAGGTCGTTCTTGCTAGCCGACTTTGCCATCGAGTGCGGTACGCCTGAGCACCACGACGTGCAGAATCTCGCTTGGATTGGCATCCTGCTGTACCCCGTTGGTATTTCGGGGCTCTACATGATACTCTTCCGCAAGGCGAACAGGGCAATCCTCAACGAGAGGCCAACTGCGCTCAGTAGGGCACTTGGCTTCCTCACGCTAGACTTTGAAAAGGAGTGGTACGCATGGGAGCTCTTTGAGGCGAGCTGACACCCCCATCCTCACCTTCACATCTCCTCCCAAGCCCCACATTGAGAGCACGTGCTCCAAACTGCCCAGGCGTGGAAAAAGCTCTTCCTCGTGGGTTTCTGCGTCCTCATCATGCCTGGCAGCATTATGCAGCTGATGATCGCCTTTGTCTTTGCGCTCGTTTTCATGTTGTGCACTGCAGTTGCCTCGCCTTTTCGGTCTGATGTAGACGATCACGTTGCCACGGCTTTTGGGTTTGCCTTGGTGGCGGTCTTGTTCTTTGCCCTCGTCATCAAGGTGAACGTGCTGACCGAGGCGGTGGACGACTTTCTTGTGGGTCAGTTGAGGAAGAACTTCGAGTTCAACATCGTGGTTGTGTCCATTGGCTTGACTATTGCGGTCGCCAGTGCGCTTGTCGTGACGGCACTCATGGCATTACAACAGTTCATGCACGCTGCCCAGACACCCGTTATCAAGTTGAGGAGCACGTTGGGGCTCCCAGCACTCACCATCAAGCAAGGTATCATCTGGCATATGTTTCTGTCTCACATTTGGAGCACGGGGCAGGACCAGTGTGCAACCATCAAACGCCAACTATCAGTGCTGCTTCCAGGGATATCCATCTTCCTGGTATTCCACAACCCTGACGCCCCCTCCTAACTCTAACACCTGACCCTAACCCTTACCTTCAGCCTAGCCCTAACCCTACGTAACCCTATAACCCTGACCCTATAACCAGGACGTGGATGATCTGGAGTCGATCGACGCACTAGAGGAATACATTGACGCCTCACAGGTCATCATGATTTTTGTGTCACAGGGCTACTTTAAATCGAAGAATTGCCTTCGGGAGGCGCGCACCGCAATGCAGAAGGTCAAGCCGCTGGCACTCGTCTTCGACCCTGTGCGTGGTGGAGGGACGCTGAAGTTCATCAAGGAAGAGGAGTGTCCCGTTGAGCTGAAAGCCATCTTTGAAGGCCGCAAGATTATCGAATGGCACAGAATCAAAGACTTTCAGCTGGTTTCTCTCAAGCTCCTCGCCGCGGAGCTCCTCTTCTCCTGCCCTGGCTACGAGGAGCTGTATTGCGCCTCATGTCCAGATAACGATTCGGAGCTGTCCAAGAATAAGACGTTGTACGAGAACATCTACGTTCCAGGAGAGATTACCGAGAAGCAGCTCAGCTTCTCCGCAAAGGTCCGCGTCTACGCTTCCCCTAACAACCCGGGTGCACAGGAGGCAGTCAAGGTATTCCAGGGCGCGATGTCGGGGCTCGAGCTGTCTGCATCCCCACCCCCCACGGCAACGCACTTCTTGCTCTACCTGGCTGAATCGACGTTCGTGGGTGAGGCGGGCGAGAGGCTTGCCCAGGAGGTGCACACTATGATGCGCAGGGACCTTCCCATTGTGATGCTCCACGAGAATGACCCAAACAATGGAGGCTGCGAGTTTTCCCACTTCTTTTCGACGACGCCTCAGGGTTTGATCGCCGATGGGCTGTATAAGGCCCTTGCCCTCGCCTACTACCCCGGCCACTTTCGCCCAGTCTCGCTCGCTCTCGTTGCCAAAAAGCTCGGCGCGGTGTCTCGTCGCTCATGGGGGAGTCGCCTGTCCGCACGGCACGTCGGTGCCACTAAGGTCAAGGGCACCTCAGTGGAGCTGGCGCAGGTCAGTGCCGCGTCACCCACCACCATCGCGCGCGAACCTACCGCCAACTGCTTCCGCGAGCGCGCCGCCGCGCAAATCGCCGCGCCGCTCGCCCCGTCCGAGGTGATGCACACGGCCCTAACCCCATCCCCCTACCCCCGCTAGCCCCTAGCCCCAACCCCAACCCCCAGCCCAAACTCAACCCCAAGCCCCAAACCCCAGCCCCAATCTTAACCCTGCCCCCACCTCAGACCCCACAACTCTCCCCCAAAACCCCTCACACACACACCCCATCCCCACCCCCAAGCAGGTGACGCACACGGCGCTCCTTGTCAAGACCCCGCGCGGCTTTGGCATCTCGCTCGACAGCCAGAGCAAGGTCGCCGGTTAGGGTTGGGGTTAGGGTTAGGGTTCGGGTTCGGGTTAGGGTCGACAGCCAGAGCAAGGTCGCCGCGGTTAGGGTTGGGGTTAGGGTTAGGGTTTAGGGTTAGGGTTAGGGTTGGGGCTGGGATTTGGGTTAGTATTATAGGGATTTCTCAACAGTCAGAGCAAGGCCGTTGCCCTCTCACCGAACCCTAACCCTAGCCATGACCCCTACCCTAACCCCAAGCTCTAACCGTAATTCTCACCTTAACCCCTAACCCCTAACCCGAACCGAACCCCCCGAAACCCGAGCACGAGCCCGAGCCCGAACCCGAACCTGAACCCTAACCCTAGCCAGGTCGTCGCCATCTCAGCCGACTCGCAGGCAGCGCGCGCTGGGGTCAAGCAGGGCGACGTGATCGTCGCGATCGATGGCGCCGCGCTCCGCGGCTCGAACCCCAAGCCCTAGCCCTAGCCCGGATCTTAACCCTAGCCCTAGCCCAAGCCTTGATCCTGACCCTGACCCTGACCCTGGCCCTAGCCCTAGCCCTACCCCAGCCCGAACGCCAATCCTAATCCCCCACGCCTACCCCTACCCCTACCCCTACGCCTACGCCTACACCTACCCCTACCCTTTACCGTACCCCTACCTCTGCCCCTGCCCCTAACCAAGGCGGCGCGCTCAGCGGCTCGGCCTCCTCCGCCTTGGCCGCCGTCGCTATCGGCACCTCGGTCACCTTCGGCCTCGCCTCTGCCGGTAGAGACCTGTCCCTCGCCCTAGCCTTAGCCTTTGTAACCCTTACCCTGTAGTAGCCCTAGCCCTAGCCCTAGCCCTAGCCCTAGTCCTAGCCCTACCCCTACCCCTGGCCCTAGCCCTCACCCAGGCCCAATGCCTCACCCTGGCGCGGCCCCGGGTCCGGCCGAGGAGTTGCAGCTCGCTGGCACGCTGCACAAGCGCTCGCACAGGAGCGGCATGTACCAGAAGGTCAAGGTGCACCTGGGCTGGGGTTAGGGGTAGGGGTAGAGCTAGGCTTAGGCTCAGGCTTAGGGTTGGTTGCACAGGAGTGGCATGTACAAGAAGGTCAGGGTGCGCGCCCTCCCAACCCGACCCTACCCTTAACCCCTACTCCTACCCCTAATCCCTAACCCTACCCCTAACTCTAACCCTACCCTTAACGCCTAGCCCTAACCCCTCCCCCTAACCAGGTGACCATCGAGGGCGCCACGCTGTGCTACGTTGACGCCAAGAGCGAGAAGGCGCCCTAACCTTAGGGTTAGGGTTAGGGTTAGGGTTAGGGTTAGGGTTAGGGCCTAGGGTTAGAGCCCCGCCCCCCTAGCTAGCCCTAGCCCTAGCCCTGGCCCCAACCCTAGCCGTAGCCCTTGTCCCAACCCTAGCCCTCCACCTACCCAGGAGCCCTCTGTGCTGCAAGGGACGCACGTGGAGCGCCTCGAGGTGGCTAGCCGCGCCACGCTGAGCCTGACCCCCCTAAACCCCAACCCTAACCCTTACCCCACCCCCAACCCTAACCCCACACTCAACCCTAACGCTATCCCTACTCGAGGTGGCCAACCGCGCGACGCTCGATTTTGTGCTAATCACCAAGCATAACAGCCCCGAGCGCGGGCGCACCCACAGCTTCCGCGTCAGCACGTGCGCGGCCGCGTTACCTAGTTATCAACCCCAGCACTTGGCGCACCCCGCGGCGTCCGCGTGAGCACGCCCACTCGCTGCCGTGCGCGCTGCGTCCGTGGGCGTATGGCGGACACGTGTTGGCCGTGACACACACTAGCCCTACCCCTCACCAGGCATGCCGAGTTCGAGCGCTGGATCGCGGGGCTGCAGCACTGGCTCGACTCGGCTCTGAACACTGAGTTGACTCGGCTCTGATGCACGCCACCGGCGCCGGAGGGGCGGCTGGAGAGGGCGGATCACGCGCCAGCGCCACAGTGCCACAGGAGCCGCCACCACGCCGGGAGCGGCTCGGTATCTTATTGCCTGGCTGTGCCGGCTTTTTCTGCTTTGGGGGGGCGGGACAGGGCAGTGTGTTAGGGCTTTTGGGGTGACGGAACTTGTTTGCTTTTGGTGTGGTGCACGCGTAGGTCGGGCAGATCCTCTTAAATTGTAACGTTTTTAAGAGGTAATTCGTCCGTCCCACTGAGACGCTCGCTCGGTGCCACGATGCCGCCTGGGGCGGCCACGGCCGGACTTGGTTAGCTGTCTTATGACACGGCGGCACCCTGGGGCCGTGTCATGAGACCGTGCTTCAGCTCAGGCGGCTGTGCGTTCAGCGTGGAAAGTGGCACCGAGCCGAACAAGACGGTGCCCGACCCGGTGTGCGGATCCAGTCTGGACCAAGCCACGCGGCCAAGGGGGGCGCCCCACCGCCACCCACCATCATGGCTATCGCCACTGCACTCCCCAGGCTGCTCATGGCCGCTGCCGCGCCCGCAATGGCATGGCTGCCACTCAACGTCGTCATCGTCGATAACGACAGAGGTGACAGCCCGAGCTCATATCGCGCGCGCGCGCTCAGGGCTGGTGCTCAGGAGGTGCCCCGAGATACCGCCTGAACACATGCAAG
>Ga0209302_10000967_pt1 | contig 16452 bp, 13 predicted proteins | sample ArcOceMetagenome_2_FD_187445 | JGI IMG/M metagenome (GOLD analysis project Ga0209302, IMG submission 187445) | Marine eukaryotic phytoplankton communities from Arctic Ocean - Arctic Ocean ARC135M Metagenome (SPAdes) (version 2) | ecosystem: Environmental > Aquatic > Marine > Oceanic | place... | reverse complement strand
CATACCAGCTTTTCTATCACCCGCTTTTTCATCGCCCGCTTTTTCATCGCCCGCTTTTTCATCGCCAGCTTTTCTATCACCCGCTTTTTCATCGCCAGCTTTTCTATCACCAGCTTTTTCATCGCCAGCTTTTTCATCCCCCGCTTTTTCATCCCCAGCTTTAGGTACGGGTACTTTTTCTTTATCTGTATAAGGTCTTTTACAACAGGGACACACGTTTTCTTTTTCGCTTTTACTAACCATCGCACCCATTAAGTTATTAAAGGTTCTTTCTACCTGTTTTTTTGCTGTTTTTTTTATGTTAACATTAACTTCATTTAAGGTGTTTACTAATGTTTCTGATTGTTCTTTGCTAAAATTATTTATTTGTTCCATAACTCCTTTTGGTTTTGGACATTTTGTATTTTTTTCATTATTTTCATTATTTTCATTTTTTTCAGGTTCTTTATTATTTTCCAAAACATTTTGTGGTTTATTACCTTTGAAAAATCCTAATATATTTTCCCCCCAACCACCACCGCCTGTAAATTTTTTCTTTTTTCTCCTCCTTTTTTTTCCATTTCCTTTTAATCTTTTGGTTTTTTTATTTTTTTTTATTTTTTTGAATCTTTTGGTTTTTCTTTTTACCATATATATATTTAAATTATATATTAAAAATTATAAAATATAATTAAAAATTCAAACACGCTTATGAAGTTCCAATGCTACTAAACCTCCCGCTATTTGAGCTAAAATATAAGGCGCAGCTTCATTCATTCTTAATTTCTTTGCGGCAACCATCATCACGCTAACAGCAGGATTAAAATGTCCACCAGAAATCTTACCACCAACCATTATAGCAACTGCTAAAGCTAAACCTATTGCTAAAGGATTTCCTACAGCAAGGATAACATATAAAAAGAAAACTGTTCCTAAAAACTCGACTAATAATTTTTGAAACATTATAATATTAATTTAGATATTAAATATTATAATTTAAAATGAAAATCTTGGAAATACAGATGTAAAATAGGTTCTTTGACCGGCATCTCCGCCAGAACCACTTACATTTCCTTTTATGTTATTTAAACCCCATAACTGTGCTCTTTTACCGTTAACACTTGTTTTAACTTGTACTTTTTTAAATAATGCGACGCGACTCGAATTATCTGACGTTGGTCCAGCGTGTCCATATGATTTTTGTATTTTAATTATATTCTTAATCATTTATATTAATTATATAGATAATAATTATCCAAACGTATTTTCAGCGCAAATATAAATATATAAAAATCCATCTTCATCTTTATATTTATTGTAAATCTCACTCATATAAGCGTTTGCTATTAAGGATTTACCATTAACAAAAAAGTACATAGCTTCGCTTTCTTTTAATTTTAATCTTTTTCTAATAACGAAGAAAAAAGCGGTGCTTTCTAAATCATCTGGTATCAAATATTTATGTTTATCTAATTCTGGTAAATTTCTTGAAACATTACATATAATTGGTAATCGATTCGGGTATTTTTCCATAATTGTCCTGGATTGATATTTTCTATCTTCTAAACTAATTTTATTTTTAAAATCAAATTTTAAATTATCTTTATCTAAATAATCATTAACATTTCTTTTTATTGTATTATTAATCACTTGTTTTATCTTTGATAAATTCATTTATATTTATACTTTTTTATATTATTTTGCACGTGACCTCATTTTACGCCTTTTTCTTTGCAATCTTCTAACACGCTTCTTTTTCCATTTCCATCTCATTTTAGAAGTAGATTTTTTATATAGATTTCTTCTACCCATTTTATATAAAAAATTGAAAATTATTTTTATTACTATTTATAATATTAATAAAAATATTAATAAAAATATTAATAAAAATATTAATCAAATGGACAAAAAAAATGTTATATTTATAGATGGTAGTTATTTTGTTTTCTTTCGCTATTATGCTCTTATATCTTGGTGGAAATTAGCAAAAAAAGATATTCCTTTGCCAGAAAAACCGTTTGAAAGTGAAGAATTTACAGCAGCGTTTGAGCGTTTGTTTATAAAAAAAATAAAAGAAATGCCCAAAAAATTAAAAATAAAAGACCCAATTATAATTGTTGGTAAAGATTGTCCAAGAGCTAAAATATGGCGTAATGAATTTATTGAAAGTTATAAGGGTAATCGCGATTATAGTAATTTTCACGGGAAACCCGGATTTGTAATGGCTTATGAACATTTATTTAAAGATGCTGGTGTTGAACATATTATAAGTTATCCAACTTTAGAAGCAGATGATTGCATTGCTATAGCAACAAGACATCTAAAAAATACGTTTGAAAATATAAAAATTACAATTATTACAGCGGACCACGACTATATGCAATTAATAGAAGATAGAACTGATATATATACTCTAAAATACAAACCTATAAGAACAAAAAAAAACTCAACTTTTAATAGCGAATGTGACTTATTTTGTAAAATTATAACGGGAGATAAGAGTGATAATATAGGTGGTGTATTTAAAAAATGTGGAAAAGTTACTGCGTTAAAATTGTGGAATGATAAAAATTCTCTCGAAAAAAGGTTGGATAAAGAAGAATGTAGAAGTCTTTATGAAAGAAATAGAAAAATTATAGATTTTAAAGAGATTCCAAAAAAATTAATAGACGAATTTTTAAAAAAATTTATAGAAAACGTGTTAAATATTAAAAAAAATAATTAAATAAATTTTCAAGAATTCCTTTTTTAGATTCCTTTTTTTCTTTATATTCATAAAAAAATTTACTAGCTAATAAATTTTTTCGAAATGTATTCTCTATATCATTGTCACCAAAATTGTCAAAATTGTCAAAATTGTCATAATCTTCAGATTCTAAATATTCTAATAATAAAACGGGATTGTTAGATAATTGTTTAATAATTTCTTCTTTATTTAATTCCTTTTTATTTTCAAGTTCTATTTTTTTTCTTATGTATTGTCTTGGGGTTGGTATGTTATTGAAACCAATATCTTTAAAATTTACCGGTATAAGAGTATTAGATATGTCAATTAAATTATTTATTTTATAATCAAGAATATATTGGTACGCTTCATTAATTTCTTTACATAACTTATCATCGTTTCCTCTATCAGGATGCGTTTTTCTCATTAACTTTTTATATTTTTTTTCAATTTCTTTTAAAGGAGTTGTTTCTTTGCATTCCATTAAATTAAAATATTTTTCCATTATTTGTATATTATGTTTAAAAAAATATAATAATATAAATGTAAAAAAAGAAAATCTTATCCTAAAATTATATATATATATATATAATGGCAACAAATATTAAATTATTAACAACTGATATTTTTGATAAAAATAAATATCAAGTAATTGGTATGGTTAGTGGAATGCAAGTTAAATCATTAAGTATATTAAGAAATGTTCTTGGGGATGTGGCTTCCTGGTTTGGAACTGGAACAAAAGATTGGACAGGTATAACAAAGATATTTGAAGATACAAAAAAAGAAGCATTTGATAAAATGAAAAAAAATGCAAAAGATTTGGGTGCCGATGAAATTATAGGAGTTAGAATTGGTATATCGCAAATTTCTCATGGAGGAAAACAAGATGGTATGTTAGTATGTAGTTGTGAAGGTACAGCTGTTAAAAATATAAAAAATAAAACTGGCGGGAATGGTAGAAAAAGTAGAAAAAGTATAAAAAGGATATTAAAAAAAAAAACAAAAAATCAAAAAAAAAAGAACAAAAAATCAAAAAAATCAAAAAAACAAAAAAAAATTATTTAATTATTTAATTATTTAATTATTTAATTATTTAATTATTTAATTATTTAATTATTTTTTATTAAAAGAATTATTTGTGATAATTCGCGGAACAGCATTCATTGTTGTTAATTCTTGAAACAATAATTTACAAGCATATGGTATTTTAACTCTACTAAATGAAACAAAATTATCACATGTTTTACAATTATAAATATTTTTTTTATCATTATAAATCGCTATTAATCCACAGTAATCGCATACATATACCTCAAATTTATCACTACATTCGTATGTTCTATCGTGTACCATACCCGCTGCACCGTGTGAAATCATACAATCCCTTTCCATTTCACCAAACCTCAAACCACCATCTCGACTTCTACCTTCTTGTGGTTGCCTTGTTAAAACAACCATTGGACCAATATTTCTCGAATGAACTTTATCCGCAGTCATGTGTTTTAATCTTTGATAAAATACGGGGCCAATAAATATACTAGTTTCAAGTTGTTCGCCAGTCATACCATTATATAAAATTTCTTCACCGTGTTTTTCATAATTTAATTTTTGAAGATTTTCACATATTTCTTTAATAGGATATTCTCCGAAACTTGTTCCATCTCCAAACAATCCCAATTCTAACAATACTTTTCCCAATAATGTTTCTTTTAACTGTGCCATTGTCATTCTACTAGGAATGCAATGTGGGTTAATAATAATATCCGGTTTTAATCCTTGTGCTGTAAAAGGAATATCTTTTTCTGGTAAAATTAAACCAATTGTGCCTTTTTGTCCGTGACGACTTGAAAATTTATCTCCGATGTTGGGAATTCTATATGTTCTAGTTCGAATTTTTGCAAATGTATATCCGTCACCATTTCTATTGATATAATTTTTATCAACGAAACATGGTTCATTTGTTCTGTAAATTTTACTATAATCTTTATATTTCATTAATTTGGTTGGGTCATTTCTATTTTCTTTAATAGGAACTACTTTACCAATAATAATATCTCTGTTTTCAATTAATGTATTTTCAGGAATAATTCCGTTTTCATTTAATTTATCATAATTTGCAAATTTAATACCTTTTGTTCTTGTTTTATCTGCTTTACATCTAATCTCTTCATCCCCATGTATATTTTTATCTTCATCTTTTTCTGTTTTATAAATTGTTGCTGAAAACAATCCCCTTTCAATAGACCCTTTATTAAATATAACCGAATCCTCTTGATTATACCCGGTGTAAGTCATAATAGCAACAATAACCATACTACCACTTGGTATTTGATTTAATTTAATAATATTCATTAATCTAGTATCTACCAGAGGTCTCATTGTATAAGTTTGTACATATGCAGTTTTATCCATTCTTTCTTGAAAATTAGTAGTATATGTACCCATTGCTTGTTTACCCATAGCACATTGATATGTATTTCTTGGGGATTGATTGTGTTCGGGGAACGGGATACAACTTGCTAAAATACCAAATATCGTACTTGGATGAATTTCACAGTGTGTGAAATTATAATAAATTTTTTCATTGCTTTTTAATTTTGTTGGTTTAATTGCGATTAAACTATTATTTTGTTCAGCTGAATCAATATATTCAATTACTGATTCTTTCATTGAATGATTCACGCATAATTCATCCCAATCACAGTTCTCATTAATGTATTTTTCAGTTTTTTTATTAATTAATAATTTATTATTTTTTACTTTAAATAACGGTCTGCATAAACGACCAGCATCATTACAAACAAAAATTTCTTTATCTTTAATGTTAAATATAATACTTGTATATATATTGAAAATACCAGTATATTTATAATATTTCAACTTTTTAAATAATTTAGTTGGATTTTTTGCAATTCCAATCCAACAACCATTCACAAAAACCTTCACTTTATCAAATAATTTTTCAAAAGTTATTTTATCATCTAATTTAATAATTTTATCTTTTAAAATATTTAATATTGGTTCGATTTGCGATTTAATAGTTATATGACTTAGATAACTAATGTTTTTAACAACACCAACACTTTGTCCTTCTGGTGTCTCCGCTGGACAAATGAACCCCCATTGCGTGTTGTGTAATTTTCTAGGAGGAATCAACTTACCACTCTTATCAATAGGTGTATTAATCCTTCTCAAATGACTTAAAGTTGAAATATAAGTCAATCTATTTAAAACTTGCGCAACACCAACTTTTTGAGAGTTGGTATTTTTAATACCAAAATCACCAGTTGCCAACGCTCTTTTAATTCCATTTTCAATTGTGGTTGATTTTATAATTTTATAAATATTTGTTTGATTAATAATATTTTTTACGTTATCAGTTGATTGCCAAGAACCATTATTAATTTCACGTATAATTTGTTTTTGCATATCTTTTACTAATTTATTAAAATAATTCCTGAAAAGATTATTTATTAAACTACCAGCCAAGTCTAACCTTTTGTTAGAATAAGAATCTCTATCATCAGGTTTCCGCCATCCGAAACTAGTTTTTAATAATTTATTTATCATATATCCTAGAAAATAAATTTTTTCTACTTTACTTGGACAATGAGGAAATAAATCATTATCCAAAACACTTTTTGTAAATTCCCTTTTTTTTAGTTCCCCCATTTCCTTTGACATTTTAATAGGGGTATACATAACATAATTTACTATATAATCAAAACATTCTTCCTGTGTTGTGTATTTACTTGCACATATGATAGATGCTTTTAAAGAAAATAACATTTGTTTCAATTCGCTTGATTTATTATTTAATAATATATAATTTGTAATGTCTTTATCAGAAATTATACCAAGAGCTCTAAAAAGTATGAAAATAGGGATTGGTTGTTTAATTCTTGGAATTGATATATCAATATTATGCCCGTTTCCATAATTTCTTGTAGAAATGGTAATGTTGATTTGTTTTGGGGAAATGCATTTATCTAACGGAATTGATTTAATTTCTGCCAACCAAGACCATTTATTATTATTTTTTTTTATATTAAAACACATAACATTATTTTCAGCAGCTCTTTCTTGCGCTAAAATTGTTTTTTCAGACCCACTAATAATAAAATATCCACCTGGGTCATGGTCACATTCTTTTGTAACGTCTGTATTGTAATGTGAAAATTGTTTTAAAACACATATATTTGATTTTAACATGATAGGAATCTTTCCAATATGAATGGACGGTATATTTTTAAAAATTGTCTCAACTTTTTTAAAGTCTTTACCGGATTTTCTCAATATTTTAATATTAAGGTCAACTATCAACTGACTAGAATAAGTAAAATTTCTTAATCTTGCTTCATGTGGAAACATTATTTTAGTTGCACCGTTATTTTCATGTATTTGTGGTCGCAATATTTTTAAATTTGAAAAATTAATAATGATTTCAATTACGTATTGTCCAGTTTCTTCTTTTTCTTTTTCAGAATGTATTTTAACTGGATTGAACATTTTAATAGTATCGAACAGTTGTTTTTCAATTAAATAATTATAAGATTCAATCTGGTGTCTAACCAACCTTGTTAGATATTTATCTTTAAAATACGATTCAATGATTTTCCATGATATATTTTTGAATTTTTTTTCATCTTTTAGCATTTTTTATTTTTTTATTTATTCATTCAAAATAAATAAATATTTTTTATCAATTTAATTTTTTTGAATTAAAATATTATTACATTTATCTTTACTAATATATTATGGCTACAAAAACAATATCTGTAAATCCTGAATTTTTTGGAAATACAAAAAAGAAAAAAACTAAAAAAAAATTAAAACATAGTTTGAGAACAAATTTTAATAAATTACAAAAGAATTTCTTAAAAGAAAAAATGATTGATAAGATTAAAGATTTTAAAAAAAAAAATAAAATTAAAGACAGTGAAAATAAAAATACTAGTTTTAGTGATAATTATTCTCAAGCCATCGATTTCATGGAAGATGTTGTAAAAAAAAGAAAAACAAAGAAGAAAAAAAAGAAGAAAAAAGAAAGAGATAAAACCCAACAAATAATTCCACCTGAAAATTTAAATAAAATTAACCAAGAAATAAAAAATTATAGTTCTAATAATCAAATAATCCCACATCAAAATTTTAATAATTTTAATGAACAAATTATACCAACTGAAAATATAATAAATATTAAAACAGATGTTAGTGAAAAGTTAAATTTTATCAAAAACGAATTAATTAAACCTGACCCACCATACGGTATTTTAAAAAAAGGAAAAAAACAATTATATTCAAAATATAGAAAAAGTCTTAAAAATAATACTTTAGCATTTACAGATTCAAATAGATTTGGTAAAGAATTAGATATTAATAAAGAAATTATAAGTTTTGAAAATAATAATTTTTTATCAGAAAATAATGATAGAAAACAAAAATTAGAGAATTTAAAAAATAAATTTCTTAAAAACAATAAGTTACACGATGATAAAAAACAAAAATTTAAAATAAAAAATAAAAAAATTATTAGAAAATTTTTATTAGGTAAAAATAAAACAACAAAAAAGGTTGGTATTTTAATTAAAAATAAAAAAACAAGAAAACTAATCAATAAAGATTGTAAGAAATTAGGTAAAAAAAATATTAAAATAATAAAAAAATTTTTAGTTGATAAAGCACTTATAAAAGTAGGTACTAATGCCCCGGAAGGAGTTTTAAGAGAAATGTATATAAATTGTTATTTATCTGGGGAATTGCAAAATAGCGGAGGGAAAAATGCGGAAGAAATATTAATGCATAATTGGAATAATTAGTTTTTAATCTTTTAAATCTTTTAATCTTTTATTAACAATATTAAAGCAAAATAAATATTTATATATATATTTATATTGCATTTATGGCACCACCCATGATACAAAGTTATTTTGATAATTTTGAAAAATATAAAAAACGGTATGGTGAGAAATTTATATTGTTATGGCAAAGTGGGTCATTTTACGAAGTTTATGGATTAAAAAATAAAGAAACTGGTGAAATTTATGGTACAATCGGTGAATATGAAAAAATTTTAGATGTTCATGTTAGTGAAAAAATGCAAGATATAACATGGGACAAATATACGAATCATAAACTTCTTTTAGCGGGGTATGGTACGAGCAAACCACTCGAAAAATATCTTGATAAACTAAATAATGCAGGTTATACAGTAGGTATTTGGGTTGAATGTGGAGACGACGCAATTGGTAAAGGTAAATTAAGAAAAGAATTAGGAATATTCTCGGTTGGTACAAATTTTGATATAAACACAGATAATATTTCAAACAATATTGTCTGTGTTTGGATTGAAACATTTAAAACAACTTTAATATCAAAAAAACCCAAGATTTATTTTGGTTTATCAAGCATCGATATATTTACAGGTAAAGTTAATCTTTACCAGTATTGTTTCGAATCTAATAAAATACACGAACCGTGCGTTTTTGATGATTTTGAACGATTCATTTCAATATATAAACCAAAAGAACTAATTATTATACATAATTATGAAAAAAATCAAACAATAGAGGATATTATTCAATTCATTGGATTAGACCATGTTAAATTACATACTATTAATTTAAATGACAAATCAAATTCAAACACAAAAGTTGCAGAAAATTGTGAAAAACAAAAATATCATAAAGAAGTATTATCAAAAACATACAATTTCACCGATTTTTATAGTTTTTATAATACATCTGGTTTTTCTGAAAATTCTTTTTCAACTCAAAGTTTTATTTATTTATTATTTTTTCTTTTTAAACATAATGAAAATCTTGTTTTAAAAATAGAAGAACCTACTTACAATAAAAATTCTAAAAACGTTTTATTGGCAACACATTCATTAAAACAATTAAATATTATTGATACTAATGAAAATAACTCTGGTTATTCAAGTGTTTCAAAACTTTTAGATAAATGTGTCACAAAAATGGGGTCTAGATTATTAAGAGATAAATTATTAAACCCCGTATATAATGTTGAATATTTAAACCAAGAATATAATTTAACTGAATTTATATTAAAAAATTATGAAAAATTTTTATTAATAAGAAAGAAAATATTTTCACTGAAAGATATTGAAAGATTAGAGAGAAAAATTATTTTAAAAAAAATTCAACCATCAGAAATTACCCAAATATATTATAACTTTAAAATTTTAAAAGAAATTTATAATGAAATAAAAGATTTAGATGTTATTGGTAAGTATTTAAATGAAAAAATAGGCGAAAATTTAAATAATAATTATAACAAAGTTACCAGTTTTATTGAAAAATTTATTAATTTAAAAGAAGCAGTCGATATAACTAAAATTGCCGAATCAAAAAATTTTTTTAATAGAACAATTTTCAAAGAACTCGATGATTTTGATATGAAAGGTATCGAAAATCAGCAAAAATTACAAGAAGCAAAAGATTTTCTTTCGCAAGTTATAGGTAAAAAAGAAAGAAAGAAAAAATACGATTTTATTAAAGTTTACTCCACTCTTAAAAGCGGTAAATGGTTACAAGCAACTTCAAAAAGGTGTGAAGTCTTAAAATTATCATTAGAAAAATATAAATCAAAAAACTTTAATTTAAAATATAAATCAAACTATGATGGAAAAGAAAAAGATTTCATTTTTTCAACTGAAAATTTAAAATTTGTAAAAACAACTCAAACTAATAAAAAAATAATGTCTATTACCTTAAACGACTTATATGAAAAAGATTTTCAAAATTCAGCTATATTATTTGAAATAATAACACAATGTTACAAGCAGTTTATAAATGATTTTGCCAAAATGTATGACGATATTAATATAATTGTTAAATTTGCTAGCATGCTTGATTTTGTTATAACAAAAGCATATTTAGCTAGAAATTATAACTATTGTAAACCAAAAATCATTGAAAAACACGATAGTAAAATAAACGATAACTCTTTTTTAGATTTTAAATCTATAAGGCATCCATTGATTGAAAGAATAAACGAAAACGATGAAGAATTATATCAAACAAATGACATATTTTTAGGAAAAGAAAATACAAACGGAATATTATTATATGGAACAAATGCTGTAGGTAAGTCAAGTTTAATAAAGGCAATGGGTATTAATACCATCATGGCCCAGAGTGGATTTTATGTTGCTTGTGAAGAATTTTCATATTATCCATATAAAACAATATGTACTAGAATATTGGGAAATGATAACATTTTTAAAAAATTAAGTTCTTTTCAAGTTGAAATGAGTGAATTAAAAACAATATTAAAATTAGCAAATAAAAATTCATTAATACTTGGAGACGAATTATGTTCTGGAACTGAAAATAAAAGCGCTATTTGTATTTTTATTGCTAGTTTATTAAAATTAAATAAGTCAAACGCAAGTTATATTTTTGCAACACATTTTCATCAATTATATGAAGAAGATATTATAACAAATATTAATACATTGAAAATGAAGCACTTATCTGTTATTTATAATGATTTTAATGATACCATGATTTATAATAGAAAATTAATGGATGGACCAGGTAGAAATATGTATGGTATAGAAGTATGTAGAAGTATGGGATTACCCGATGACGTTATGGAAACAATATATAATACTAGAAAAAGTATTTTTCCCGAAGATAATCATATATTAGAAAATAAACCGTCAAGGTATAATAAAAGAAAGATTAAAGATTCTTGTGAATTTTGTGGTGGAAAAGGTCAAGAAATACATCATTTAATTCCACAAAAAGACGCCGATGAAAGAGGCATGATAAAACATTTTAATAAAAATCAAAAATTTAATTTAGCAAATGTTTGCAAAAAATGTCATCAAAATTTTACAAAAAACAATATTAAACACGAAAGAAAAAAGACAACAAATGGTACTATTTTAATTCAAATTAATTAATAATAAATATATATTTATATATTTATATGACCTCTTCTAACACTTTTAAAAATTTCACCAATAGTATTTCAAAAAGCTTACCGAAAAGCTTACCGAAAAGCTTACCGAAAAGCTTTTCGAGCGATACAGAAAAAATAATGAATAAAACCTCAAAAACTATTTCAACGCTGAAAAAATCTTTTTTAGAAAATATTACAATTATTTTAGTTATATTTTTTCTATTACTTATTATAACTATTTTTCTTTCTGTTTTCGGTGTATCTTTTAAAGAAACAACTCTTATAAAAGATAAATCTTACATCTTGGAAGGTCTAGAATCTAAACATATGGACATTCCTGCCGAACCAGTTGAAAAATTAGGTCCACGCGAATTAGCAAAAATTCATTCTATTAAAAAAAAATGTAAAGAAAAAGACAGGTCAAAAATATGCGCAGAAAATAAAAATATAAAAAGTTGTGGTGATTATCCGTGCTGTGCATGGATGAATTATAAAAAAGGAGGAGCAAAGTGTGAACCGGGAAGTGCTAGTGGTCCCGAAAAATTTAAATATGGTAAAGATGGAGAATTAGGTTACGACCATTATTATTATAAAAATAAAAAATATAATGCGTAAGTATTTGAATTTATAATTTTATTTATAATTTTATAATATTATAAATAAAATTGATTTATAAATTTTATTATATTAATTTAATATAATAAAATGATTATTCCTATTAAATGTTTTACTTGTGGAAAAGTTTTAGCCGATAAATATCTTTACTATATTAGTAACGTTAAAAAAGAAAAGGTTGCTTTAAATATTAATAAAGATGATGTGATGTATTTATCAGAAACAACCACTAAAAAAACGCCGGAAGGTAAAATATTAGATAAGTTGCAATTAAATAAAATTTGCTGCAGAAGACACATGCTAACACATGTTGATATCATTTAAAAAATTAAAATAATAAAAAAATTAAAATAATAATTTTTTTATTTTAATTTTTTTATTTTAATTTTTTTATTTATTTTTATATATATATAAAACATGTCAATAACAAAAAAAAAATTAAAGAAAAGAAAAAAATGCTTATGTAATTGCATAAAATGTAAAAAAACAATAAAAGGAAAAAAAAAACATTGTAAAAGATGTATGAAAAAAAGTTATAAATGTTGCGTAAAAAGTAGAAAAGGAGGAGGCAAGAAAAGCAGAGGCAAGAAAAGCAGAGGCAAGAAAAGCAGAGGCAATAAAAGCAGAGGCAAGAAAAGAACAGGCAAGAAAAGAACAAGCAAGAAAAATTTAAATAGATATAAACAAAGTGGATGTTCGAAGCAAAAAGGTGGTTATAAATGCAATGAAGCAACAAACATGGGAAGTATTTATGGCGGTAGCAAACTTAATTTACTAACCAGAGATATAACTATTCCTCAAAGTACTCAAAATGCTCAAAGTACTCAAAATGCTGGTTTAACTGGGGGTGGATTTCTCATTAATGCTGGTTTAGGAAAAGGAGTTGATATTATAAATAACATTGGTAATGGAATTAAAAACACAATGAGGAGTGCGTATGGTGACCATCATTTAGAAGATAGTAATGTTATGGTTGCTAGTAAATTGATGGAATAATATAAATAATAAAATTTTTATAATAAAATTTTTTATAAAAATTATATATATATGAAATCAAAAATTAAATCATCTGTTAACCTTTTTAATAGGTTATGTAGACCAGCGCAATTATATTTTGTAATTTCTTTATTAAGTATATTGACATTATTTTACCAAAATTATAGCAACCCTAAAAAATATTGCGTTGGTATTTTTGAAACAAAGACCGATTGCAATAATAGATTTTATTTTGTTTTTAAGTTAATATATGTGGCGATTTGGTTATTTATTCTTCAAAAATTATGCAAGAAAGGGTATACAACTTTATCTTGGATTTTAGTTTTGTTACCTATTATAGCAATGTTTATTTTAATTGGATTAATTCTTATAGTATTAATGAAAAAAAATAAACAAATATAATTATTTTTAAAATATAATTATTTTTAAAATATTATTGATTATAATATTTTAAAAAAAAAACAATTATTAATATATAAATGAATTTTGAAAATACATTTAAATTATTAGATATATTTTTTAGAGATAATCCAAACATAACTGTAAAACATCATTTAGATTCATATAATAAATTTTTTGATAAAGATTTGAAAACTATAATAAAAGACAACAATCCAAAAAAATATATGACAGAGTTGGATGATAGTACAAATTTATATAAATATACGGCAGAACTATACATGGGTGGTAAAAGCGGCGAAAGGATTTATTATGGGAAACCGTTGATTTATGATAATGTTGATGGAGAAGAAAGAACTCACATGATGTTTCCAAACGAAGCAAGGTTGAGAAATATGTCATATTTTTTTTCTATTCATTATGATTTAGAAGTTGAATTTACTATATTAAAAGAAAATAATGAAGGTAAAAGCGGTATAGATAAATTTGACGCTTTTAAACATACTATCACTATAGAAAAAATTCTTTTAGGAAGATTCCCGATAATGGTAAAATCCTATTTATGTGTATTGAATGGTTTAAATAAAGAAGCTTGTTTTAATTTTGGGGAGTGTCGTAATGATAAAGGTGGCTATTTTATTGTTGATGGTAAAGAAAAGGCCATTGTATCACAAGAAGAAAGAGCTAATAATATTTTATATATAAAAGATAACGTAAATGAGTTATATAGTCATTCGGCCGAAATTCGCTCCGTATCAGAGGATGCATCGAAAAAAATAAGAACGTTGTCTGTGAGAATTGTAGCACCACAAGCTTCAAAAGACAATTGTAATATCGTTGTTATTATGCCAAATGTTAGAAAACCAGTACCGTTATTTATTTTGATGAGAGCTTTGGGTGTTATTTCAGATAAAGAAATTATAAAACATTGTTTGTTAGATTTAAAAAAAAATGAAGAGTTGATTGAGTTGTTTATTCCATCCGTACATGACGCTGGAAATATATTTACCCAACAAGCAGCTTTAAAATATATAAAAGAATTAACAAAAGGAAATACTGTTAATCACGTTTTAGATATTTTTATGAATCTATTTTTACCACACATAGGTGAATTAAATTTAAAACATAAAGCATTGTATTTGGGATATATTGTTAAAAGGTTACTTTTTGTTTACATTAAAGCAGAACCTCCTACAAATAGAGATAAATATAACGGAAAAAGAATAGAACATACCGGTATTTTATTGAATCAATTATTTCGAGAATTTTATACAAAACAATTAAATAATATAATATTAAAAGTTGATGAGATATATACTTTCAAAGCCACGGGGGTATTATATCAAAATGAAGATTTCATGTCTTTATTTTTAAATAATCAAAATATAATTTTTGCAGAAAGATTGGTTGAACATGGTTTTAAAAAAGCTTTTAAAGGAGATTGGGGTGGCGAAAGTCACACTAAAAGACCTGGTATAGTTCAATCTTTAAACAGACTTTCTTTTTTCTCTTTCATGTGTCAATTACGGAAAACAAATATAAATATAGGAGATGCTACAAAAATGATTGAACCAAGGTTAATAAATGGCACTCAATATGGTTTATTATGCCCTTTACATTCACCCGATGGCGGTAATTGTGGATTGCATAAACATTTGTCAAGTTCAGTACATATAACAAATGGTGTTAGTTCAAAACCATATATAAATTATTTAAGAAAATTAAATATCATATTATTGGAAGAATGTTCGTTTGATATGATGAGTAATTACACTAAAATATTTTTAAACGGTGGATGGGTAGGATGTTCCAACGAACCATTGACTATCGTAGAGACGATGAAATTGCACCGAAGAAATAATTTAATCTATTTGTACACAAGTATTTTATTTGATATAAAAAGAAATGAAATACAAATCTGGGTTGACGCCGGAAGGCTTTGTAGACCTTTAATTTTCATTGAAAACAAAAAATTCAGTTTTTTAGATAAAGATATTATGAAAAAAATAAGTAATAAAAGTTTGCTATGGAAAGAGGCTGTGTGTGGGTTTAATGATAATTATAATTCTTTAAATAAGTATGAAGTTTTTGATAATATTTTTAATAAAAACGATGAATTGAAAAAAACACAGGGTTTTATTGAATACATAGATGCGTCTGAAAGTGAAAGTATGATATTAATGAAATCAACAACAAATAATGAAAATATAAAAAATGAAACACATTGTGAAATACATCCCTCGTTAATTCTTGGATTTATGGCAAATCAAATTATTTTTCCAGAAAATAATCCTTACCCTAGAAACACATTTTCTTGTGGACAAGCAAAACAGGGCGTATCGTTATATAGTTCAAATTATCAAAATAGAATCGATAAAAGTGCATTTGTTTTAAATTCTGGACAACTACCATTAACAAAAAGCAGGTATCTAAATTATTTTACTAACGAAGAACATCCCAATGGTGAAAATGCTATCGTGGCCATTATGTGTTATACTGGATATAATGTAGAAGATGCTGTTATTATTAACGAAGCTTCTTTAAAACGTGGTTTATTCGGTACAACTTATTATAATATGTACGAAGACCACGAAGAAACAAATAAGGTCGGTAATGATAAGATAGATAAAATTTTTATGAATATCGAAGATAATAATGTAATTAATATTAAAGAAGGGTATGATTATAGTAAGTTGGATAAAGAAACGGGAATTATAAAAGAAAATACCGTTTTAAAAGATAAAACTATTATTATCGGAAAAGCTATGAATAACATAGATGACCCAAATTCATTTATTGATGAT
>Ga0209302_10000964_pt1 | contig 16477 bp, 14 predicted proteins | sample ArcOceMetagenome_2_FD_187445 | JGI IMG/M metagenome (GOLD analysis project Ga0209302, IMG submission 187445) | Marine eukaryotic phytoplankton communities from Arctic Ocean - Arctic Ocean ARC135M Metagenome (SPAdes) (version 2) | ecosystem: Environmental > Aquatic > Marine > Oceanic | place... | reverse complement strand
CTCCGTCCATTTCCCAGAATGGATCATCGCCTCCGGAAAGAGATCATAGACCAGATGCACCACATTCGGATGCAGATACGTCGCCAACAGCGGCGCGTAGAAAGTGTTGGTGGAGACGACGCAGACATCTTTGCAGAGGACTGAGGCCGGAGGACGGAGACCTGAATCAGATTCGGAAGACCCCTTTTTTTCCGAGTTTCCCCCTTCAGCGTTCAGCTTTCTCATCCCCACACCCTCACTACCACTCGGCGAAGCCGTATCACTGGCCGAAGGCCGTATCACTCCAGCAATCCTTTGCCACAGTAATGCGAAGCATAACTGCACAGGATAGATGGCGTATTGCCGAAACCGAAGGAACAGCCGCGCAGGGGAGGACTTGGCCGAACGATAACTCGCCTCACTGATCTGGTAGCACTGTTTTGCCTCAAAGCCCTGCGTATTTAATTCACGCATGAGCCCCGCCAAGAACCCCGAATACTCCGTGGATGACCAAAATCGTATCTTCATAATTAACCTCCTCACTACTAAATACTTCGAGCACCGATCGACCACCCGATCAGTGAACCCGAATATGGTCCGGCCCGAAGACGACCGGTTTTGTCGCCATCAGAATGGCTCGGAACAGTGGAGGACCAAAATTTAATTTTCATTACACTTCTGCTCCCTCATCTTGAGAGAAATCATATACTCATATACCGATCGCATGAGGCTAAAATGGAATCCTGCTTTACCGTCGAGGAAGCCAAACTTCACGAAATATAAATAGCAGAAAGTTAAAGCAGGCCTGAAAGGCATCCGATAGGCGAAGGCCTTAAATGCCTTCCGCTTGAGCATCGGATCTTTACTCAAGAAATTCCCCCACTCGACCTGCTCCATTCGTTCATTTAGGAGTTTCTTCGCCTCCATTGAAGAATAGCGATTGTGGCGCTCGAACCAGTAAGTGATCCCTTTATTAAAAGGATAGTGAATCAGGTGCCCCTCCAGTAATCCGACCTCACCATCGGTGTAATACTCCTCATTGATCTCGCGCTCGACGCGCACCTCGCCCTTACGAAATAAACGACCAAACCAAGTCGGGTAACCACTGGAACGCTTCAACCAGCGCCCCATAAACATATCCTTGCGACGCATTCGATAGAGCGTCACAGGATTGCCCTCTTGCTCCGTCACCTGTGTCAATTCCTCAACGAATTCCCCTGGAATACATTCATCCGCATCCAGCATTAAAACCCAGTCGTTCTTAAAGTCATATGCTAAACCATAATTCCTCTGCGCTGCGTAATTATCGAACGGGCGAACAATCACTTTAGCACCCGCGGCAGTAGCAATATCAACAGTATTATCTGAACTCCCTGAATCTAAAATGACAACATCATTTGAGAAAGAAACTGAATCCAAGCAACCAACAATGTTCTTAGACTCATCTAAGGTAAGAATTAAAACAGATACATTCATTTGATAGTTACCCTCGATTGATTAGCTTCACTTTTTTGCATACTTTTTCAGAAGTGAGCCCAGTCGGGATTTGAATAAATCATAATTAAGATACTCCTCAACCCACTGATGCCCACGAAGCCCCATTTCTTGAAGGACCGATGAATCCAAATCACAAAAGTCCTGAATTTGCTTCACTGCAGAATGGATCGCATCATTCTCAATTTTCCAGCAGCATCCGACTTCAGCTAACTCTCCACTCAAATCATTCCCTGTGGATAGGAGAACTGGAGTCCCTACGGACAATGCCTCAGCTGCAGTATGATTAAAATTCTCTCGAATCGACATCGAAATATATGCATCTGAAGCAAATAGATAATTAAATTTCTCTTCGCCAAACACGGGACCGATGAAATGAAAATTCTTCAATCCGGCTCGCTGAGCAGACTTCAGACACTCAATTTCACTAATTCCCTCCGAAGGTCCAACCATAATCAAATGAAGCGTATCGGACTTAACCTGAGCAACTGCCTCGATCGTTTCCAATGGTCGCTTCATCGTCTGCACGCGGCCAAAATAAATCAACACTCGGTCCGAGTCTGGAATACCTAATCGAAAACGAACCTCGCTCCTTATTCTATCACGATTGGACATATCTAAGGAATCTACTGGCCAGGGGAGCACTTCCCCCTGAAGAATTCCAAAGACTGATTCTGCTTTTTCCCACTCCCGTCTAGTTGCAAAAATAGTGCATGCAGCATCTTTAATAAACTTGGTCCCTCCCACCCCCAAGAAGAGTCTTTTGGAAATCGCACCGTAAGACATCACATAGGGGTCAAGAATACCATGTGGCACATGCCAATAAGGAATTTTTTTACGAACAGAAAAGTCGCGTGCCCACAGACAATGGTATCTATAAAATGCATGAACTGACAATAATGGCACCGACTCAAGTTCTTCCTCTAGATCACGCAACTGACTTGGCCGCACATAGCACAGATTTCTTGCAATCGGAAAATCAAGCGCAGGAACAATCCTCGCATCATCAATACCAAAGGGTTCACGTTCGTATTGCTGTGGATTGACAAAGCAATTGATAGAGGCACCCATTGCCTCTCGAAACTTAGACATTGTCTTCACTGGTCCTCCAGAGGCTTTGTAGAGCCCTAAACCAATAATTGCGGGATTAGATTTTCTTGCCATAATAATTCGCTAATCCTTCAAACCCTTTTATACACATGTTGATACTGCTCGGAAACATGGCCCAGCCGAAACTGTTCAACATTGATCCTCCCTTGCTCGATTAGCCGCGTTCGAATCGATGAATCAACGAGCAACTTGCTAACTCCAGCTCGAATAGACGTAACACTTTCCGGATCAACTAATAAAGCCCCACTACCAGCAACCTCTTTCATCGGGGATACATTCGAAGTGATAATTGGACGCCCTGTCGCTTGGGCTTCAACAATCGGCATCCCGAAACCTTCAGTGAGCGAGGGGAACAACACAAAATCGCACAGCTCATACTCTAAGCGGATATCATTATCACTGAGCTGATATGCATTAGACCACTTCAAATTAGACTCTACCAAGAGCTGCTCCTGTTCAGTTGAAAGCTTACCAATAATCCTTAATTCCACCGATAAACCACTCAGAGCTTCTACAATGCGTGAAATATTCTTATTCAACTTCGTCCCAAGAACCAACACACGTGGCTCCTCCGGAAAAGCAGGCTTAGGAACAAACTCAAAGGAATCTGAAACAAAATCGGGAATCACCTGAACCCGTGATCCCGAAATCTTAGTGATACGACAAAGCTCTTCTTTAGTTCGCTCAGATATCACGATTATGGTTTCTGCAGCACGCACTGGCAAGTAAAGCCAAATAAGCCAAACGAGCCAACGCTTAAAACCAGACAAAGGTGCAAGCATATCGCAATCATGAATCGTCAAAACACAAGAATTCTCAGGCAAAAATAGAGCTAAATAATGAGCGTCACCCGTTATGTGGTTAAGCTCTGTTGCATTGCGCCGAGCCCATAAACCATTCCGAATAACATTTAATAAATTCCTCCCACCAGGGAAAGGGCAATAGAGGCGTCTCACAGTTATAGAACTGGATTCCACAGACTCCGCCAGCTCTTCAAATATCTTCTCAATACTGAAAGCTTTTCCCTTTTCTCTAAAATAAAAATTTATCACAGACATACCAAACACATCGCTTATACTGAACGAATTCCATAGCGAATTCGCTTCCAACACCTATTCTTCTCTACTGAAGAACGAAGCAGTTCAGCTCGCTTAAAACCCAAAAACGTTCGAAGAATTCTAACATACTTGGGCTCCAACTTAAGGTAGACAGAAGATAATTCGCCTGCGGAGTTTAGCGCTTTAGAGATCACCTCATCGCTTCCCCCTCCCGTCAGGGCACGCTTTGCTATTCGATCATAGCGTAGTGCTAACTCATTCCGATAGGCATCCAATAAACCCGCTTGAGATAACTGAGTCTCAATTTTACTACACACATAGAACCGGCTCTCCCACTTTCGCGGGTTATCATTCATCGTGATTCGATTTGTATAGCTATGCTGCCGAAAAAGGAACCCTGCCCCATCACACCAAACCAACTTAGGGCGCAGCAGCAGCAGACGCAGCAAAAAATCGCCATCTTGGTCCGCAGCAAGCGACTCATCCCAACCACCAATAGCTTCAACTAGGCTTCGAGGATATAAGGCAGACGAATGATGAAAAGGAGCTGCGACCAACATCCTCCTAAAAGGATCCTCTAGCTCAGACACATTCACTCCAGAATATCGCTCAATGCGTTTCTCATCCACACTATCATAAAAGTCATGCTTTGGGGACACAATAACCGCAGTTGGCGACACCGTTGCCAACTCTAACTGCTCTCTTAGATGACCTGGTTCTAATATGTCATCAGCATCAACAAACTTAACCCAGCGCCCATGACTTAATTTAAATCCCACGTTTCTAGCATGGCAGGCTCCTTGATTACTACCCCGTATGACTCTAGCCCTAAGTTCTGATCGACTTTCAATCTCTAATAAAAAGTCAAGCGTCTCCTGGTCAGATCCATCATCCACAATCACCCACTCGATCTCTGTCAGCCCCTGCGCCACAAGAGACTCCTCTAGTTCCAGTATTAGAGAGCCGGGATTAAAGCAAGGTGTTACAATTGAGATCACTGCCGTCATGTTGATGACAAGGTGCGTTGAGTGACAGATGATCGACGAAACACGAGTCGCAACACGAAGTAGCATAGATAAATCAGGATAGCAGACTTTAGTGTCACATCAACAAACGCCATAAAGTTACCACCTCCACCTATAATGTATCGAAATAAGAAATAAAAGTAGAATGCGACACCGACAAGACGAGACGAAAAATACAAACGGCGGTAAATAATACTAACAAATAAAAAGGCATAAATCGGGGCAAATAAGATGCCCGCGAAATCAGCTACGTAATATGCCTCCCCAATACGCCCAATAGGATAATCCAGATCGTGGGTCCTCCCCAGGAGGACGAATCCCATCCAGTAATTAAAGCGCCCATACGGCTTCCCTGGCCAAATGGGTCTAGGCACAAACATATACAAATCAGTGATAGAACCAAGCGGGTAAATTCCCTTTGGAACACCCCCTTCGCCGTTCCACCGCTTTCTCTTTAGCATGACCCAAGTATCTGAATAATACGAAAAGCGATCTAAGCCACTAAGCAAGGCGTCTCCAGCAGCATATGAGACCTCCCCCATCTGAGCCGATAACGCATATTTCACATCTTCGGACACCTGCTCTTTTTGATAAAAATGAGAGCCGCGTAATGCAGTCACAACTAACCCCGCAAACACAACAAGCACCAACGCCGAAAGAACCGCGACATATTTAAACATGCCCTTAGTCCGGAACAACAGCAGACCAAACATAATAAAAACTCCCAGTAGTGCTGCTCGCCCCCCCCCAATGAGTGATGGGAGCATCATAAAGCACGCCATCAGCAAAACCACAACGAACATGGTAATACGCCGATCACGTAACATCAATAATCCAGCAAGACCTACAATGAATGGAGCAAAGCCAAAAATGAAGTTAGCAATCGTTCGAATGTATGAATATTGATACACTCGATTATCCCCTAGGGTCGCGAACGCCCCATACTTATACATCACCACCCAAGAGCATGCATAAAGACCAAATAGAATAAATAATAGCCAATACTCACATCCTTCAACGACACGGGACTGTTTCGCCCAAAATTGCCTCGGGATATTTTTAGTAAAGCGTAAAGAACATAAAGCAAATACGAGATAAAAGCATGATGCAAAAATATGGATATAAATATAATCGTATCCAAATTCAGCAAGAGGCACTGCCCAACCAAAGGCATGTAATATCGCACGCAATGTCACCTGATAAAAGAAATACAACGAAAACCAGGCAAATGGGTGCCACGCCACCTCTATCCAATCCCCGAGAGCAGACAAATGCATGCGAAACATTACGCATAATAGTGCAATTTCACATATCGCAGTTGTTAAAAATATAATCGTCCACTCCATAACCTCACTTAAATTTAGTAATTTTCCTTGTATTCAAGTATGCACGCCCATAATCGAAGTGAGATAACAATCCCTTAATAAATCGCTTCACCTGACGCACCACATAATACTCACACTGCTGAGACAATCGCAAAATAAGACACCTTGCCCAAAATGTAAAACGCGGAGGTGTGGGGCTCAATGGTGCCGCGACAAATGCCTCTAAATATTCATCCATTACATGATTTAATGAATAACCCCTTACCGCGACTTTATTACTTTCACACTCCTCAAGATACTCACGCTCGCTTATATGAGAAAGACGAAACAATTCATCACAAACAGTCATGCTGGGGATTTGATCTTCAATGAAACTCCCAACCTCGCCGAATTCATATCGATAAATAGGCCCTTCCGTCAGGCCATCCAAATCATAGGGATGCGCAAGAATAGTGGGCACACCAGCCGCAGCGGCTTCAACAATCGCGGTTCCCATGCCAACAAAAACATAAGCTTCGCTTAAGGCATCTGCGAACTGCTCATATGGCAAGTAACCCCGCATTTCGACAAATTCTGCCATTCCAGCAGCATCAGTCGCCGCTATAATTTGCTCCTGATAATAACCTTCTCCATAAACAACCCAACGAGCATCGACCCCCAATGATCGCAACCGCTTCAATACTGAGGGCATATACAAGTTATATGTTTTAAAATCCTCAAAACGACCAACTGACAGAATCGTCATTGCTAGGGGTTTCTGCGCTGGTGCATCAAAGCCCTCAATATCTACAGGGAGTGGAATGAAATGCGCCTCATGTGAAGGAAATTGTTTTCCCCATTCACCCAACAATTTTCGACTCATCGCGATCACACACCCTGAACTATAACTTCCCCTCATATTCCATCGAGCAACATAGCCACTAATACTAGAAGCTCTAAGATACTTAACATAATCTGGCTGATAAATCCCCGCAACAACCTTCACATCGCCACCCACAACCTCTAGACGCAACATGGTCGCGACCAACAATGAAATCCGATCAATGCAATAGATTAAATCTACATTAGATAAATCCCACAACTTCGATTGCTCCACGAACTTTGACCTAAAAAGGAAAACCTCAAATGGCAAATTTGTTGAAATGATTGTGACCTCATTCGAAAACTCGGAACGCACACGGCCATCAATTCCCTGCGTTAATACTACAACTTCATGTCCGTGACGACAAAAGTAGTCAGACATACGAACCAATAGCGTCTGAAAACCCCCTAAGGTATGCATGGTAGAATTTGTTAAAAAAAGTATTTTCATATACGCACTGTATTAAATCAAATATCAGTTTCCTAATTCATATTTATCCACGAGCTTCACCATTTGCTATTATTCGATTCAACAAGGGGACACGAGCTACAATCTGGCAGACTTTATGATCGGACCCTAAACGTAGCACAAGACCACGCAAGCAGAGCACACCTACCGCCAGTGTTACAACTGAGCCAACTAGCGTTGAATGCAAGTCAGACGTAGTCTTCGTGCCAACAAAGGTCGCGAATACCACTGGAACCATAATACCCAACAAGCTCCACACACCTCGACTCCATGAGAAGCCAATTAAGCGGCGCGCAATCATATAGACTATAACTGTTGAAAACACATACAGCCCAAAAAAGGCGATCGAGACCCCGACAAGCCCCATGTATTTGATTCCGATTAGAATCAGGCATACGTGGACGATGTTGAATAAGGTTTGCACGCCTGCAAATATGGCGGATTTCCCCTTTGCGAGCATAACATACCCCAACGGCCAAGAGATAACACGCCCGAGGCAACCTAAAGAAAACCACCTCAACAGTTCCGCTGCAGCCCAAAAATCGCTAGTATAAAACAATTTTATAGCCCAAGGAGCCAACGCTAAAGTGCCAAGCAAACCAGGGAGAGCCAACAGCAATCCAACTTCAGTCTGTTGGTTCACGAGTTGACTCATTTTTTTATGATCCGACGAAATCGCTGTTAAGCTTGGATAATAATCTGCCCCCATCGCTCCAAGAACAAAATTAACGATCATTCCAGATAGGCTAAATGCAGCAGTAAAAATCCCAACAGCGACTAAATCTATATCTCGAACAATCAGGATGCGCGTCAAATACGCCACTCCAGCCACCATCAAACCGCTCCACATGAGCGCAAGTCCAAGTTGAACCATACCACCCGCGGCACGAAAAGATTCACGCCACGTCATCTGAACTCTCAATACTTGGACCTTACGCGCAAACCACCATGACACGACTAATTGAATCAGTCCCAACGCAAGAATAGCAGGCACCACGCCTCGTAAACCGAGCCATGCGTATAATCCGACACTCACGATCGACCCTACGATGACGCCAATCAAATTAAGCAGAGCTAAATCACCAATACGACGCATCCCTTGGATGATCGCCATCTGCCCACCTTGCACATTCGTAAATAATATAGTTAAACCGACTAATGTGATTTCAAGCGCATGATCCGTATCATTAAATGTCAGCAGGCTGAGCTTTGTTGAAAACAGTGCCGTCAGCAGAGCTCCCAGACACCCCGTCAGCCAACACATTCTACGCACGGTCAGGACAATTCGTCCAACCTCCCCTTCATCCCCACTGCCGACAGCCTCAGCAATATCACGAACTGCACTGGACTGCAGCCCTAGGCCCGCAAAAGTCCCTATCAACTGAATCATAGCACGATAGGTGCCGACCAAACCCACGCCGATAGGACCAATCAACACAGCGACAAACTTAACGCGAATCATCCCAACCAGCATATTTATGCCCTGCGCACCTCCAATAATCGAAGTCGACTTGATGATTCTAGAATAACTGTGATTTGCCTTAACTCTTTTCATTTATTGAAAAAACAAGAATGAATAAACTAGTCCCATTCTGCCATAACACTTCCAGCATCAACCACTGTTTAGTTCCCTAATCAGAACTACACCTCTTTGTATTTCTGAAAATCTAGTTCTAGTTCTGCACGAAGGTGTGATAAGGTTGTTTCACTCGGCATGGGAGCCACTCGCTTTCGAGCGCCCAAGCCAACAATATCTCTAAGTTGCTTCAAAGGTTCCTTAACAATGCCAGGCATCGGTTGGAGCACCCGACTAAGCGCAGAAAAACGCCCAACTCGCTTATCGACAGTTGCATTTGATCGAATCTGGTTATTCAGCGTGAAGGGTTGAAGATTCAAAAAGTCAAAACATCGGTCTAGGACTTCCTGCGGAGATCTCGCCAATTCTTCGGACTTTAATAATAAGACATTCTCTCGCCCAAATATCATTTCTGTCAGAGGAATAAAATAACTATAATTACTAGTGCGACGATACCAAGGGTAGCAACCTCCTCGATGGACATCAGGAGAAACAACGGATCGCTCCTCAGCACGAAGCGCAGCATCTAAGCTCAGCTTCTCTTTGCCGAGGGCATACATCCATCGATAATGCGATAGAAGGCGCTCAAGCGGATCTCGCAAAATCAAAATCATTTTAGGGTTTTCCACTTCTTGCCGAATACGCACGAGCGAAGGCTCCCAAACAGCATAGGATGTGCTCGACTCTCCAAAAACTGAGACCTGCTCATCGGCATTCTCAAATAATGAATTATACCAATCCAAACCACGCTCTCTTTTTTTCGTAACTGAAAAATAATGCGGTTCTTTCTCTGATGACATACATACCTGTGGATGCAGATCCAAATACTCATGTAGGCTACTAGTTCCACATTTCGCAAATCCCGCGACTATCAAATTACACTTCATGACTCTGATAAGCATTAATAACACTACACACCTCAAGTGCCATCTCGTCCGTATGAACAGGACTAATCGGCAAACTGACACACTCACGGTGAATCGACTCAGTAATGAGATACTCTTTCGCACCCCACTCACTATAAGCCTTTTGCTTATGCGGCGGAATAGGATAATGGATCGACGTGCCAATTCCAGCACACTTCATGCCGTCCATCAATTTCTCACGTTCGGGCGTGCGAACAATAAACAGATGCCAACAAGGATGACAATCCGGTAAAACAACAGGCAGAATGACGCTCGGATTTGAAATGTTCTTTAAATATGTTTCCGCGACAACCGTGCGCTTTGCATTTTCAGAATCTAAATACTTTAACTTCACACGCAAAACAGCAGCTTGAAGTTCGTCTAGACGATTATTGAGCCCCTTCACCTCGTTCACATATTTCACGTGCGAGCCATAATTCCTTAAACGACGAACCATATCGTCGAGTTCATCATCATTGGTAGTCACCGCACCACCTTCTCCAATCGCTCCCAAGTTCTTACCCGGATAAAAACTGTGTGCAGCTGCATCAGATAAGCTTCCCGACCTTCGACCTTTATAAATAGCACCTTGTGACTGAGCGGCATCCTCCATAACGAGTAATCCATGCTGTTCCGCGATTTGGTTAATGGGGGCCATGTCAGCGCATTGACCATACAGATGCACCGCCATGATTAGGCGGGATTTGTCGGTAATCGCTGCCTCAATCTTCTCGGGGTCGAGATTATAAGTTGCCTCGTCTGGCTCAACAAGAACGGGCACTAAGCCATTTTCAGTGATCGCCAAAATGGAAGCAATATAAGTGTTTGCAGGAACGATGACCTCATCACCCTCCTTAAGCTTCCCGAGCTCTTTCCATGCGCGTAGAATTAGAATCAGCGCATCCAAACCGCTGCTCACCCCAATACAATGCTGCGTGCCACAATACGCTGCGTATTCAGCTTCAAAGCCTTTAACCTCAGGCCCAAGCACATACCATCCGGAGCGCAGGACGCGACTCATCGCTGCTTCTATTTCTTCGAAATATGGTGCGTTGACTGCTTTGTAATCAAGAAAAGGTATCATTCGGGGTCTCCATTTTTAAAGTTCATAAAAGCATCATAGTCTCTCAAATAGTCCGCTTCATCATAGTGTTGATCCGCCAAAACAAGCAAAACGCAATCCGATGAAAAACTCTTCATATAGTGCCAGACGCTGGGCTCAATTAAAACGCCCTTCCCCGAAGAATCCATCAGCACCGTTGTTTTGGTTTCACCATCGTCCAACACCATCTCACAAGATCCTGTCACGGCGACGGCGACTTGATTCAGTGCCTTGTGTGCATGAAACCCGCGCTCAACGCCAGCTTTCGTCCCAAAGATATAGTAGACCCGACGGACTGGAAAGGGCACGGACTTTTCGGCTTCGATCGCAATCAAGCTACCCCGTTCGTCGCCAAGCGGTTTAAAGTTAATTATTTGTGGTTTCATTTCTTAATCTCTTTGGCAGGATTGCCGACTACTGTAAGTCCCGCGGCAACCGATTTAGTAACGACTGATCCAGCGCCAATCATCGCACCTTCGCCAATTTCAATCCCTGGCAATATCGTCGCATTTGCACCAATCGACGCGCTTTTTCGAATGATAGTTTCAGGGAACTCATCCGGATACTGCTTCGATCGTGGTTGCTTATCATTCGTAAAGGTGACATTGGGCCCGATAAATACATCGTCTTCAACGCGTAATCCGTCCCAAAGCTGAACCCCACACTTAACCGTCACTCGATCGCCGACGATGGCATCGTTTTCAATAAAACAGTGAGAACAGATATTACAGTGTTCGCCAATCTTAGCATCAGATAAAACAACGCAAAACTGCCAGATCGACGTGCCTGCTCCGATATTTTTGGACTGCACATCAGACATCGGATGAATTCTTACACTTTCATTCATAATGCTGCGACTCGCTTCAAATAAGCGCCATACCCCGACTTCTCCAACTTCACTGCCAAGAGCAACAACTGCTTACGATCAATAAAGCCTGACCGATAAGCCACTTCTTCGATACATCCAATTTTTGTATCCTGACGTTCTTCAATGACGCGGACAAAAGTGGAGGCTTCATTGAGCGAAGCGAAGGTGCCCGTATCGAGCCAAGCAACGCCTCGGTCTAACACACCAACTTTCAATTTCTGACGTTCTAGATAGACCTGATTGACTGTGGTGATCTCGTATTCGCCACGTGCGGAAGGCTCGATGGTCTCGGCGATCTCGACCACAGCGTTATCATAAAAATAGAGCCCGGGGATCGCATAATTCGACTTCGGTGCGCTTGGCTTCTCCTCGATCGAGATCGCATTCTTCTGATCGTCAAACTCGACGACACCGTAGCGCTCAGGGTCATGCACTGTAGTCGCGAAGATCACCGCGCCGTCAGGATCCGTATGCTCGCGTAACAGGCTACCAAAGCCGGCACCATAGAAAATATTATCTCCCAACACCAGCGCCACTTTGTCGTCGCCGATGAATTCTTTACCAAGCACGAATGCCTGGGCGAGTCCATTGGGAACCTCTTGAACCGTGTATTCAAACCGACAACCAAGATCAGAGCCATCCCCGAGCAAGCGCTTAAACGCCGCCTGATCTTCGGGCGTGGTGATGATCAGGATTTCATTGATCCCTGCGAGCATCAGGACGGACAGCGGATAATAAATCATCGGCTTGTCGTAGATCGGCATAAGCTGCTTCGATACGGCAAGTGTGATCGGGTGGAGGCGAGAGCCAGCACCGCCGGCAAGTATAATTCCTTTCATAAAATGTATCTATTATTAATAATTATTATTATTCAATCGACAAATTCATTTCCAAACAATGCGGAAAGCCCTGGAGCAGCCAGTAATGCACCCGACTCGGTCAAGTGATTTACATCAAAATAAAGAATGTCTCCGTCCTTTTCCATCAGATACAAGCCACTCGGCTTATCATAGAAAAAACCCGAGAGGTCCAAGAAACGAGCACCCCGAGCTTCTAGTATAGGACGAAGCTCATCCATATTTGAATTCCTCACTTGATATGACTCATGATCACATACAAACGAATCAATATCAGAACCAAAGATTTCCCGATGAATCAGAGCTTTAGGCACGTCTACAAGGTGATTCGGCACTTCACATAATATCCAGACTTGAGTGCCCACTGCGCTTAGCTTTTCTACCGTTCTAATCAATGAGTCAGCAACAGACACCCCAGAAAAATCGCCACCGATAGTCATCCTGTTAGCCTCGTGTCTAAAGTAGCCACTCCATTGGGCAGCAAGAAGAACAATATCGATTCGCTGCGAAATCACATGCTCCAACACGGCCTCCGCAAGTGCTGGTGCTTGATCCCCCAACGTATATTCTGCGGGAGGGATGTAATCCACCAGAGGCGGAGTTGATGAGTTCCAAGCAGCAAATAAAGTGGCCTCATTTGCATTTGCGACCCGAACTGCAGCAGGAAGGATTGAACGTGCATGACTATCGCCCCAAACGAGAAATTTAACTTCGGAATTATCCACACCGAGCGTTGGTAGCCTTCCCTCACGTGCGCTATCCAAACTCAATGCCTTTACAATCGAATTATCCCACGGATCTTGGTCACGTATCAAATCGATTTCATTAACTCGCGCCGAGTAGCGCGATGGTAATCCCTCATAGAAAATCAAACCTGCCCCTAGAGAGAACACTACCATCAAGCCAGCCCCAGCATAAGCAAACATTCCAGAGCGTGTCTTTCCTAACCTTCTCACTCGAAAAGGTGTCTCAACAAAACGCCAACTGAGCAAAGCAAGTAAGAAAGAGACAAAAACAAGTAGTAATCGATACCCAATAGACATTGGCCCTAATGCCCAATAATGACTGAAGGCAAAGAGGGGCCAATGGCTGAGATAGAGTGAATAAGAAATTAAACCAATAAACACGACCGGACGCATGGCAAGCAGCCGCCCAATCAAAGGCAACTCCCTCTCTTCCTTTGAAGTGCTCAGAATCAATAGAGCCGCGCCCAAACAGGGAGGAATCGCAGCCGCAGCTGGAAATTGAGTCCCCTTGTCATATAGAAAACAAGGCAGGAGTATTCCCAAAAAACCTAGCCAACTCAACCCTTCACGCAAACTTCGCGACTTAGGCATCCACGATAAAGGAACCACAGCAACAAATGCCCCACATAGTAATTCCCAAGCCCGGGTTGGAAGTAGATAAAAAGTGGCCGCAGGCATTCTACCTACAGTATAGATGCTCAAGCTCAGACTTAGCACCAAACCAAGACTAATGATAACGAGTAAAAAAGATCGGCGCCGAGTAGCCGAGAACTGAAATAGTCCCAATAACAGAACTGGAACAACCATGTAAAATTGTTCCTCCAATGCAAGTGACCAAGTATGAAGCAATGGCAACTCATGTGCAGGTCCAGCAAAATAATCACTACAATTCCAAAAGTAGAAATTAGCAGCGAAAAACCCTTGAGAAATCGCAGACTTCGCTAGAGACACATAATCAGAGGGTAGTAAAACCCACCAGCCCAACAGCAATGTAAATAAAACCGCGACAATAGAGGCGGGAAGAATCCGCCTGGCTCGGCGTTCCCAAAAATCAAGCATGCTGAATTTCCCAGCCTGTAGATCTTTCACAATTAGGCTAGTGATTAAGTAACCTGAAATCACAAAAAACACATCTACTCCGATATAACCGCCCGTGACCCCCAAATCGGCATGAAAAAGTATCACTGCAAGAACAGCAATTGCACGTAATCCGTCGATTTCTGGACGATAGCGAAAGTTTTGAATCAATGACATTAATAAAAATGTAAAGCTGTGAGGATAATCTAAGGGAGCAATTAAGCTAAACCTAAAGATTGAGAAAATGGAAACTCATAGCGCGCAGATGATAAACTGATTCACGGCAGCTGCGTGCTTTAGTCGGGTCTTGGACAGAGGCACTGACACCTGAAGAGTGAAAACTTAAGAAATCCAGAATTTTCCAAGCTAATAACCCGCGAGTGCACTGCATTACTAATGCAGTGTGAGGTGCATTGTGATCTAAGTATTTTGAATGCTATTGCGTAAATGAGAAGGGCACGACGCTATTCATTGTCAGCTATTACCAAGACGACCCAGTTGGTAGTCGCCGCTGAGAACATTCTGCCACCAGTCTTGATTTTCGAGATACCACTGCCTGAAATGCTGAAATTTGGAAACGCTGACGAAGGTCTGCGACTCAACTGAGCTCGCCGAAGTCCGTAGATGGCGAAGCAAACTAAGACTTCCCGAGACGATCTAACTTATAATCTCCGCTGAGGATGCTTTGCCACCAGTCCTTGTTGTTTAAATACCAGAGGACAGTTTTGCGGAAGCCGCTCTCAAAGTCTTCTTTGGGCTCCCAGCCTAGTTCGTCTCTTATCTTAGTAGGATCGATCGCGTAGCGCATGTCGTGCCCAGGCCTGTCTGTCACAAAGGTTATGAGTTCCTCATAACTTTTGTGCGATTCTTGATTCTTGATGGCTGATGACTGAGATTTTTCATCGGCTCCGGAATCATTAATTAGAAATCCGTAATCCGGCGACTGCCGGAACTCATCCATAAGCTGGCAAAGCGTTCTGACTAACTCAATATTTTGCCGCTCATTGTTGCCGCCGATGTTGTAGGTCTCGCCGACTCTTCCCTTGGTGACGACGGTATAGAGTGCTTCGGCGTGGTCTGTGACATACAACCAATCGCGGATGTTTTCGCCTTTCCCATAGATCGGGATCGGTTCGCCGCGTAGGCATTTGAGAATGACGACTGGAATTAGTTTCTCGGGGAACTGATAGGGCCCGTAGTTGTTGGAGCAATTGGTGACGAGAACCGGCAGGCCGTAAGTGTCCGCCCAAGAGCGCGCAAGGTGGTCCGACGCTGCCTTCGAGGCTGAATACGGTGAGTGCGGATCGTAGGCGTGCGTCTCGGAAAATCCGGGCGCATCTGAGGCCAACGAGCCATAGACTTCGTCGGTGGAGACGTGGAGGAAACGGAACGTTTCCTTAGTGGCGGACGAGGCGGAGCTCGTCCCTCCCGCGGGAAGGCTTCTCCAGTAAGCTAGGCTCGCTTGAAGAAGGTTAAAGGTGCCGACGATGTTCGTCTGGATGAACTCCCCTGGGCCGTCGATCGAGCGATCGACGTGGCTTTCGGCGGCGAGGTGCATGACCGCGTCGGGCTGGTGCTTGCTGAAGACTTCGGCGAGTGCTGTGGCATCGCACAAGTCGACTTGCTTGAAACAATAGTTCGGATTGCCGTCGAGATCGGCCAGCGACTCGGCGTTGCCGGCATACGTGAGCTTGTCGAGATTGATGACAGATTCGCCTTTCTCTTCAACGAGAAGGCGAACGAGATTGGAACCGATGAAGCCGGAGCCTCCTGTTAGCAAAATTTTCATGAAAATTTTAGTGATTGCCGGCTGCGCCGGAGTGACGGCTGCGCCGAGTGGTAGTGAGAGTGACCAGCAAAGCTGGTGTGGGACGGTATGAAGGAACCAGCGAAGCTGGTTTGTAAAGGTTGGAAGGTGTTAAGGTGGAAGCGACACTCTTGTCGCTTTGTTCATCCAACAGCTTGATTATTTAAGCGACAAGAGTGTCGCTTCTACGAGGACAAACGCCCATACAACGAGTGCGC
>Ga0209302_10000963_pt1 | contig 16497 bp, 12 predicted proteins | sample ArcOceMetagenome_2_FD_187445 | JGI IMG/M metagenome (GOLD analysis project Ga0209302, IMG submission 187445) | Marine eukaryotic phytoplankton communities from Arctic Ocean - Arctic Ocean ARC135M Metagenome (SPAdes) (version 2) | ecosystem: Environmental > Aquatic > Marine > Oceanic | place... | reverse complement strand
CACGCGCGCTCGCGCTCCCACGCGCGCTCGCGCTCGCGCTCGCCCCCGTGCTGCAATGTGACTCGTATGAGGGTGGTGCTGCTGATGGCTCGCCCACTGCGGCGTCAGCCGGGGCGGCGGGCTGCGATGGCGGCATGACCATGGCGACCATCTCCGCCACCTTGGTCTTGGGGTCCTTGCTGCCGCCCGCGCTGACCGCCTCGGCCATGAAGACCTCCGCGAGGATGCCGATGCCCTCCATACGCCTCTTTCTTACAACGTCCGTGACCGAGTGGTCCCTGCACACCTTCTGCGTCGCCATGGTCAGGGTCCGCTCGATGTCGAGGACGGAGACGTGCCACATGGCCTCGAGGAAGACAGGCAGGCTCTCCTGCGTCGCTTTCATCTGACTCGCGCTCATGCCGCCCATGCCCGTCGGGTCCTTCGCCTGCTCGTCCAGGTCCTGCGGCTCCTTGGCCTTGTCGGCCAGCTCCTTGACAGTCTTGTACGTCTTGACCGCCGCGCTCGCCGCCCGCAGCCCGGCGCCCGCGGCGGCTGCGTGGTTCTGCATGGATACCCCCTTGCCCCTCATCGCGGCGATGTGCCCGTCGATGCCCATGATGCCTGGGATACATAGGGTTGCAGCCTGGGTGCATAGGGTTGCCGCCTGCGATGCACAGGCTTGCAGTCCGGGCGCACAGGGTTGCAGCCTGGGTGCACAGGGTTGGAGCGGCCCGCCCTCCACCGTTTGCGTAGCCGACGAACTCCTCTGAGCGCAGCGCGTAGATCTCGGCCACGACGAAGAGCAAGCACGAGCCGAAGGAGACGGAGGCGAGCTCGACCGCCTCGCGCTGCAGCTTGGCGCGAAAGCCGTCGGCGTCGCCGTCGACGTACGGCTGCAGTAGCGCGACCAGCTTGAGCGCACAGTCCACCTCGCGCTTGAGCTGGCGCACCTGCATGCGGTGCATCGAGAGCTGCCCCTCCATCGAGGCGGCGGAGGCGAGGGCGAGGGTGCCGATGAAGGGCTCGAAGCGCTCGGAGCCGAAGAGCATGGTGAAGAAGACACCGGCGTCCATGAAGTTGACCTCGACGCCCGAGGCGCCGTGCAGGTCATACTTGGCACGCATGGCGTCGTCGGCCAACACCTGGCAAGCCACGCACGTGGGTGGGTCAGTAGTAAGGTGCGCGGTCAGGAAGTTAGGAAGCGGAATTCGCGAGTGGAATTCGCGAGTGAGTGAGCGAGCGAGTGGAGCGAGTGGTGGTGAGCACCTGGTAGGCCTCCGACGCTAACCCTAACCCCAACCCTAACCCTAACCTGGTAGGCCTCCGACGCTAACCCTAACCCCAACCCTAACCCTAACCTGGTAGGCCTCCGACGCCTTCTGGAACAGTTCCTTGGCCTTGGGGTCGTCCGGGTTCTTATCGGGGTGCAGCTTGAGGGCCTTCTTGTAGTAGGCCTTCTTGATCTGGTCGGTGCTCGCGTCATAGTTGACGCCAAGCAGCTCGTAGAAGGTCGTGTCCTTAGGCTTGGGCCCGCCGCCGCCGCCCGCGCTGCCGTTCCTGCCGGGTGAGCCCGGCGTGCCCTCGCCGCCGTCCGCCTCGTCCATGGCCTGCACCTTGCTCGCGTCGTCCTCCAGGCTGTACGTGAACCACTCGCGCTTCTCGTTGTCCCAATCCTTGCCGTTGTGCGTCTCGTAGGAGGCCTCGATGGTGTTGACGACGCCGCGGCCCATCTGCATCGCGCCCACCGCGCAGCCCGCCACGGGGAGCGCCACGGCCGAGAAGAGGCCGGAGGCGAGGCCCAGGAAGAAGCCCTGCACCCATGGGGTTACCGGCTGGGTTACCGGCTGGCGACGTGGGCTACACCGGCTACCCGCTGGTCACCGCCTGGTGCACAGGCCACACGCGCTAGGCGGCACTGGTAACCCAAGGAACCCTGTTACCACTAACCCTAGGAAGCGCAGGCCCCAGCTGTGCCCCCGGCTGTGCCCCCGGCTGTGTCCCCGGCTCCGGCCCTTGCCCTGCACCCCAGCCCTAGTCCCAGCCTTAGCCCTAGCCCTGCGTCATGCGCGCGGTTCGTGCGCCGCACCTGCAAGCCGCCCGACTTGGCACCCTGGATCGGCGCGGCAACTAGGCCGACCGCGCCCGTCACAATGCCCTTGGTGACCGACTTGAGGCCCGACGAGGCGCCGGCCTTTACGTCGCGCGGCTTGCGCGTCGAGAACATGTCGAACTGCTCCATGGTCTCGTCAATGTGTGTCACCTGCTCGGGGTTGGGGTTGTGAGGGGCGTCGGCGCCCAGGTTTCGGCTTCCGAGTGAACGCGCGCAGCAGGTTACTGCGCCGTCTGGTAAGGCTCGGCAATATGAACCCTGGGCCTTTGGGGCCGGGCTGTGGCTTGGGAGCGGTTGAGGCGATGCTTCACCAGTGGCTGAAAGAACTCTCCCGGGTTAATCATTGCGTGGTTGTTCGACATGGCGGTGGGATTCCCAGCGCCGGTCGGGACGGCGGACGGCGCCTCAGCTTCTGAGGAGGACGACGGGGCGGCGCCATTTGATGGTGCCGCCGCCATGGGCGCCACCGCCACTCGTTGCTGCTCTTTTGGGCGATATCGATGCTGCCGCCGACGAGGAGAATAACCAAACAACGGCCAACTATTACTGTAGTTTTAGATGATGATAAGATATGATGATGATGATGCTGATGATGATGCGATGATCTTTTACGGAGGTTATCGCACTTTTCGCAATGTATGTTGGCCGACGAAAACGCAAACCAAAAACCGAATCGGCTCGGGGACCACCACATCACATGCCATCCATGTGCAGCTAGCCATGCGATGCACACCTATCACTCATGAGCGCACGCGTTCTACACGCCCGCGAGGTTCAGAGAGGTTCGCACAACACTCGCCGGACTCTCACATACAGGTTACAGCACGCCATGCCGCGCCATGCGTGATGCGAAACGGAGGTCCATACACCCAACCATGTCCCGCCGGGCACTAGCTCTCAACGGCTGCGTCCCAGCACACGCCATCATCATCTGCCCCGTGCTCGTCTATCATGCAAACATGCCTTCGCCTGTGCCCCCGCTCCGCCCCACCCCAGTGGCTCTCACCGCGCCCGGCCGCAGGCGGCGCGGCGCGTGCCCCTCACGCGATCTGGTCGCCGACGGCGGGGAGGCGCACCTCGACGACGTCCTCGTACGCAAAAGAGAGCCACGCACCGGTGCACAGGTCGTAGACGCGGAAGGGGGGCCACGGGGCGTTGGGGAGCGAGTCCCACCTGGTCAGGGTTAGGGTCAGGGGCAGGGTTAGGGCTAGGGTTAGGGCCAGGGTTAGGGCCAGGGGTCAGGGCTGGGGTTGGGGCTAGGGTTAGGGTAGCGAGGCCCACCGCTCAACGGGCACGAGTGAGAGGTTGCTCGTGCAGAGCGTGAAGAGAGGGCGCTCGAGCACGACCCCGCCGCTGCGCTGCCCCGTGAGAGCGAGGATGACGGGCGGGGCGCTCCTGTGGCAATGCGTCCTTCGGAATGAGCCATTCGTAAAGTGGTAAGCAAGTCGTAGGTGGTTCGTGGCACGTGGTGCGTGGTGCGTGGTAAGTGGTAGGTATGGCGGGGCGCTCCTTGAGCAGGCCTACTTACCACTTACTACTCTTACTACCAGGGGAGTGGGTATGGCGGGGCGCTCCTTGAGCAGGCCGAGCATCTGGCGGTGCGCGAGCAGCCTGTCCCGCTTGCCGAGGAGCACCGAGGTGCGCGGCGACCCCTTGACGCAGAGTGCGAGCATGCCGCGCTCCACGTCGTCGCGCGCCTGCAGCAAGTGGTAAGTGGTGAGTGGTGAGTGGTGAGTGGTGAGTGGTGAGTCGTGAGCAGCAAGCAGTACGTCGTAAGCAGTGAGTGAGCAGTGAGCAGTGGGCAGTGGGCAGTGGGTAGTGAGTTACGTAGTACGTAGGTAGTACTCCGTAGCGCGTGCGGGCCTGCTGCGTGAAGCCGGGCGTGAGCGGCCGCAGATCGTGCGAGGTGAGGAAGCTCACGGCCACGCCGCAGAAGCCGCGCCGGCTAAGGTCGCGTGTCCGCCGGGCGTACTCGTCCATCTGCCGCGGGAAGTCGTAGTAGAGGACCACCTCCGCGAGGCCGACGAGGCTGCTCCCCTCGGCGAGGCTCACGTGGCCGCCCAGCGCATCGGCACCGGTGGCCACGAGCAAGGGCACCTCGCCGCTCGCGAAGTCTTCGAGGGCGCGCGCGCGCTCCGCGGGGCGGCGCTCGGAGTGCAGCACCGCGCAGCGCAGCCGCCCCGCCAGCGCACGGCAGATGGCGTCACACTGGCGCTTGGCGAGGCAGAAGACGACGAGGCGGCCACCAGGGCGGAGGGCGTCGATCTCCCGCTGGAGGAGAAGCGCCTGTGCCGAGTAGTCAGGTACGTGCTCTGGTACAGTCAGTGGGTTAGTGAGGAGGGCGCCTTCCTCCCGCTACGTAGCGGGAGGTAGCTGCGGAAGCGGGAGGTGGCGGGAGGTAGCTGGAGAAGCGGGAGGTGGCGGGAGTGGCGGGAGCTCCCGCCATCTCCCGCGGGAGGAGCGGCACCTTGTCCGCGACGACCACGAGCGCCACACGCGCCTCGACGTCGGCCTCGGTCGACAGGCGGGCGCGCCACGAGGAGCAGCGCAGCGTGTCCTCCGCGAGGGCGTGCAGCTGCTTGGAGCAGCGGGCGACGCGGCGCAGCGTAGGCCCGTCACAGAGGGCCAGGGTGTAGCCGAGCAGGTCATACCAGTCGGCGAGCGGGATCGACGAGGCGGGGACGGCACTCAGGTCGGCACTCGGGTCGGCGGGCGGCGGTGCGAGGGAGAGATCCTCCTCCGCCTCCGCCTCCTCGTCGCTGCTCCCCCACCCACCCTGCGCCCGCCTCGAGGGGGGGGCACTGCGCTTGGCCGACGCCGAGGGTGCTGGTTGGGTGAGTGAGCCGGCGCGGAAGGAGATGCGCCGCTCCGAGCCTGGAAGTGCGTGGGTGGTGGGTGGACGTGCGAACCAATAGGAATCACCCCTTGGGATAGGGCTCGGGCCGGGGGACAGGGTTCGGGCTGGGGGCTAAGGCGCTGCGACAGGCGGCCGAGGCTGGCGGCTTCAGGGCATGGTGAGGGCGAGGGCTGGCGAGAGAGAGGGCGGGGGCGGGCGAGGGCGGGGGCGAGACAGGGCGGGGGCGAGGGCGACGGCGGGGGCGAGAGAGAGGGCGGGGGCGAGAGTGGGTGCGGGGGCGCGAGCGGGGAGGGGGTGGTGAGGGTGGCGGCACGGGTGGCGGTGGGAGTACAGAGCGGCGGTGGGTGGGAGGAGGAGGGTGGGGGGGAGGGGGGAGCCTACAAGGCCACGGGCCACGGCTTACTGTGCCAGGTGGAGCGCGGCGAGACGACGCGTTGGAAGCTGCCCGCCCGCCGCACGGGACGCCCCGCCGAGGGGAACGGCGCGCCGCTGCTGCCGCTGCCGCCCCCCGTGTCCTCCGTCACGGCGCTCGCGCTCGACGCCTCCGCCCCGCCCGCCCCGACGCCCGAACCGCCGCCGCCCCCCCCGGCGGGGAGAGAGCACGACCGCTCCCGTCGGGGAGAGAGCACCCGCTGGAAGGAGCGCGCGCGACGCACCGGCGTGCCGCACGCGGGAGGCAGCGAGGGCGCGCGGTGTGCAGGGAACGAAGCGTGCGAGCAGCTCGACCCCGCGTCCCCGGACCGCGTGTATTCCTTGAGTGAGAGTGAGGCCATCGCCCGGCCGTGGTAGGAGCGGCCCGGCTCGCCGAGCTCGTTGAGCGGTGCCCGCACCCGGTGGAAGGAGCGCGCCCGCCGAAGCGGCGTGCCTGCGCTTGCCATCGTTACCCTCGGACCAAGAGAGAGAGTTCTGCAAGTTGCTCACGAATCTCACAGAAAAAGAAGGACTTTCATCTTTATTCCTAAGCACACAATGTGGAAAATAGATTTGTTATAGGCCGTGTGTCTTGTAATAAATTCTCTCACTTCAGGCAAAACGATACACAGACAGGGAAGACGCGAAGGTACCAGGTGGCTGAGCCCAGAGTGGCTTTTATAAATTCCACTTCCCTTCGCGCGCAAGTCTTATTTTTGCGCTGCGGTGCTCGCTGCTCGACGTCAGGGAGCAGCGGCGCACCAGGAGCACCAGACGCAACAGGCCATGTCGATGGAGGCCAACATCACTGTGCGCAACCTCACCGACTTTGCGACGGGTGAGGTGACGCAGCTCAGGGTGCTCCTCCTGCGGGACAAGGCCAAAGAGCTGAGCGAGAAGCTCGATAAGATGAACGAGGAGGCCAAGAAGACCGTGCGCCAGCTCGGCTGTTCGACTGTGGCTGTCAGGATCACGACCCTCTTCCACGACGGGCAGCAACTGTCCGAGGAGCGAGCGCTCGGCTTCCACCGACCGCCAGATTTCAGCAAGGCCCTCGCCCAGGGAAGTCACCTCGACGTCATCTCCAATCCCGAGGTGTTCGCCTGCCTGCAAGCCATCAGCCAGGAGATGGAGTTCGCCGCCAAGAACATGGTCGGCCAGGACAACAACCGCACCTGTCCCCGCTGTGGCGCCGAGTCGACGGCAGGACAGGTGCGACAGGACTTCGACGACCTTCAGAAGTGGAAGTTCTGCCCCAAGCCGTGGGGACACAGCCAAGAGGGCGGCCGGTGCGGATACCCATTGCTGACGCCTGGCCATTCGTTCAACCAGAACAGGTGCGAGATCGCTTCCCAGGAGTGCCGTCGGTACTTCGCGGGCGGGTACCCTGCACACCGAGCGCCCGCGCGGCTGCCGGGCAGCGACCTGGAGGACGACGCCGCGGCCGAGGAGCTCTTTGACGAGGCGATGGCCAAGCTGGTGGCCTACCTCGACAACCGCAAGCAGAAGCTTCACCCGGCCGTGGCCTTTCTGCTGCGCAAGTACCTCCTCGAGCTGCAGGACCTCAGGTGGGCACCTCCCGCACCTCCCCCGCCTGCACCTCGCCAGCACCTCACCTGCATCTCGCGTGTATTTCGCCTGTCTCTCACCTGCACCTGGCGTGCATCTCCAGGTGCGAGTACGACGACGACGACATGGCAGCCGATGGTGCCGCACCCAGAAGCCGAACACATAGCCGACTGCACGCGACAGATCTTCTGCTCACGCGGTTGGGCCCCTGCCGTGACGCAGACGCGCCGCGCGACGCGTTCGAGGTCTTCGCGAAGCGACACCAGCCGCGCACCTCGATGCGATTCGCGGCCGAGCAGGAGGACACGCTGAGGACGGAGGCCGAGATGGCCGCCAAACATGTGGCGGCGGAGAAGAAGAAAACCAAGGCCAAGGTCCAACCTCTGCAGGCACGCGAGAAGCTGGCGCAGGACCTGCTGGCGGCGCGCAAGGCGCAGCACATCAACGACTTCGAGCCGCGGCAGGGCCACCTCCTCAAGTGGCCCAAGGGCCAACTGATCACATCGCTCGTGCCCAGCTTCGACGCGCCTGACGTGCAGCTCAAGACGGGCGAGCCACTTCAGGGCCGCGTGGTGGGTCGCGTGCAGACCAACTGCTGCCTGATGGTCACCTTCGACCGCGAGATCGCCGCCGCCACCGACACGGTCAAGACTGGCATGCTGCCGTTGCGCGACGGCGCCATGCCCGGCCTCGACAAGGGCAAGAAGGTGGGCGCCCCCCCGCCCCTGCATATCCACTGCATCTCGGCTGCATCTCACATGGATCTCGCCTCGATCTCCCCAGGTGTACGTGCGCCTCGACGCGCTTACGCTGAAGAAGCTGGTGCCGCAGGGCGGCTACGGCATCCACGCAGGGGAAACTGCGCACACGCTGCTTGTCGCTCTCGTGCGCTCCACCGGGCCGCACAAGCCGGTGGTTGCGCCGAACGAGCTGAGAAAGGTGGCACTGCGGCTGATGGAGACGGACGGGGACCTTGAGGACCACGGCCAGCAGTGCGTGACCTGCGGAGCCGAACCCGAGAGTCCATGTGGCACAGCCAAACCATGCACCTTTTGCTTGCCTCTCAGCCCCACCACCCTGTGGTGCAGGTCGCGCTTCACTGGACTGACCAAACAGATGGGCGACCTCGAGAACCGTGGCCTCGTCCTCAAGCAGGGCGAGGGCGACAACGTCTGCTACTACAAGAATGACGGCGCTGAGAAGAAGTGCTTCCTCGACTTGCTCGAGGGCTGGCAGAATGCGCTCGACGCCGCACGCCGCAACGCATCGCTGCAGCCACCGCGGTGGGCGTGGTCGCCGGCGTACGGCCGCATGGCGGCGCTGGCGCGTCAGCAGTTCAGCGTCGCCGTCTTGTGCGATAACCGCGAGCCCGACCACGACATGGAACAGCGCTTCGCGGACGTGGGTATCCTCGACTACGAGCGAAAGTCGCTTGGGGTGGGCGACTTCTTCTTCCTACTGAGGCGCGCTGGCGAGCTTGACCGCGTGCGCCGCCGCACCGGGACCCGTGCTCCGGACTACAAGTAGCAGCTTGGCGCCTGTCCTCACACGCATTGCTTTCCGTGTTGCCAGGTGCTTCCCGTGGTCCTCGAGCGCAAGACGTGGGCGGACCTCGATGGTTCGATTAAAGATGGGCGCTTCGAGTCCCAGAAGCAGAAGATGTTGCGCTGCGGCTTGCCACTCAAGGTGTATCTGGTGGAGGGCGACCACGTGACATGTGGGTGGAGCCCTAACCGAGGTGCACCTGGTGGCCAGGTGGCGTATGCGGCGGACCTCCGTACCCGGCTCGACGAGCTGGCGTGTCTAAGCGGCTTCCACGTCGTGCTGACCCACAACCACCACAAGACGATCGTCATCCTCAGTGCGCCGCCCGCACAGACCTGTGACATCCACCCTCAAAGATGAGCACTTTTGGTTGCTGCCCTTCGCAGGCCAGGTCGCTCGGCTGCTGCACGCGATGACGAGCGACGGCCGCATCGATGCGGCCGGCTGCCCGACACTCGACGACTTCCGCAGAAGATGGATGGCCGATCCGGAAGGAGGCGCTGACTCCGCTGCCGCCGCACCCGCAGCGGGTGGGCGGCATCGGGAGGCGCGCAAGCCCGGCAAATTCCAGTACGGTGCGCACCCCCTCCTTCCCACTTCCTCTTCCCACACGGTCCAACTGTAGTCTAGGGCAAAGTCTCCGGCCATGGCGCACCCTCCCTGCCTTCTCATAAGCCTGCCCGCCCGTGCATGCAGGTGGCCGCGAGGTGATGCCGCGGAGCCGAGCACATGGCACGCCGCTGAGGACGACGCTACCGCGCGGCGCGCCGGACTGCCTCGCAGGGCTGGTCTTCATCACAACCGGAACGATGGAGACGCTCAAGGAGCGCGAGCTGGTCGATCTGGTCGAGGGCTACGGCGGCGAGGTCCGCGGATTGGCCAAATCGCCGATCCACAAGCATTGGGACAGATGCAACTACCTCATCCGTGGCTACGACGGCGCCAACGCAACCAGCTTCGAGAAGCGTGAGCTGATTAATAGCGATAAGGTAAAGGTGGCGGAGGAGAGGCAACGTAAAGGCCAGCCACTGACAATCCTCGAGAACGAGATGGCCGTCTTCGACCTCATCGTGCGCAAAACAGGCGGTGCCGCCTCTGCGCCCGCCGCCGCCGCCGCTGGCCCCTCCGCATGGACGCAGAACGCACCGCCTGAGCACGGCATCATCAAGACCGAGCTGTGGAGCCTCACCGACTTCCTGCAGCACGTAGAGGGCGGTGGTGGCGGCGGCGGCGGCGGTGCCGCCAGCAGCAGCAGCAGTGTCAGCTGCCTCGACCCCAAGCCCAAGACGCTGGTGGTGGTGCACGGACTGCACCCAGGCTACGCCAGTGCCCGGAAGCATCTATACGAGGAGACGCTCAAGCTGATGCAGCAGGCCCCCACCAGCACAGCCTTCGCTGTTCAGCCACCACCTCCACCGTCAGATCTGCCACCATCAGATCTGCTCCTGCCACCACCAGTATCTCCAACTCTGCATACTCTCTGACGCCTCGCTCGCTCCCTCTCGTTGGCAGTTCGCGCCGCTCTCGTGCAGCAGTGAGCCACTGACCGACGTGCCGCAGGGCGAGGCAGTGACGACCCGGAAAGTGGCTGACCAGCTCAAGGATGCGACGCGCAAGGCGCGCGCCTCCACCCACCCCTGCTCACTTTGTGGCGTCAACGCTGATGGCACCGCCACCCGACGCCTTCCTACTCTCCTCGCCTCACCCGACGCCCGTCAGCCCTACCTTGACAGGTGCAGCAGCTGCTCGAGGCCTGCCAGAGCTGGATGCTCGGCAACGACGGCCTGTGTGCGTGGCAGCTCGAGGTGCAGCTGGGCTGCAACATGCTGCTAAAGTGCGTCGACGACGAGGCCGCCGCCAACACTTGGCTCGCTCACGCTGTCGACACATGGCGCGTGCCCGCGCCGTCCGGTTGGACGCGCCCAGCGACTGACGCGGCGGCGATGGTGGCGGCGGCGGCGGCGGCGGGCAGTGGCGAGGTGACCAGTGGCAGCGGCAGCGGCGCGGCAGCGGCTACCGCTGGTGGTGGCGGCGGCGGTGCCGCCGCCGCTTCGGCGGCACCCAGCCCTTACCAGCCACCGCCAAGGCCGCAAGATGCGGCTGCGCTCGCAGCGGAGGCGCGCGCCACGAAGGGCGCTGCCACCGCGGCAGGTGCAAGTGGCGCGGCGGGCGCGAACAGCGCAGCGGGCCCATCTGGCGGCGGCGGCGGCGGCGGCGACGGTGGTGGCGATGGTTGCGTCGCAGGGGCGCGCCGCGCCGCGAAGGCCGTCGCTGCCAGCGAGCCCACTGCCGTGAGCAGCGGCAGTGGCGGCAAGCGGCCAGCCGGGGCAGCGGCTGCGCCGGGCGCCAAGGTGCGTAAGACGCCGTGCTGCTCAAAGTGCGGCCAGCCGCGTAAGGGGCACGTGTGCTCCTTCGCCGCCACCTCGCCCGATGCACCCGCCGAGGCCGCACCCGTCCGCCCGGGCGGCCCCACGCCAGTGACCACCCAGCCTTCGGCGTCGCGACCCAGGCCTGGCAGTGCGTCCGCGGTCAGGGACTTCTCCAAGCCGGGCTTCTTCACAGACTTCTGGGACTCTGACAACGAAGACGAGGAAGCCGCCGAGCAGCTGGGGCCAAGCTGCGCTGCAGGGGCGGCGCGCAACGACCCAATCGTGCTGGACTCTCAGCAGACGATTCACGACAGCGACGACGATGACAATGACCATGACGACATGCTGCCGCCAGCCGCCGCCGCCGCCTCCGATCCGCCGCCTTCCGGCGCACCCGCGCTGCCGCCCGCGCCCGCGCCATCGCTTGTGCCAGCGCCCGCCGCCTGGGCGCCTGCGAAACAGATGCCGCCGCCGCTTCCGCTACAGCCGATGGAAGACAGCGAGCCGCTCTACCGCAATCTGGATGCCGGTGTGGAAGAGTTTGAGGACGCAGGCGGCGACGACGGCTTTGGCGGCGGTGACTTTGGCGGCTTCAGCCAGCAGGAAGAGCCTCAGCCCGGTGAGACCCAGGACTACGGTCGGGAGGCTGACGACACGTCGATCAACGCGACGCAGTCCTACGGCAATGAGAGTGAGGCGGTGCTGTTCCGGATGGAACAGGGCCAAGCGGTGGGCGTCGCAGCGGTGCTGCCGGCGCAGACCGACGTGCTCATCTTTTGCCGCGTCGATGCTCCCACGAAAGAGCCCGCGGGCCACACCGTGGAGCTTGTGGACGCCCGCCCAGTGGGCCAAAAGCAGGTGTCTCACCAGCAGGCAGAAATTTCGTGGATCAACGGCAAGTTGAACCTCGTGTCGTTGGGCAAAACCTACAACCACGTCAATGGCATGCCGCTGCACTCGGATCCTAAAACCCACCGCAGAAGCTGCGTGCAGATCTACAACGGCGATGAGATTCGGCTCGGCGGCAACGTCGATGGTCAGAAAGGCGGAGGCTTCTCAGACTTCATCTTCCTTGTCAATGCGCCAGCCCTTGGCGACCGCCCACTGCCGCGTCCTGCCGCCGCCGCGCCACCACGTGCCTCGGCGAACGAGGCGGAGGCAGAGCGGAAGCGGAGGCGCCAGTCCGACCGCAAACAGCAGGAGAGGGTGGCGCAGGAGGAGCGGGCCAGCGCGGAGGTGGAAGCCAAGGCGGCAGCCAAGGCCAAAGCGTCAGCAGAAGCCAAGGCCAAGGCCAGGACCAAGGCCAGGGCGGAGGCCAAGGTTAGGGCCGAGGCTGAAGCAAAGGCCGGGGTGGAAGCTGAGGAGCGGGCTCCGGCCGAGCAGGAAGCAGCGGCAGCCGAGGCGGCGGCGGAAGCGGCGGCGGCGGCGGCAGCGGCAGCGGCAGCGCAAGCGGCTGCGGCGCAAGCGGCTGCGGCGCAAGCGGCTGCGGCGCAAGCGGCCGCCGCCGCGGTGGCGACTGCCGCGCCGCCTAGCCTGGTGCTGCGGCAGGTGGCGCAGCCGGATGTGCCCCTGCCGGACGTGGTGCTGACGCCTGGGGCTACCGTGCAGCTCGGCCGCCGCATGCATGGCCTGCCCAACACGAGCGCGTTTAAGACGATGTCGAACGTGCAATGCACGGTGACGATGGGCGCCGCAGCGCCGTGGCGCGTCATGGTGGCACGCGTCGGCTCGGCGTCCACACGCGTCGGCACCGACGGCGTCGAGAAAGGCGAGGCGCGCGAGTGCAGGCTGGACGACGCCATCGTTATCGGCGGCAAGGCCGCTGATAAGGTCCTCGTGACGTACACGCTCGTGCACAACTGACGTGAGAGCGAGAAAAGAGGGGCAGTGAAAGGCGCCAGGCGGCGGAGGACCGGCGTGACGCTGAAGGGTGTAGACTTCTTTACTTACAGATCTTACACGTGATCGTGTGCAACCTTGTATTGATGGCGACTGTGTGTATCCATTGCAGCCCGAGCCGGAATCTGCCGTGGCTGCTAGACCCCGCGTGCTGCTTACGTGTTACGAGGAACGAGTTAGGAGTTACTAAGATCATATTACTAAAGTAGAAAGTACGCGGGCTTTAATACACACCCCCGCCCCCCCCCCGCCCGCGAAAAGGCGGCAAAAAAAAGAGAGTTATAAAGCCGTTCCCATAGGAACTCGTACAAGAGTTTTTTTAACCTTACTTAGCAGCCTTCGACTTTGCGTCCTGGTACGCCCTCAGCGCGGTCTCCTGCTCCTTGACCGTCTTGCCAACGTAGAGAGAAGCGTCGAACTTCTTGGAGATATCCACACCTGTGGAAAACGAAAAAGACACAGTTCATAGCTATTCTATTCACTACATCCCTTGAAAGCAACTAAAGTACGTTCTACTTGGACTCACCGTCGTCGAGCGCCGCAATGCCCGGCAGCACCTTGCCCTCGAGCAGCTCGAGCGAGGCGCCGCCGCCGGTGGAGCAGAAGGTGACCTTGTCCTCCATGTCGAACTTGGCCGCCGCCGTCGCCGAGTCGCCGCCGCCGATGATGCCCTTGTTGCCGGCCGCGGTGGTCTCGGCCACCGCGTCGAGCACGGCCTTGGTGCCCTTGGAGAAGGTGTCAAACTCGAAGACGCCCGCCGGGCCGTTCCAGATGACCGTCTTGGAGGAGAGCACCTTCTCGCGGAAGAGCGCCATCGAGGCCGGGCCGCAGTCCATGCCCTCCCACCCCTCAGGGATGCCCTCCGCCTGCGTCACGAGCTTGGTGGGCTGGTCGTTGCAGAAGTCCTGCCCGCACAGCCAGTCGCACGGGAAGATGAGCTCGCACCCCTTGGCCTTGGCCTTGGCGATGAGCTTGGGCACGATCTCCGCCCCCTTGGCGTCGTACAGGCTCTTGCCAATCTCCATGCCCTCCGACACCTTGAGGAAGGTGTAGGCCATGCCGCCGATGCACATGATGCGGTCGGCCTTCTCGATGAGGTTCTCGATGACGAGAATCTTGTCCGAGATCTTGGCGCCGCCCACGATGGCCGTCAGCGGCCGCTGCACCTTGCTCGGGTCCAGCACCTCGCTGAACGCGCGCAGCTCCTTCTGCACAAGCAGGCCCGCGCAGCACGGCATCTGACCCATCATGCCCACCATCGACGAGTGCGCGCGGTGCGCCGTGCCGAAGGCGTCGTTGACGTAGACGTCGCCCAGCTTGCTCAGCGAGGCGCGGAAGGCCTTCACCTGCTCCTCGGTCGCCTTGGTCTTCTTGCACTCCGCACCCTTCGAGGGCGCTTTCTTCTCGCACTTCTCACCAGGGCAGCCCGCCTCGTGATCGCACCCCTTGCCCTCCTCCTCCACGTGGAAGCGCAGGTTCTCGAGCACGATGATCGAGCCGGCCGCCGGGTTGGCGCAGGCCGCCTCCGTCTCCGCGCCCACGCAGTTAGGCAGGAAGGTGACGGGCTTCTTCAGAAGCTCGCCCAGCCGCTCGGCCACCGGCTTGAGCGACATCGAAGCGTTGGGCTTGCCGTCGGGCCGGCCCAGGTGCGACATGAGGATCACGCACTTGGCACCACGCTTGAGCGCCATCTCGATGGACGGGATCGCGCCGACGATGCGCTGGTTGTTGGTGATGGCGCCGGACTTGTCCTGCGGCACGTTGAAGTCGACGCGCATGAGCACGCGCTTGCCGGCAACATCGACGGTCTCGATGGACGCCTTGTTGAAGAGGTTCACCGGCGGGTCGTCGAGCGCCGCAATGCCCGGCAGCACCTTGCCCTCGAGCAGCTCGAGCGAGGCGCCGCCGCCGGTGGAGCAGAAGGTGACCTTGTCCTCCATGTCGAACTTGGCCGCCGCCGTCGCCGAGTCGCCGCCGCCGATGATGCCCTTGTTGCCGGCCGCGGTGGTCTCGGCCACCGCGTCGAGCACGGCCTTGGTGCCCTTGGAGAAGGTGTCAAACTCGAAGACGCCCGCCGGGCCGTTCCAGATGACCGTCTTGGAGGAGAGCACCTTCTCGCGGAAGAGCGCCATCGAGGCCGGGCCGCAGTCCATGCCCTCCCACCCCTCAGGGATGCCCTCCGCCTGCGTCACGAGCTTGGTGGGCTGGTCGTTGCAGAAGTCCTGCCCGCACAGCCAGTCGCACGGGAAGATGAGCTCGCACCCCTTGGCCTTGGCCTTGGCGATGAGCTTGGGCACGATCTCCGCCCCCTTGGCGTCGTACAGGCTCTTGCCAATCTCCATGCCCTCCGACACCTTGAGGAAGGTGTAGGCCATGCCGCCGATGCACATGATGCGGTCGGCCTTCTCGATGAGGTTCTCGATGACGAGAATCTTGTCCGAGATCTTGGCGCCGCCCACGATGGCCGTCAGCGGCCGCTGCACCTTGCTCGGGTCCAGCACCTCGCTGAACGCGCGCAGCTCCTTCTGCACAAGCAGGCCCGCGCAGCACGGCATCTGACCCATCATGCCCACCATCGACGAGTGCGCGCGGTGCGCCGTGCCGAAGGCGTCGTTGACGTAGACGTCGCCCAGCTTGCTCAGCGAGGCGCGGAAGGCCTTCACCTGCTCCTCGGTCGCCTTGGTCTTCTTGCACTCCGCACCCTTCGAGGGCGCTTTCTTCTCGCACTTCTCACCAGGGCAGCCCGCCTCGTGATCGCACCCCTTGCCCTCCTCCTCCACGTGGAAGCGCAGGTTCTCGAGCACGATGATCGAGCCGGCCGCCGGGTTGGCGCAGGCCGCCTCCGTCTCCGCGCCCACGCAGTTAGGCAGGAAGGTGACGGGCTTCTTCAGAAGCTCGCCCAGCCGCTCGGCCACCGGCTTGAGCGACATCGAAGCGTTGGGCTTGCCGTCGGGCCGGCCCAGGTGCGACATGAGGATCACGCACTTGGCGCCACGCTTGAGCGCCAGCTCAATCGACGGGATGGCACCCACGATGCGCTGCGGAGGGGTGGCGCAAGTGTTAAAAGCTACTCAGGTATAACTCGTGCACCCTACTGGCGCTAACTCGCCGTGGCAGAGGCAGACCTGATTGTTGGTGATGGCGCCGGACTTGTCCTGCGGCACGTTGAAGTCCACGCGCATCAGCACGCGCTTGCCGGCAACATCGACGGTGGCGATCGACTGCTTGTCGAGGTTCATCGGGTCGGTGTTGGTGTTGGATCGTGCGTGTCGGATATCGAATCTCTTCGGCCGTCCGCGGGCAAAATGCACGGAACGGGCAAATTTTTTCTGCCATCGTCGGTCAGATAAGATATAAGCACCGTGCCTTTGTGTCTGGGTGTGAGGGGCCCAGTATTGCGGAATTGCGTAGCGTCGCGTGTCGTGTAGCGTCGTGAAACCCAACAATCTTATCTTATCTTATCGTCGGTCACTAAGATAGATCGCGGAATTGCGTCGTGAGTCGTGTAGCGTCGTGAAACCCAACAATCTTATCTTATCTTATCTTATCGGTCACTGCGGACTGCAGCGAAGGTGCGAGACCCTGTTTTCATGACAGGGGCGGATATCATCATCGCCGTGCATTTATTCATGCCTGGCGCACGGTGTGAGGGCACCCGGGGGTCCTAGACATAAGGGGTCGGTCGGACTTTAGCAGATTTGACCCTCGCCCGGAGAGGACCCACTTTAGCAACTTTGGTCCGCCCGCGGAGCGAA
>Ga0209302_10000958_pt1 | contig 16543 bp, 16 predicted proteins | sample ArcOceMetagenome_2_FD_187445 | JGI IMG/M metagenome (GOLD analysis project Ga0209302, IMG submission 187445) | Marine eukaryotic phytoplankton communities from Arctic Ocean - Arctic Ocean ARC135M Metagenome (SPAdes) (version 2) | ecosystem: Environmental > Aquatic > Marine > Oceanic | place... | reverse complement strand
ACGCGACCAAACGGGTTTGGGGGGGGGGTTAACCAAGGGTCAAGTGTTTGTTTGTTTTGGGGGTGCGCGGTGGTAAGGGCATGTAAGGGCGCGCGAGATAACAGGCTACAGGGAGAGGCACGCGCGGCGCGGGCAGCGCCCAACCCGCGGTAAATATATCATAAAAATGAAAATAAGTCTGATACTGGGGCTTCAACGAACATGTTCGGGTGCATCGGGCTGGTCGTATCACGATCTATCAGCAAAGCCCAGCCTGCACAGCTCATGTCTCCTTAGCCTCGAGCGCGCGGGCCTCCTCCAGGAGTGGTAGGACCTTAGCCTCCTCCAGGAGTGCCAGCAGCCGAGCGTCCTCCGGCGCCGCCGCGATGGCGCGCTGCAGCCATACCTAGGTAGGGTTAGGGTTAGGGGTTGGGGTTAGGGGTTGGGGTTAGGGTTAGGGGTTGGGGTTGGGGTTGGGGTTGGGGTTAGGCTTAGGCTTAGGAGTTGGGGTTAGCGCGTCACGGCCATACCGTGGCGACGGCCAAGGGCGTGGGCGAGGTGCCGTAACGCTGCAGCAGGCGGATCACCGCGAGGGCCCCGTTGCAGCGCGCCTGGGTAGGGTTGGGGTTAGGGTTGGGGTTAGGGTTGGGGTTGGGGTCAGGGTTAGGGGTCACCGCGAGGGCCCCGTTGCGGCGCGCCTGCCATGCGTCCTCAGACCGCTGAGTTGAGGTGCGCGGTATGATGTGTGCGGTTTGAGGTGAGCTCGCATGCTGCATTTCACTTGTGAGCAAGGGCTCTTCACCTCATGCCGCCGTCCTCGTTAGGGTTCGGGCTAGGGTTATAAGGTTCGCGTGCCTCCCATGCATCGTCGCCGTCCTCGGCCTCCGCAGCGACCATCGCCAGCTCGAAGTGTCTCAGCGCCGCACGGAAGCGATCCTTCCTCAGCAGCAGCGAGCCGAGGGCGATGCGCGGCTTGGGGCATGGGGGGTAGGCAGCCGCCGCCGCCGCTGCGCACTGCCGTGCCTGCCGAGGGTTAGGGGTAGGGTCAGGGGCAGGGGTAGGGCTAGGTCAGCGGTATGGGTCAGAGGTCAGGGGCAGGGTTGGGGTTGGGGCTAGGGCGCGACCGTGGCTCCGCCTCCTCCCACCTCATGCCGTGCAGGCTAGGGGTGATAGCTAGGTAACGCGCCTGCGCCTCCTCCCCCCTCATGTCGTGCAGCCCCGCCCTCGCGTGTAGTATCTCGTGGTCGTGAGGTGCGAGGGAGGCGGCCGCGCCCAGGTAGGTCGCCGCCTCATCGAGCGCCGCGATGACCTCTGCAGGGGGGCCTAGGGCAGCCATCACCTCGGAGGCTCGGGCCTTGGCGATGGCCGCGTGCTCCGCGCACCTCCAAGCGAGCTGCGGCACCTCCCTTGAAAACACGAAGAGGACCATGACCCACCTGGTCAGGGTTAGGGCTAGGGCTAGGGTCAGGGTCAGGGTTAGGGTTAGGGCTAGGGCTAGGGCTAGGGCTAGGGCTAGAGGAGCACGAGCCACCTGGTTAGGGTTAGGGTTAGGGTTAGGGTTGGGGTTAGGGTTAGGGTTAGGGTTAGGGTTAAGGTTAGGGTTAGGGTTAGGGTTAGGGTTAGGGTTAGGGCTAGGACTAGGGCTAGGGCTAGGGCTAGGGCTAGGGCTAGGGCTAGAGGAGCATGAGCCACCTGGTCCCCGCCGTGATGTGGTGACCGGCGTGGCGCACCCCACTCGCATGCAGGGCCGCATGGCCCATCTCCATGCGCACCACGTCGCCGCTCGCCTCGATCATGGTGCCCCCGCCGGTGTAGTCGGCGCTATCGCTCAGCGCGATGTTGATCGTCACTAGCGCCGAGTCCCTGTGGGCTGGCATCTGTGTCGCGTTGGCCGCGGCATCGTAGCCCACGATCAACGCGTCGTCCACGGCCAACTGCGATGGGTCCAGGCCGTACCTGGTTAGGGTTAGGGTTGGGGTTGGGGTTGGGGTTAGGGTGTGACGGTTATAGGGTCAGGGTCGAGGCCGTACCGGTTGGCCACCATCGGAAAGAAGTGGCTCCTGAGCTTCTGCTGCAGCCAGCTCGAGCCGAAGGCCTGCATGGCGTGCAGGTGCACCACGCGCCGCTCCACCTCCGGCACGGAGTAGAGCGTGTCGCCCTGGCCCTCGCCGTAGGTCGCCGGGTTGGCGGCGCGCGTGCCCAGCATGCTCTCCACCTCGGCCACCAGCCGCTGACACTCGTGCGAGGCGAGGACAGGCACCGTGGTCTCGTGGACGACCCCGCCCTCGTGCAGGGAGGCGGCGTCGGGGCCGGCGTAGTTGGCCTGCACGCGCGTGGCCACCTCGAAGTCATCCTCCATGAAGAAGTGCGGCAGGGGCTCGTAGTCCAGCGCCCACGCCTCCTGTTGCTTCGACACCGCTGCCGCATGCTCAACGGTGGTGAGGCGGAGCGCCTCGGCGTGTGCCGGTGAGAGCGTCGGCGTCGGCAACGCTGTCGGAGGGGGGCGCAGCATCAGGGACGCCGACGCCAGGGCCAGCAGCATGGTTGGGCTCAGGCGGCCTTCGTTTGGATGGTCGTCGCGATCAAGCGGAGCTTCAACCTCGCCGAAGGTTGTGGCGCCCCGTTGGCGACCTTCACGCTGGCGACCGCGGTTCGCGTGGGTCAATGCTGCAGCACATGCACATGACATGCACATGCAGATGCAGATGCAGATGCACATGCACATGCAGATGCACATGCGCTTGGGGTGTTTTAAAACAAGAGTTAAACCAACATGCACATGCACATGCACATGCACGAGGACATGGACAGACGGCACATGAATATGTCACATGCATGTGCAGGATGTATTCTATCTGAAAAGAAGGAATGCGAAACTTACTTGGGCCCCGCACACCGCCTCCACTCTTGCGCCAGCAACCGCGGCCGCACGGCAGGTTGCCACTCCTCGTTCACCCGGAAGATGATGGACTCGTCCGTGATGCGCACCAAGATCCTCGACGCCCTGCACCCGCCGCCGCCCGACGCCGAGAGCGCTGACGGCGCGAAGGATGCTGACGAGAAGAAGAGGCTTCGTATCGCCTCCACACAGATGCTCGAGGGCATCGTGTTCAAGCTGCTGCTCTCCACGCGGCAGAACGCGAGTGCTACCTCCTGGGTAGGCCTCAGCGTGAGCACGACCGAGATCGTCGACGTGGTCTCGGCGACGTTGGGCACCGACACAGCGACACAGCGTGAGGAGTGAAGATAAGATTAGAGATAAGATACAGTAGATAGATAGATAGATAGATAGAGAGATAGATAGATAGATAAGCAGCCCTCACACCCTGGCCATCACACCCTCTCATAGATAGATAAGCAGTCCTCACACCCTCTCATGGCCCACACGCACTTGGCTCACACGCTCCCTGGCAACTTGGTCCACATCTGAGGACCTGCTGATGCTACCGCACAGGTCCTCATTTGCTTCACGGCCCAGCGTAGCCCGAACATGGTGGTGATGCGTGCGGTGCACCTGCTCAACGTGACAGACAAGGGGCGCTACCAGCCTGTGCTCACCGCCGGGTACGGCATGTACTCGCACCAGATGCTGAAGGAGTTGACGAACGCGGGCTCGGATACCTTCAGAGGGCTCGTCCGTAGCAGCGGGGTCAAGCAGTCGTTAGGTGTGCAAGCGATCGCCCTGCTGGTCGTGGGTGCACGTGCGCAGGTCGACGCGGAGGCACCCGAGCCCGTGTTCACGGAAGCGGGACTGCTGCAAAAGCACCTCTTCGACATGCAGCCCTTGCCCATGCTCACGGACGCGGGGCCGTCCTCGCCCGAACAGCCCGCGCCAAGTGCCGCGCCCGAGCGGCTGGAGCTGGGTGACTTTGCCAAGCTCATCAAAACCATGCTGTCGACGTGCAGGCCGGGAACGTTCGGCGAGCGCAAGAAGCACGCGATCGAGGGACTCTCCAAGACTGCACCCATCGGCTCGGGCTGCGGACTGCTGCTGTGGACGACCAACGAGAAGAAAGCGAGCGGCAAGGGCTCCAAGGTGACCGACGAGACCAAGCGGTGCGTGCGTCGCCACACGAACCCTCACCTTTCCATCCGCCCGACGCGCCACTCTGTCCCACTTCGCCCGCCTCCCTTCAAGGCTGCTATCTGCCATCGAGACCCTCGCGCCCAAGGCCAAGGCCGCGCCGCGCAAGCAGGGCTTCAAAGTGGCCGCGGCGCTGCCTGAGGCCGAGGCGCGCGACGCTGATGCCGGCTGGCAGGGTCACTGCGGCCTCGTTGACATCGTGAGTGGTTGCGAGTCGAACCTTGCCACAGTTGAAGCTGGCTTAACGCTTGACCTGCGACCCACCATTGCACAGATCTCGCCCGATGAGCTCGTGATGGTGCTCAAGCTCGCCGACCAGCACACGCGCGCCGTCTGGAGCGAGCTTGTGTGCAAGTCGTTCCGGTGCGCTCGCCACCGCCGCTCGCCACACCGAGTGACCTGGTTGTACCTGTGGTGGCTGAACAACCCGTGTCCCGCGGCGCCCCAGGGTGCTACGCGCCGAGCCCGAGCTCTTTGCGATGCTCCAGCTCGTCGACCGCTCACGCCAAGGCAGCATCAGCTTCGGCGTCACTGCCAAGTCGGGCCCGTGGAAGTGCCCCGCGCAGCACTGGGCCAACGTGATCGCGGGTAAGGCGGGCTGCCTCACTGCGCTCGACCTGAGTGGCAACCGCAAGGCGCCACTCACCGCGCTCAAGGCCTGCCTCCGCGCCGTGCCACCCTCGCTCAAGTCTCTCAACCTGGACGGCGTCGAAAGTGCAAACCTCGGCACACTCAAAGAGGCGCGCGCGCGGCAGCAGCTAGAACCCCTTGGAAGCTTGCGGCGCACTCACTCGTCGGAGTGTGGTGCGCACAGATTGCGCGGCTGACCAAGCTCGAGAGCCTCAGTCTCAACTGCGGCCACCACAAGGACGGCTTCGGCGACGGCGGCGATGGCATCATCCAGTTGGTCAAGGAGCTGCCCCACCTCATGCTGCTGCGCGTGCAGCCGTTCACCGCCTTCGGCTCCTTCCTCGGCGACTGGGACTTCGTCGCGGGCATCAAGGCGCGCCAGCCTTGCCCTGGGCGAGGAACTGCAGGCACGCTGCCGCCAAGAGTAACCCTTTGGTCTGCGCCGGCGCACAGGTTTACCGCCCCGAGTACCTTGCTGCAGTACTTGCTGAGGATGAGAGCCCGTACCCCGACACCAGCCTGTCCGGCTTCGAGGACTTCGAGGATGAGTCCGTGTGGAGAATCAGCCGCTCAGTGAGGCTCGGCCAGGGTAAGCTGTTGCAGCTGCAGCAAGCCCTGCCCCGCCGCTGCCGGTTGACCAACTCGGGGCACCATAAAGGCCTTAGGAGACCCTGGGGCGAGGCTGCGACCGAGCTGCCGGCGTGGCACGTGTGGAATGCCAACCTCTACACGGACATGGATGCCGGCGAAAGAACGCTTCGAGGCGTTTGACCAGGTTCACATGGCGCACCTTCCCTCTCCTTCTCTGCTCTGCTGGCCGGGCCAGGGTGTGCCGCCTGATGGGGCCTGGTGACAAAAAGGAGATGTGGGAAGGCGTTGACCAGTGCGACACCTTATGGCTTCCCCCGAACAGGCACGAGCTACCTTCAGTGCGGTCCGTGCGACCAGGACCTCGGCGAGCCCCGCCGCTACATGTCGTACGAGGAGTGGCTCGCCAAGAGCGGCAGCCAGTCTATTAATAGTGCCCAGCCTCATAGAGCACGCGCCGTCCCGACGAAGCCCAATGGACTGCCTCGCGCCAAGGCTGTCCTCCACACTTAAAAGGCGCCTCCAAACAAGGCGCCTCCGCTTTCAACGAGCAGGAACGCGCCGCCCGAGGAGGTCAAGCCACTCGGTCCCGTCATCCATACGTGAGCGTGTGGCGCGTGGCGCCGCCGGACTTTGCACGCCGCCGCCGCACGTTCTGGTCTCTACCTATGGGGTACTGCTCAAGAGTACCGCCACCGCCACACGCACGCGGTTCGATCGGCAATTTCCCCAAGAGAGAGGACCGAACACGCTTAATCGCGGAGGGTATATAGTGTGCGTGAAAGGAACACGTTGTGGTTGACTTATACAGAGTAGGTAAGGAATGTTAAGGTTGTAGTAGTACGCTACGGGTTCCCCAGTGTGAAACCTGGAAAATCGAGGTTTATATCCACTAAAACTAAAACTACCGGTTTGGGGGCGCTTCTAAGATGTCGCCATTCCGAGAAATCGCGGTTAATTTAGATTACAACCCCCCAAACCGCAAAAAAGCTTCAGAATCACCCACCCGCAGTGCGCAGATATCGCGCGGACGCGGCGCTCAATCGGCCGGTTACAGACCGACGCGCGTCCTTCACGCGACGGTTCCGAGCAGTTCGGGTCCGGCACGCAAGCACACGGCCAAATTTGAGCCGACCGCGTGGAATTTGTCCCAAAAGACGAGCGGTTCCGGAGCCCCAAAACGCGTTTTGAGTGAGGAAACATTCAAACTCAAACTTCAAAGGCCCAATTGAGTACCAAGATCGCCGAGCCAGGCACTGAAAACAACAAACATCCGATTCTACCCGCCCTAAGGGGTTCTTGATAGAACCCTCTTGGGGTGGGGAGTTCAACCCGAATCGGTGACTAAACAGTAAACAAAAAAAACCTTTAAAAAAAACCGAGAATACAACCTTAATATTTATGTAGAGGAGCCCACGAGCGCACGCGACAGCGAAGCACAGCGGACGGCACCGGATTGGGATACTACGGTCTAACTACGGTCCTGTGTACGGTATGCAAAATACGGGCTTTTAAGTTTTATTATACACGACGCATGCAGCCTTCGTCGAGGGCGACTCCAATCACCAATGCGGGAATCGTCGTCGCTATCTTCTGCGGCTACTGCGTAGCTACTGCGCCGCCCTCATCATCTGCTGTTGTTGTTGCTGGAGCGGCTCGCTGCCGCAACCATAACCATAAGCTCTTTTGTGCGGTGGCGACTCTTCGAGCGCTCGCGGGCCTCGCCTCGCGCCAATGAAGGCGCAGGCTGTGGCAGCCGGTGTCAAACCTGGTCAAACAACCTTTTTTCGGGAATACGCTTCCGGTGGTGGACCTTCCGGCGCACGCGACACAGCGGCCGCGAGAATGTATCGTTATCGTAGGGGAGTGTGGTGTGTGAGTCTGCACATGTTGAGAGAGTCTGTAACTGTTCGCGTTAAGATCATAGTATTAAGAGCATACATGAGCTTTACCAGCTCGCAATGTGGTGTGCTTTTTGTGTGCCATTGCCTATTGGTGTACGAGTATAGTCTCTCTCTGCTCTATAAAAGCAGTCACGCACAAGTTCGCATGTTTTCTCGTCTGTTCCGCGGGACGTACGCACGCAGCGCGTACGCCCGCGATGAAGCTGGGTGTGCACCGCCCGGACAGTGGCACATACGAGCTCCGGCCGTCGCCGGCGACCTGCTTGCACCTGCGGCGCATCCGTGCCTTCGGCGTCCCTTCCACCGGTGATGAGCATGGCCCGCCCGAGCAGTATGTGACGTTCACCCTGCTTGAGGCGGACCCCATGGCCCCGCAGCCGAGTGCGCGGACCGAGGCGCTCTCGCACGCCGACCAATGTGACCCGTTGTGGCATGACGACCTGCGGGTGATGCTCGCCGCCGGGACTGTCCGGCCTCCGCTGGTGCGGGTGGAGGTGCGGCAAGCCTCCTTCCGGAGCAGTGCTCGAGCCAATTGGAGCAGTGCTCGAACTGATTGGAGACGATCGTCCGCACCTACTCTATGGGCGGACCGAGCTGCTGCTTCAGCGTCTTGCAGCGACAGCGGTGAGTTGGCACAGCAGGCGGATGCGCTGCTCGGATCGGCTGCAGTGCGGCTGGCCGACGCCGGGCGCGGCAAGGCAGTCGACCTGCAGCTGGCGGGCGAGGGTAAGCTCCCTTCGTTCCGCATATCGTTTGCTTACGAGATGCGCCGCGCCCTGCCGCGCCGCCTCACCCTGCGCAACGTAGCGGGCTTCGGCGTGCCCGAGGCAGCTCGGATCGCCGGATTCCCCAAGGGACGCCAGCAGTCCAGCCCACGCCGCGTGCGTGTCGAGCCCTTTGTGCGCTTCCGCCTCGAGACCAATGAGGGCAGCCTCGAGACCAGCCTCGTGGGGGCGGCGGCGGACGTAAGCTACACAGGGCTCGAGCCCCGGACCATCAGACCCCAGACATCTGGACTAGCCGACCCCGTGGCAGCGGCGGCGGTCCCCAACCACGAGGCGGACACGGAGGCGGACACGGAGGCATGCCTGAGCATGGTCGAGGGGGACCCTGTGTGGCGGAGGGAGCTCGAGCTGATCGTGCCCGCCGAGCTCGAGGGATCTGCGCTGCGCCTGAGGGCGCAGCTGATGACGCGCGACCTGGGCGACGGCTCTCAGGTGAGTACGTGCGTAGGTAGAATCTAGGCATCGCGCACTACGGCAGGCACGCTACAGTTCGCAGTTACTCACGTGCTCTCACTTACTTGCTCGCTTACTACTTACAGGGTGAAGCGCTGCTGAGCAGCGCACACGCAACTCTCAAGGCGGGGGCGGAGCAGGGCAGGGTCTGGCAGCTGCGCCTGTGCGGCGAGGCCAAGGTGCAAGACCGCCTCGTCTCTGGCCCTAACCCCTAACCCTGAACCCCTAACCTCTAATCCCTAACCCCTGAGCCCTAACCCCTGACCCCTCACCCCTAACCCCTGACCCTAACTCCTGACCCCTCTCCAGGTGCCGGACAGCCTCCTCTGCTTCGAGTATCGGTTGTGCGCTATATCTCCCCCCACCGAGCTCCGCCTCAGCCAGATCTCAGCGCGCGGTGAGCCTCCGTCCTCCATGACTACCCTTAGCCATAGCCCTAACCCAAACCCTAACCCTAAGCCCAACCCCCAACCCCTAACCCCCAACCCCTAACCCCCAACCCCTAACCCCTAACCCCAACCCCTAACCCCAACCCCAACCCCCAACCCCAACCAGGTGTCGACCTCGGCGATTTCTCCGCTGAGTCTCTCCTGACCGACGCCAACACGGCGCGCAGGACCCTGGCCGCGGCGCAGCTCCGTAGCGGCGCGCGCGGTATTGGCCATGGCGGCAATCTCACGCCTCGGGCTGCCGCCGAGATCGCGGCCGAGATCGAGGCGAGCTCGAGCTGTTTCGTCACCTTCGAGCTGCTGAGCTCCCCTCTTCCAGGGCAGCGTGGCGCCGCACCGCCGAGTGCCTCCACCTCGGCCGTCACCCTGCTAGGCGGCGTGGGGGATCCGAGTTGGAGAGAGACGCTCTCCTTGCCCCTCGCCTCCGCCTCCGCCTCCTCCCCCGCCTCCGAGCCTCGCCGGCTGCGCATCAGCCTCCGCCTCAGTGATCGCCTCAGTGATCGCATCGGCACCTCCCACACCGGCGGTGACGCGAGCGGTCCACTGCTCGGTAGCACCGAGGTCGATCTCGCCCTATAACCCTAACCCTAACCCTGACCCTGACCCTGACCCTATTCCTACTACTAACCCTACTACTAACCCTCTACTACTAACTCTCTACTACTAACCCTCTACTACTCCTAGGTCGATCTCGCGCCTGGAGATCGAGGCCAGATGGCGGAGGTGCCGATCTCGGGAGGCCGACGGCTGCCTAACTTCACAGTAAGCTTTGCCTTCGCCGTGGTGACCTCAGACGAACAGCATGCAAACGAGGCTGCTCGTCGGATCTCACCCCCCCGTGAGCGGAGGCCGGTGCTGCCTCCAGCCGGCTCGCGCCTCGAGCTCTAACCCTCACCCTAACCCTGCTAACCCCAACCCTAACCCTAACCCTAACCCTAACTCTAACCCCAATCCTAACTCTAACCCCAACCCTAACCCCAACCCCAACCCCAACCCTAACCCTAACCCTAACCCTAACCCTAACCCTACCCCTAATCAGGCTCGCGCGTCGAGCGCTGCTCCAACTGCAATGGGTCGCACGCGCAGCAGCCGGTGCCTCGTCCCTTCTCGGGTACCTGCTGCGCCTCTAACCCTGCCCCAACCCCTAACCCTAACCCTAACCCTAACCCTAACCCTAACCCTAACCCTAACCCTAACCCTAACCCTAACCCTAACCCTAACCCTAACCCTAACCCTAACCCTGTTACTACTTGCCCTTTAGGCACCTGCTGTGCCGGATGTGGGTGGATCACGCCACCACCGATGGATGACGACGCTACCAACAGCCCACCCCGCCGCAGCACAGCGCTGCCCCCCCCCTCGCCACGCACGCTGAAAGTGATGACAAAACCGCTGCCGCCGCCCCTCGCCTCGCCGCCTAAGCTGCCCATCTCCCCGGGGCGAGGTCGAGATCGCGATCCTAATTCTCAACCTAACCCTAACCCCAGCCCGAACCCTACCCCTACCCCTACCCCTACCCCTCATCTGCACAGGTCGGGACGGCTGCCCCTCCCCTAGGGGCGGGACCGAGGCGGTGAGGTGGTACCGTGAGCAGCTGGCGGCGGAGCAGCAGGCATGTTACCTAGTTATCACCCCTAGTCCCCTGTGCACCGCGAGCAGCTGCTGGTCGCGGAGCCGCAGGCGGAAGAGCTAGCCCTAGCCCTGAACCTAACCCTAGCCCTGCCCCCAGCCCTAACCTCCAGTCCCTCACCCCCAGCCCCGAAGCCCGAAGCCCGAAGCCCGAAGCCCGAAGCCCTACTCCCAAGCAGGCGGAGGCCGAGGAGCTCATCCGACGCTGCGAGCAGCGCGGCGTGCCCCTCTCGATGAAGGTGACCGCGGCGGTGCTGCGAGGCGTGCCGCAGGACCGCACCACCGCCGCCTGCTTGAAGGGCTTCCCAAACCCGGAGACGGCGTACCTAGCGGCGGTGAGGGCAGAGCGGCACGAGGCCCAGCTGCTGCGGGAGGTGGCACGCAGGCGGCGGTGGGGGGCCGAGGGCCCGCCGCGGGCGGTGGAGGTAGTCGCCGAGCCGGAGCCGGTGCGCCGCCCTCGTCTAACCCTAACTTCCCCCTCACCTTAATTAAGCCTAGCCCTAACCCCCACCCCAGTCCTCGCAATACAATATGCCCCGCACCTAGGCGCGGAGCCCTCGCCGTCCTCGGCCGTCGCCCAGGATAGAACGCGAGAAGATTGAGAGGGAGAAGGCGGCAGCCGCGACCACAACCCTAAGCTTAACCCTCACCCCCACCCTCACCCTAACCCTCTTACCCTAACCCTAACGGGAGCAGGCGGCCGCCGCGATGCACGTGCAGAAAGTCATACGGGGGCGGCAGGCAAGGCAGCATGCTCGAACCCTAAGCCTAACCCTAGCTCTTGCCCTGACCCTAGCCCTAGCCCTAGCCCTAGCCCTAGCCCTAGCCCTAGCCCGAGCCCGAGCCCGAGCCCGAGCCCGAGCCCGAGCCCTAACCCTAACCAGGTGCGGCAGCAGTTGGGGCAGCACATATACCGCGCGCCAGGCCCGGTGGTCGATCGGCGCCGTCGCCGATCGAGCTTCGGAGATGACACTGAGCTCTCGCAGCGGAGTCGCGCTGCGGGCGAGCTGGAACGCGCCACCATCGCCGAACGGACGCGCAGGGCGAGTCGTGACTTTATCCTTCCGCTGTCGCCGTACAGCTACCCCGTGGAGCGGCCTGGGGTCGGCCCATGTAGAATTTACGTCTAGACTAAAGAGAGCAACAAATACATACGGCTACCCGCGCCGCTACCCCGTCCCGTGCACAAGGGCGCGTGCTCTTAATGGAAGTGGCGCGCACAGCAGGGCTTATTTTGGCGATTAGTTTCTTACTGTACTTTTGGCGGGAGCGCAGCCAAAGTATTTGGCTCGAAAGGGCGGATCTCTGCGGCAACCTCGCGCGCGCTCTTGGGCGAACACATAGATAGGACTGACCGATACGGCGCGCGAACCGGTGCCGACGTTCGTTCCTCTTCCTGCAAGGACTGGGTTCGCACCGCGACTCTCCGCCATGAAGTTCGGCAAGAAGATGATCGCCGCGATGCGACCCGAGTGGGGCCCGCACGTGTACGTCCCTTACGAGTCGCTCAAGCGGACGCTACTCTCGCTCGCGCACGCCGAGACGGCCGCTCAGGCCGAGGGTGATTTTGTCGCGCAGCTGATGCAGTGCCTGCAGCAGGTGAACTCCTTCTACTCGGGGCGCGAGGTCGACTGCGCGCTGCGCCTCCGCCGCCTCGCCAAGACCCTGGAGTCGCCAAGTCTCTGGATGCCTGCGGTCGCCGAGGTGGTTCGCCTCTCGAGCGAGGGGATGGAGGTATCGCTGGCAGCCCTGCTGCCGCAACTGACGTTACTGGACCAGGAGCACGCCGCGGCGCTGCGAGAGTTCGTCGACCTCTGTGGCGAGCTCGACCTCCTCCGCAAGTACGCGATGCTCAACTACCTGGCGGTGGTCAAGATCGTTAAGAAGCACGATAAGAACTCACCGCTGCGCCTGCGAGAGGCCTTCGCGACCCTCGTGACGGTGCAGCCCTTCTACACCTCGACCCAGCTCGCCGCCACCTTCACGCACGCGCAGTGCATACAGGCCGAGCTCATTTCCGCGGCATCTGGCGCGACCATGGCCCCGGAGAGGTCCGACTACTCGTGCCCCATCTGCATGGAGGTGCTACGGATGCCGGTGGTCCTCGCGTGCACCCACCGCTTCTGCCACGGCTGCCTCGCTACAGCGTGCGAATACGGTAATGCCTAGTAGGCTTAGGGTTAGGGCTGCTGCGCTATAGCCTGCAACTACGGCAACCACTGCACCTGAACCCTAGCCCCAACCCTAGCCCTTGCCCTAGCCCTTGCCCCAGCCCTAACCCCAACCCCAACCCTTCTCCTAACCAGGCAACCACTGCCCGCTGTGCATGAAGGAGACCGATCTCGATCCGGAGGGGTACGAGGTCGACCCCGTGCTCACAAGGTTCGTCGCGGCGCACCCCCACCCCCACCCCTACCCCTACCCCTAAACCCTAACCACAACCCTAACCACAACCAGGTTCGTCGCGGCGCACTTCGCGCGCCCCAAGCCCGCCAGCCCTGACAAAGCCCACGCCAGCCCGAGCTCCAGCGAGATCACCGAGATCGCCGAGATCGCGAGGCTCATCAAGCCCGGGCAACCAGGCGCCACCAAGGCCTTCGCCGATGGCGCCGACGCGGCTGCCGACGCCGGCGCCGACGCTGCCGCCGCCACTGGCCCTGTCGCCGCCACCAAGCGGCCGCGCGCTGACGAGGCGCTTGGGGGCGCGGACACGCCCCTCGTCAAGAAGCGCGGCGCGTGCACCGAGTGCTACAAGGCCAAGGCCGCCTGCGTCTCCTCGCGCCTACACGGCGGTGACGACGGCCCGTGCACCCGCTGCACCCGCCTGGGTCGCGAGTGTCTGCCGCACGTGCGCCAGCGTCGCCGCCGCCGCCTAGGTACCTCTGACCTAGGCTGCGCCGCCGCCGCGCCGTCGCCGCCTTCGCCAGCGCAGCATCAGTCGGACGTACCGATGCAAGCGGCACATGCACAGGCACACCCTGCGCCTTCAGTGCCACTGTGCACATCGCCGCGGGGGGGGGAGGCAGAGCCGGACCACTTCACACTGGACCATGAGATCGAGGACGAGCTCGACATCTCCAGCGATCTCCTCCTCTCGCTGAGCCCCGCTGGGCCTCACCCCTTTCTCTCGCTGGACCCCAAGGACATGGAGAGCCTTCTGGGCGACCTCGAGCAGATCTCCACCTGATGAGATCTCCGCCTGGCCTCCGCCTGGTCTCCGCATGGTCTCCGCATGGTCTCCGCATGGTCTGCTCTCCGCCCGAGCGGCCTACCCCCGAGTAGCGAGTACGCCACGCCACCGCTGCGCCGCCGCCGCCCGGCCGCCGCCCGGCCCCCGTGGAAGAACCCCGAGGCAAAGTAGTGTACTTTTTTGTTTATATCGTTGTTCGTTCGAGTGCTCTCTCTCTTATTTTTATTACGAGGGTGGCACCCCACTGTGTCAACACGTTAATGATACTGCACGCACGCGGCACACACTCTGATTACTCTCTCTCTCTCTCTCTGAGACTCTCTCGTCTACACACCAGTGGATAACGCCGTATAGCCCGGCCAGCCGCGACCCGTAAAGTAAGTGGACCGGATATAGAGTGTGGGATGACACAGCGACTGCGAGTCAGAGGGGACACTGTCACACGCTCTGCACACTCGGGACACTCACACTGGCTGCAGCGCTGCAGGCTGAGACAGACGACAGTGTGACTCCACTACACGGTAAAGCCGTACTCCTTAGCAGTGAGACACACGTTCTAATGTCGCCGGGCTAATAATGTGTTGTGTTGCGTGAATGTGATCGTAAAACACATACTTCTTTTTTGAAAGACGAACATTTCTCTCCACTGACCACTCAGCACTCTCCTCTCTCTCGAGTCTCGTTTGGTTGCGTGTTGAAAAACAAGGTTGAACTCTCGAGGGTCTCGCGAGCGCAGCGGAGGCGAGGCACAAGAGATTCCAAATTCCACGTGGAACGTGCCCGCGGTCGTGATGGGCGGTCGTGGGGGCGTGCGTGGGGTGGCGGCAGGCGGGTGCCCCGCGCCGCACCGGCCGTCTACTGTGCCGTGTGGGGACCACTACTACGCTAATAGAGCTGAGCCGAGGCACTACGGTAACTCTTTTGAAAGAACAAAGATTATTCTTGGGGGGTATGACTTACTACTGTATCTCTTTACTCCTTGCTTCTGGCTTACCCCCCCACTTACTCCGCACCAGCTAGCCTACGCACCAGCCAACGTACTTAAATTAACCAATGACGCCTGGCGCGACATGGCCTTTTTGAGCTCGAGCTTGAGGCTGTCGGCCACGCGCCTCTGCGCCTTGGCCTCGTCCGCTGCCGCGTTGCGCTCCGCCACCAAGGCCGCCGCCACCTCCCGCGCCTCGCACAGTGCCGCCGCCGCCTCGGCCTTGGTTAGGGTCAGCGCCGCCGCCGCCTCAGCCCTCACGCCTTCCAGCACGGCAGCGGCTGCCGTCCTATCCCGTAGGCGGCAGGCGGCGTGCTCCGCTGCCGCGCCGGCCTCGGCCTCGGCACTGCACGTCTCAGCCGCCGCCGCCGCCGCCGCCGCCGCTGCGCGCCGCGCCGCGCCTCGCGCTTCGTCGGCGTCGGCGAGCATCGCCTCGGCTGCCCGCAGCTCAGAGGTGAGGATCCGCTGGACAGCACTCTTAGCGTGGACCTCCACCTCCGCCTCCCGCAGCTGCACGCGCCGCGCCGCACGCTGCGCCGCCGCCGCCTCATCCCTAGCAATGGTCAGGGCTTGCCGCGCCTCATCGCGCTCCGCCGCCAGCGCCGCGCTGCGCGCCACCGCGGCCGCCTCGCGCTCGAGCCCGCGCGCGCCCTCCGCCTGCTGCTGCTGCTGCGCCTCGACCGAGCGTGCGTGCTCGCCCCTCCACGTGAGCACCTCCTCTGCCAGCAGCGCCTGCTCCTCGAGCTGCTGGTGCGATCTGACGAGCATCTCGGTGACGGCGTCCTTCTGAGCCTGCAGCACCTCCACCTCCTCGAGGAGGCGCGCCTTCTCGTCGAGCAGCCGGCCAAGGTTGCGCTCTACTGTCAGCTGGTCGTCGTGCCGCTGCGTCTCGCGCCGCCGCATCTCTTCCTCCGCCTGCAGCACAGCTTGCCTCTGCTCTTCCTCGCCTGCGCGCGCCGCGTCCCTCTCGCCTTGCAGCGTGGCCACCGACTCGTCCCTCGTCGCCACCGCCTGCCCCAGCCCCCTGCTCGCTACGACCTGCGCCGCCACCGCCGCGCGCAGTCGGCCCAGCTCGCCGCGCTGCGCAGCTGAGTCTGCTGCACAGACCGAGCGCTCGGTCTGCAGCTGAGTCTGCAGCCTGCCTACCAGCTGCTGCAGCTCGGGAGGTGCGCTCTCGAGCGCGGCAGCCTCGGCCGTCGTCAGCGGGTGGAGCTGCTCCGTCTCGGCCTCCGCCTCCGCCTCCACCTCTGGCGGTGGCGGCAGAAGCGGCTGCGGCGGCGGTGTGGCTAGGACCTCGCCGGTGGCCGCAACCTCCGATGGAAGAGGCTGCTGCGGCAGCTGCGGCGGCTGTGGCGGAGGAGGAGGCGGTGCGCCCCTCTGGACGCGAAGCACGTGCGTCTCCGAGGCTCCGGTCATCGCTAGGATATCCTCGACGCGGCAGCCGTCGAGCGAGGCGCCGTCCACTGAGAGCAGCCTGTCGCCCACACGGATGGCACACCGTGCCGCCGGTGAGTTCTCAAACACCTGCGAGACGACGTTCTCCGCGCTAAGGCCGAGGCCCATGCCCTGAGCGCAGCCGACCAGAGTGAAATCCCTGATGCTCGCGCTTTGCTCGATATCATCCGGCGTGCTCGTGTCGGCGAACGCATCCATAGCGAAAGCATCCATGTGCGAGGGCCGCGACGCGCCGTCCGGTCGACGCGCCGCAAGAACGCGCCGCGCTGGCAGGCTTGCACGAACCCCAACCTAGTTTTCGTACGCCGAAGTCGCTTCCCGCGAATCGAATCGAATCGAATCGACTCGTACACCGGAGCATGCCATGGCTGCTCGCCGCCTGAGAAGTCGCCCAGACCCGAACGCACCGACG
>Ga0209302_10000957_pt1 | contig 16560 bp, 9 predicted proteins | sample ArcOceMetagenome_2_FD_187445 | JGI IMG/M metagenome (GOLD analysis project Ga0209302, IMG submission 187445) | Marine eukaryotic phytoplankton communities from Arctic Ocean - Arctic Ocean ARC135M Metagenome (SPAdes) (version 2) | ecosystem: Environmental > Aquatic > Marine > Oceanic | place... | reverse complement strand
GACCGACATGGTGGTTGCTGCGGGTCACTGTGAGCACCTGTACCTGTGCCTGGGACCACCGCGGGAGGAGGACGAACGAGGTGACGCATTTGGTCGTGGCTGTTTGATCGCGACCACCGCGACAATGCAAGTTTGAGTAGTTCATTGTGAACGGGTCAGCGCGCCGCGTTAGTAGTAACATTTACGTAGCTCGGAGTTCGTGCAGCTATATCTTATGTATCCCCCCAGCTCTGTCCAGCCCGCTGGGTGCGAACAACAACACGCTGCGGTACCCCCTCGTAGTAGCGCATCGCGCGCCATTGCTACATCGACTGACAGTCACATGAGGTCTAGCCCGCGTCGTGTCAGCAACCTGGCGCGTCGACGTGTGCCTCGCGTGACCGTCGCGATCGCCACGCCGTTCACCGAGCAAGGCGGCGTAGATGAGGATGGAATTGCTCGCACCGTCGTGTGGCTTCAGGCACAGGGTATTGCTTCTATAATCCCCGGGGGAACGACTGGGGAATTCGCAGCCATGATGGCCTCCGAGCGGCTACAGGTGCTTGAGGCAACGCGGCGGGCCGCTGGCGACAACTGCTTCTTGTTTGCCAACGTGAGCGCGTGTGCCGTTGGCGACGCCTTGACGCTCGCGCGGCAAGCAACGGCCAGCCTGGCCAAACCCGACGCACTGCTCCTTTTACCTCCTTACTACCACCAGCCTTTTAGCGCCGGGACCGGTGCCTATGGCTGCAAGCAGTTCTTCCGTTCCGTGCTGCAAGGGCTGGGCGCCGCTGCAATTACGACGCCGGTCTATATGTACACCTTCGCAGTGCACACGCAGCAGCCGATCCCGCCGGCCACTTTCGGCGAGCTGTTCGCCGAATTTCCGCAGCTTGCTGGCATCAAGGCCTCGGCTGTCGGAGTCAGCCAGGCACAAGCCTACGCCGCCGCCGCACCAGGCGCAACCGTCCTGGTGGGCAACGGCCGAGAAAACTGCGCGAGTCTGCGCGCTGGGCTCAACGTCGTCTCTGGCGATTGCGTCGCCGTGTCGTGGGCCCTCGTCAAGATGCTTCGACTGGTCGAGGCCAGCGATGTGGCGGGCGCTGAGGCGGCGCAGCAAGCGCTCGTCGACCACTGGAGGGTCGCAGCCATGGACCGCTTTGACGAGGTTCCGGCGGTGAAGGCCGCCTTTTCGACCAACGACGCCGTGGCCACGCTCCCAGCAGTGCGCCCGCCGTTGGTTGCGCTCGACGCCTCGGACACGCAGTCTATTCGAGACGCGGTGGTGAGGCTCCGCCAGGCGATTGACGCCATCCCACTGCGTATCCCGCTGTGTCTGACGCCGGCAAAGCCTCCTCCTCATCGCCGGCCTACCCCTTAGCAACATGCCCCTTGGCCGGCCTTGGCCAGTCGGAGCATCTTGGCGAGGGCTCACGACAGACTGACTAAGGAAATCGTTCCCGTGGCGCTTTTTGTTTTTGATACGGCTTCAATCGTTTAGAGCTATATAATTAGAGCCCCGGCCGACTAGGACTAGACGCTCTAAAGCCGTACGGTACGCTTTCTTCGCCTGCCCGCCGCCCCGTGCCCCACACTGCGCCCTACCCCCTACTACTATTACATTACAGTAGCTCGGCTGGGACCTGGGTGCCGACAACGTGTGTACGATCCTGAAGTAACCAGTTGATAATACCGTGTGAGTCTAGACTCTGCCCAAGGGGGGAGACGGGGAGTACACATATATTATCCGCTAAAAATCAACACCCCCTACCCTCCGAGGGGGTGATAATAAGCCAACCTTCCGCGTTTCTGGGGGGGGGTGATTTTTGACGATGATCACGATTTTGAGGGTCCCAGAGCCCCAAAAGCTCACCTTGATACCGTACACTGACCAAACCTGTTACACCACCTGGGCCAGCCCTGTATATAGTGTACTGGAGTGAAACTGAGAGCAGCAAGTGTTCCGAAGATTGCCTATCGAGCAAGTTGGGCCCGCCCCCGTATTCTTTTAGACATAGAGCTCGCCCCAATATATGTATATTAAAGCGTAGGCTTTACTTTTTATAGCGTATCTCTAGCTCGATTGAATACCTTGCACACGAATATTTGTAGGAATAACGAACTTGACAGTTTACTGTGACGTTCTCGTGCCTCATGAAAAGCCATTTGACGTAAGGCCTGGGGTGATGCGATGCGCATCACCATGGACATAGCGTGAACTAAGGAGGCTTGGGGTGCGCTGCCGGCCGTGGCGCCCCTGCTAGCCGTGACACTGCTGCGGGCCGCGCCGTCGGCCGAGGTGCCGGCGCCGGTTTCTTCTTCTTCGCCTGCGCATCCTTCGCCGCGAGAGGCTTCTTCGGACTGGCCGCGGCGGACGGACTAGCGCGCGGAGCGGGAGCCGGAGCGGGAGCGCCGCCCGGTGGCGCCACCATTGTGACGTTTATGCCTGTGAGCTCGGTGGCGGCGGCGTCCATTGCCGCCTCGGCCTTGGCAGCCTCTTTGCTTTTCCTGGCCTCCTCTTTCCGCCACTTCTTGCCCTCCTCCTTCTGCATCTCACGCGCCTGATGTGTACAGAGAGCACATCACACACATCACACACATCACGCACACGCGCCCGCTTGTATGCACGCACGCACAACTGTGCACAACCAAGATGTGGATGTGGATGCAAATGTAAATGTGGATAGATGCAGATGAGATGTGTTAATTAGCACACACACGCCGCGCCTTGTCGAGCGCTGCCTCCGCCTCGGCGGTCAGCCCGTTGTTGCTCATGACGATCTCACCGAGCGTGGGGTGGCACGACAGCGCGTCAGCGATGGCGGCGGCGCCAGCGTCCTTGAGCTGGTTGCTGCGCAGGCTGAGCTCGGTGAGCGTAGTGTCGCGCAGCACCTCCGCGATCGCGACGCCGCCCGCCTCGCCGAGCGCGTTACTCGCGAGCAGGAGCGCGGTGAGCGCCGCCGCAGCGGGCAGCGCGGCGATGAGCGGCTGCGCGGCGGCGGCGTCGATCTTGTTGTTGCCGAGGTCGAGCCTCGCGAGGCAGGGGTGGTGTGGCAGCAGCGAGGCTAGGCTGGCGGTGCCGTCGCGCCCGAGCGCGTTCGACTTGAGCTCGAGCGCGGTGAGGCCCGTGTTGTCGCGCAGGCACTCGACGAGGACCGCCGCGCCCTCGGCGCCCAGGTTGCAGCTCGAGAGGGTGAGCGAGCGCAGGCTGGCGTTGGTTCGCAGCGCGGGTGCGAGCACAGAGAGCCCGCGCGCGCGCAGCGTATTGCCTGGGGAGGCTGAGGCTCGGATGAGAGCATGCGGGTTAGGGTCAGGGGAAGGGGCGGGATTAGGGTTGGCTTTAGGGTTGGGGCGAGGGCGAGGGTTGGAGCGCGCAGCGTGGTGCCTCGGAGGGAGAGCTCGGCGAGGCTGGTATTGACGACGAGCGCATCGTGCAGCGCCTGGTTAGAGTCAGCGAAAGCGTGGGGGTGAAGGTGAGGGTGTGGAAGGGGAAGCAATGACGGTAGGTTTAGAGCGTGCCGTGCAGCGCCTGCACGCACTCGAGCCTCAGTGGTTCCGTGCCCGCCGCCGAGGCGGTGTTGCCCTGCACGCCCGACGCGTAGGCCTCGACGGCGCACAGTGCGTTCTGGGAGAGGTCGAGCGCGAGCAGCGCCGTGTTGGCGCCGAGTCCCGCCGCGACTGCGCGCAGCCCGCAGCAGGCGAAGCCGCCCCAGCCGTCGCGCACGCCGCAGAGCGCGTTACCGTGCAGCACGAGGCGGCGCAGCGTCGTGTTGGCGCCGAGCATCGCGCCGATCAGCAGCGCGTCCACCTCGGTAAGCCGGCGTTGGCCCAACTCGACCGCTTCGCTCACCTCCGCCGCCGACGACGACGCGCCGCGCAGCGCCTGCACGGGCAGTGTGCACGCGGCGACTGTGCACGCCTGTAGCGTGGCTGATGCGCTCATCGCATAGCCGAGCGCGAGGCCACCGCGCTCACCGATGCCTGCAGCGATGCAGGGGCACAGGTGGTGCGGAGGCGGTGCTGAGGTGGTGCGGAGGTGGTGCGGAGGTGGTGGAGGGTGTGGAGGTGTGCAAAAGCACGCGGGGGGCGTGCAGAAGCGTGTGGAGTGGGTGCACAGGCGCAACGGGGCGCGAGGTGACGGCACGCCGTTGGCAGACAGCTTAAGCTCGAGCAGGGATGTGTTGCGGCGTAGCGCGTGCGCAATCGCGACCGCGCCGTCGCAGCCGAGTTGGTTAGAGCAGAGGTCGAGCAGCCTCAGGCCTGGTGGGCATCTCGCGTCGCCGAGGAGTGAGGCGAGGCCGGCGGCGCCGCGCGCGCCGATGGCATTGCGCGGTAGCCGCAGCGAGGTGAGGCGTCTGTTGGAGCGCAGCAGCTCGGCGAGCAGCCCGGCATCGCAGCCGAGCAGCCCGGCACAGGCCAGCTCGATCGCCTCCGGCGTGCAGACCAGCGGCGGTGCCGCGGCGGCCGAGGTGGAATCTTTGGTTTGGGGACCCTCTGCACGATCCTCGTCCTCTTCGCCTCCCTTGCCATCCGTGCCAGCCTCGCGCTCCTCGCCCCCCACGCGCCCTTGGCCTCCCTCTGCCTCACCAGCTCCCCCGCCTTGCTCGCCTCCCTTCGTCCCGTCGCCAGCGTTGCCAGCGTCGCCTCCGCCGCCTCCCGCATCTCCGCCGCCCCGCGCGCCTCCGTCGCCCTGCGGCTCGACAACTGGCAGTGCGGCGCGAGCGGTGGCGTCGTCCTCGTCGCCGTCCTCGCCCAGCAGTGCGCGCAGCGGCAGCGGCACAGCGTGCATCCTGACAGTGCGGAGGTGCGGCGCCTGGCGCAGCGCCGCCGCCAATGCGCGCAGGCCCACTGTCTGGTACTCGTGCGCACCCTCGTCCGGCGCGGCGTGGTGCGCGAGGCTGCTGGCCTCGAGGCTGAGGGTCTCAGCGATGCAGAGGGCGGTCTGCGTGTCGGCAGACGGCTTGAAGTTGATCCCCTGCACGAGTGCGAGTGCGCGGCCAAAACTGGGGCCCAGCTGCAGCCCGAGACGTAGCACTGAGCTCCACCGCGCGCCCCACTCTACCGGTCGTAGTCCGAGAGCATCGAGCAGCCCCGAGCCTGGCTCGGCATCGCCTGCGCAGATGGCCTCAGCACACAGGAGCTCCTGCACCGAGATATGTCTGAAGGCAACCTCGTGCACCCGCCCCGTATGTGTGCGCGAGAGCACTGAGAGCAGTGGCAACGCGCCACGGTCGAGCCGTCGCGTCAGCGTGCGCCATGCGGCCGCCATCTCGGTGCTGGCCGCGAGGAGCGGCTGCAAGTGGCGGCCGCCCGAGTGCGCCCGCCCCTCCTGCTGCGCCCCGAGCGCCATATGACGCAGCAGCAGCCGCAGTTGCGCCACGCTCGCGCAAGGTTCGCCGCCCTCGCCGCCGAGGAAGTCGGGTGCCGCTGCCTCGAGCGCGTGCGAGGTCTCGAGCATTGCGGAGATCGCCATCTGGTACAGCTCGGCCGGCGTACGAGGCAGGCCCAGGCTGGTAGCAGCGGGCGCGGTAGCCGGCGCGACGGCAGTGGCGGGCGCGGCGGCGGGCACGGCAGCATCGGACGAGGCTGCGGCCGGGGCGGTCGCGGTGGCTGGGCCGGCTGGGCTGGCGGCCGCTGCGTGCCTTTCCGGCGGTGTTACACCGCCACGCCGCGCGCGCAGCAGGCAACGCTGAAAGACGCTGGCGGCGAGCGACACGAGCAGGGGATGGCCTACTGCCGAGTGGACCTCGCCGCCGCCAGCGCCGACCTCGTCCATCATCACCGCCTCTCCGCCGCCATCGTCGACCTGGTCGGCGAGCCAGTCGCGGAAAGTGCCCGCCGTCGGCGAGCGTGTCGGGAAGGAGGAAGGCGGCAGCGCCGCACGCACAAATGCGCAACACTGCGCGACAAGCTCGGCGCCCTCACCGCTGGCGTCGCCGCTGGCGTCGCCGACCTCGCCCCCCCTCTCCTGGTCGCCGCCGAGCAGACCCGCGTCCCGCAGCCTCACGGTGGCGAGCGTGCGCCGCTGCTCCTCAGCCAGCGGCAGCAGCTGCAGCCTCGTGAGGTCAGACCACACCGGCTTGCGCCCACCTATCGTCTTAGGATCGCCCGCCAGCAGCAGGTGGCGGAGGTCCTGCTCCTCCTCGAGCCCAGCAGGTTCTGCCGACGCCACGAAGAGCAAGTCGGGTTGCATCACCACGGCGTTAAGCAAGTAGGCCTGCAGCAGCTCGCGCGCGCGGCCGCCCTCGTCCACGGCGTCGATGAGCAGCACGCCGCGCCGGCTCGCGAGCGCGGCGCGCAGCATCGTCAGCCGCTCGCCGTTCTTAGGGTAGCTGGCGCAGAGCACGGTCTCCACCTCGTCACGCGCGGTCATCTCGGTCAGCGCCTGCGTGGGGTGAGGGCTCGTGCAAGGGTGAAGGTGGAGCTGGGATGGAGCTGAGGGTGCGGGCAAGGGTGAGGGTGAGGGTAAGGGTGAGGATGAGGGTGAGGGTGAGAGTGGTGGCATTGAAGTGCGCGCCTCCTGCCGCGCCTCGGGCGTCGCGCAGTGGCCGAGCCGCTCCATTCGACCCTCAAGCCGCCGGGCCAGCTCGGCGCCGCGCAGCGGGATGGGCACCAGTGAGCTCGAGCGCGCGAGGTGCACTGCCACCTGCTGTAGCACGGTACTCTTGCCGCAGCCGTGCGGCGCGAGCACCAGGAAGTGGCCGCGGCGGCTCGTGTCCTGCGAGGCGTGCTCGAGCCGCGCCGCGACGTCGGCCGCGCCCAGCCGCTCTGCACCAAGTGCGTCGCGGCCGTGCGTGCTGTTACAGGAGGTGCTGGGCGGCGGTGGTGCCGTGTGGGTGTGCGAGGCCTGAGCGGGCGTCGCGCCGGCGGCCTGCGCCAATCTGACAGCTTTGGCCCCGGCCCCGAGGGGGCGGGCGGCATCATCGAGTAGAAGGCGCTGTGGAGCTGTAAGCTGCGTCGAGGGGAGACGGTTGGAGTGGCGGCGGCGGCGCGTCAGCTCCTGTGTCCCTAGTGGCGTCATAGTGAGCTCGAGCGCCATCACAGGCAGTCGCCGCGCGCTCAGAAGATCGAGCGTGCCATGCTGTGCCAGGATGCGCAGGTTGTGCCGACGTCGCTCCGCTGCGTAACCTGCGGGGGCGTTGGGCGGCGGCGGCGCGCCCAGCAGTCCCGTGAGCCCCCACGCCGCCGCCTCACCACTGGAGACCTCTTCGCTGGGGGCGGCGACATCGGTTGCGGAGGGGCACCTTTCTGCGACCGCCGCCTCAGATCGTCTGATGTGCTGCTCGCCCTGGGTTGTCTGGGGCGCCTCGCGACGCCCGCCAGCAGCGATGAGGTCTTCTCCTTGCGTCGAGGGCAGCGCCGCCGGCGGCTCGATGATGTGCGAGTTGATCTGTCTCGAGAGGCGGAGCGTGAGGTGCCACGCGAGGCGGAGCTGCCACGAGGAGAGCTCCGCATACCGCAGGCAGCGCGTCGCGTGCAACAGCAGAGGCAGCTGCCAAGTGCACGGGTGAAGGTCCCTTGGGTCGGCCGTGCCGCCGTTGGCCTGAGCAGAGCACGAGAGCGCGAGCTCGTATGAACGCCGCATCAGCGCTGCCACGCCCGCGCCGACGAGTCGCAGCCGGCTCGGCCAATTGGGGTCACGCCTCGCCGCGGCAAGCTTTTGCTCGTCGGCGAGCTTCTGCTTCGCTTCGGCCAGAGTCGGTCGTGCGAAGAGGTCGGTCGTGCTCTTGCTGCGCGGACGCATCTTGGCGCCCGCCACCGCAGGGGAGAGCGCCGTCGCCGTGAAGTCTGTCGTGCTCGCTCTGCTTCGCTGCCGGGCCTTGGCGCCCGCCATGGCAGGGTCGAGCGAAGGCGGGGCGGGCGCGGCAGGCTCGCCCTCCCCCGCCTCCGCCACCAGCTCGCTCGCCTGCTCGGGCCCACTCGCTGCCGCTGCCGCAAACGCGTTGACTGCGGCGTGTGCGGAGGTCACCGATGCGCCAGCGAGCTTCCACTGCCGGCTCGCCATCACGGCGACATGACTCTGCGCCGTGGCGCTCAGATGGACGAGCGCGGCGCTCACTGCGCCCTCGAGCGCCCCGGCCGCCTCCCACAGCTGCACACTGCCTTCGGAGGGCAGGAGCGCATCGACGATGCGAGTGGCGTGAAGCAGCTGCCCCTCGCACCGCTGCGCATCCACCGTTAGCTTCAAGCGAAGGTGCGCGCACAGCGCCTTGGTCGCCGCCTCGCCCTGCCCCGCCGCCGCCGCCGCCGCCTCGATCGCGCGCGAAAGCGCCATCTCACTCAGCTCCGGCACCGCCGCCTCCGCCTCAGCAGGGTCGGCGGCGGCGGGGTCGGCGGCGGCGGGGTCGGCGGCACGGATCTCATCGCACAGCAGGCTGCAGAGGCGGGCGAGCACGGGCTCGGGCACGCCGAGCTGCTCACGTAAGCGCAGCTGCAGCTCAGCCGAGCTGCGTGCCGCCCATGGGCGCAGCGAGCCGATGTCCTCGGCCACCTGCAGCCCCTCGAGCAGCAGCTCGAGCAGCAGCCGGCAGCAGTCGTCCACCGCACCGCTGCTCGCCGCGCGCGACAGGTCGTGCGGCCAGACCGAGCCCGCCGCGTCGATGGCGATCCCACCGAGCTGCAACCTGCTGTGGCCGAGCACCTCGAGCGGGCGCCAGTCCTTTGGCCACGTGCAACCGGACGGGAGCTGTGGCGTGGACGCGAGCCGTCGCAGCCGCATCAGCAGCTGCGTGAGGGGGCGCACCTCGTCGTCGCTGCCGAAGGCGGGGTCGTCGGCGCGGCCAAGTCGCACAAGACCTCGACCGGAGGCGCTGCGTGGGCCCGAGCCCGTCTCTGCCGGAGGGCCACCGTCCGAGACGCGTATCGCGTCGCGCAGCTCGGCGGGCAGTGCCGCGAGGGCGGCGCGGGCGGCGCCGTGCGGCTCGTCCTGCGGCGGCGGCATCCACAGCCGCGCTACCAGCCGCGAAAAGGGTAAGAGGTAGAGTGAAAAGTACTCGTTGTGCGACTCGAGCGCGCGGAGGGTGCCATGCGAGAGGCGCCACAGCAGGCCCTCCGGCGCGAACACCGCCGCCGCCGCGCGCGCAAATGCCGCTGTCGCCGCGGGCTCCATCGTTGAGCAGGTCCCACGCCGGTCCGCCGCCTGCAATACCGCCTGCATCTCGGCTTGTAGAGTGCTCAACACAGGCCCGCCGCACGCCACCGCCACCGCCTGTGGTTCGCCAGGCAATAGCCAGCGTGCACCGTGCAGCCGCAGCCTTAGTGCCGCCCGCCGCGGCGGGGGTGCAGCTGTCGTGGCTGTTTTGGGCACAGCTACAGGCGGAGGTGCACGTTGCCTATAGGCCGCAGGTAGCGCTGCCGCGAGTGGCGGCTTCTCCGCGCCCGGAGGCGAGTCGGAAGCGGTGGAGGCGGCGGAGGCGGTAGAGGCGGAGGCGGTAGAGGCGGAGGCGGAGGCGGCGGTGGTGAGTGGCGGAGGAGAAGTTGTGCTCGGCGCATTGCTCTGCATGCTTCGCACCTCCCCCTCCTCCTCCCGTGCCTCATCGCCGCCCTCAGCCGCACTGGCCACCCTCGCGACGACAGAGAGCGCCGCATCAGGGCTCGATCGGAGCAGGCTCTGGTGCGCACGCAACGTGGCGGCGAGCAGGCGCAATGACGGCTCGGCGCCGAGCCTGCAGAGGTGCCGAGGTGCCGAGGTGCAGGGGTGCAGCGGTGCAGCGGTGCAGCGGTGCAGCGGTGCAGCGGTGCGGAGGTGCGGAGGACTGCTCGAGAGGAGGCTCACCGCGCCACACTCAGCTCGTCGCACTTGGCCAACCCACCGCGGCGGCTCTCGCACACCTGAGGGTCGAAAATGCGGGGATTCCGCCATCTAGTTAGCCAGCCGAGGCGGATACGCGGAGCCACCTGAGGTATCGCAAGCTGCCGAGGCGGCGCTCTGGAGAGCGCTTGGGGAGGCCAGGTAGCAGCTCTCGACCAGCTGCCACACCAACACGTGCTCGGCGCGTGCGCCATATGCGCCGGGCCGCGAAGGCGGCAGCAGCTGCGCGCTCACGGCGTCGCACCCCTTGAAGAGCAGCCGCAACGCGTGCCGCTCTGCTGATGAGAGCGGCGATTCAGACGGCGACCCGCCGTTGGCTGCACCCCCACTCTCCTCGTCATCTGGGTCGCCTGTGCCGCCGCCGCCGCCGCCACCGCCGTCCCCGCCGCTCTCACTCGTGCGGCTCGGCGTCGCTCCCCGGCGTAGCCAGGCTGGCGCTGTGGGGTGGTATGCCGCATCGGCGCGGCAGCTGCCCCACATGCCTGCGACGGCGTGGCAAGCCGCGAGGCGCACCGACGTCGCGCCCTCCGGCCCCGCCACCACATCGAGACGCACCGCAACCCAAGCGGGGGCGAGCAACGTGCAGCGCAGCCACTCGCCAGCCGCGGGCATGACGGTAAGGGAAGGCAGTCTGAGCTCGTCGCTCGGCAACGGATGAATAGGGCCGATCCTGCTGGCCGAGACCGGCCGGGGTTGCCTGCTTCCGCTGCCGCGTCTTTGGCTACTCTTTGGCCGAGGCCAGCGGGCTGCTGGAGATCCGGTGCATTTCTGCGTGCTCGAGTCGTCTGAGTGCCGCCTGCCATCCCTGCTGGGCGGAGGCTCGGGCCGGGTCGGAGCAGACTTGGGCCGGGTTGTGTTCGTGGCCTTGGCCTGCTCGACGGTCGCGGCAGCAGGCTTCTTCGGTTGTCCGGCCCTGCCCAACGGAGATGAGGTTTTGGCAGCCCGTGTAGAGGTAGTAGTAGGCCTGACAGCAGGAGCCGCCTTCCCGTCGATTCGCTTCGGGGCCATCGCTCGCCACGATCTCACCACGGGTCTGCAGCGCTCGGCCCAATTTTCCGCTGCACGCCAAGTTTGCGCACGCCAAAGTTGCATCGGGGGCATCCAGCGGACGACTGCCAAGTGTGGCGGAGATAGATACAGTAGATACCCATATTTATCTAGGGCGGCGAGTATCTCTAACGGTTCTGCGTGTGCGCGGCCAAACCGAGCTCCATCCCCAGAGACGCGTCTGAGAACGCGAACGAACATAGCGAGCGACGCCGTGCTACGGCACACGTGGGCAAACGCAGATCGATCATAGCGACCGTCCCTGCACACGGCGACCTCAGCCCTCGCGCGCGCCTTTATTCTTTGTGTTGGTGGTCCATACTATGAGTGCAATGGACGGGGCTATGCAGTTCTCCCGCGGGGGATTCAGTAGTAGTACTACCCCCTTACTGCTCCTCACACATTCACACATTTGGAAAATGTATCTACGAGGACTGATATTCATGGTAGGATACCAAGTTTCCTGCCTGGGGGCACACTGAGGGTCCCGCGCCCTTGCGAGCCGGGGACCCAGTCACTTCACGCATACTTTACTCACCCCCCGCGGTTCGTATCTAATGGCCAGCACCGGCGTACTACTCCTGCGCCTCCTTGTGCACGGCGCCGGCGAGCTCGGCTGCCTGCCGCGAGCAGAGGAGCTTCGCGGTGCTCCACGGGAAGGCGTCCGTCTGCATCTGGGCGACGAGGACGCGGAGGTCCATGAGGGCCACCTGCTGCGGCACCTCCTCGCGCTTCCCTCCCGCGGCCACCCAGAACTCGACGAGGTCGGCATGCGTGAAGAAGAAGGGCGTCGAGGTGCTGGTCTGCATCTCGCCGCAGCAGAAGATCGGCACCTGCCACGCGCCGACCTCGAGGCCCTGCCCCTGCACCTGCTCCCGCAGCTTGGCCGCCGTCGCCTCCACCACCGACCGCGACCCCTGCAGGGTGGGCGCCGCCGCGCCGCCCTTGCCCGCCGCCTCGGCGCTGCCGCCGGCCCAGCCGCCGCTTGCCTCGAAGGCAGCGCCGAGCGGCGTCACCGAGAGGCGGAGGCCCTCTGCTCCTCCCGAGGCGAGCGGCTCACGCCGCAGCGTGTCGAGCGCCGTCTTGGCGTCATCAGGCTCGATGTAGAAGGCGGCCGCGCCCGCCTCGCCGGCCTCGTCACGCGGGCGCACCATCTCCCCCTGCGCATCGACGACGCAGAAGGCTGGCACGCCGTCCAGCTTGGCCAGGATCTGCGCGCGGGAGAGCGCAGCTGGAGGCGGAGCCGCGGCGTCGGGGGCGGCCGCGTCGGGGGCGGCGGCCGCCGCGCTTGCGGTGGCGGTGACGGTGGGGCCGCCGGTGGCGGCGGCGAGGCGTGCGTGCGCGGCGAGCGGTGCATCGAGCGCTGCGCGCAGCGCGCGCGCTGCCGCCGCGACGGAGCCCTCCGGCTTTTGCGCACATGCCCTACGGAGGCTCGCTAGCTCCTCGGGCAGCGCCGCCACCGCCGCGCCCTCCGCCGCCGCCGCGCCGCCGTCGAGCACAAGCTGCAGCTGCTCGAGCAGCGCCGCGCTCGCGCCTACGACCGATGCGTCATCGGACACGGCCGAGGACATGGCCTTGGACACGGCCCCGAGTGCTTGCCGCATCGCCACGCGGTCGCCACGCGCTCGGACCACAAACGGCGGCATGCTGAAGCCGAGCTTACCCGGAAGGCAGGTGGTGCTCGTCTGCTCCTCTAGCTTGCGGAAGGTCGACATGAACCCGGAGAGCTGCGTGCCGAGGTCCTCGAAGAGGTCAGCGTGGTCAACATCCGCCGTGGCAGCGCCACTATCAACGGCCCCGCCACGCAGTCGCGAGAGCGCAGAACGACCGGTGACAGGCACGGCGCGTGGACGGACATCAAGGAGGCCGGGCAGGGCGAGCGCGAAGAACAGCATAGCGACAAATTGCGCGTCGCACCCCAGCCACGAAAAGTGCGGAACCCCTTGCGGGCATCAGAGGTGGCGGGATTAATAGTAACGCGCTGAAATTCAGACGGCGAGCGGCGAGCGCGGCGACCGAGCGCACTCCCTGTAATTGGTCCAGGCAACACGTCCCTCCGCCACCCTCCCCGCGCCGCCCCTGCACACACACATGCGACATGCATGTGCAATTGTGCATGCACATGCACATGTCAATTGTCAACATGCACATGTGCATGTGCATGAGCAACATGTGCATGTGCATGAGCAACATGTGCATGTGCATGTGCATGTGCATGTGCATGTGCATGTGCATGTGCATGTGCATGTGCATGTGCATGTGCATGTGCATGTGCATGTGCATGTGCATGTGCATGTGTTTGAATTGGGTTGCGGCCAAGGCCAAGTTGGACGCAGAGGCCACGTCGGCACCGGTAAAGGCGCAGGCAAAGGTGGAGGCAGAGGCTGCATCGGCACCGACTGCTAGGAGGTCTGAGCCGTCAGAAGTCTCCACGCTGCAGGATCAACTCGAACAGCTGCGCTCGTTCGGCAAAACTGTTGGTCGACAAGTGGGGACTATCCGCGAGGATGCAGCGGTGGCTAGTCTCGTGGAGTCGAGTTTAGGGCGTGGCCCACCACCACCGCCAGCCGCAGAGTTGCATGGCACATTCGCCCTGGTGAAGTCGGGCATGCTCGGCACAACACACTTGGAGCCGCGTGCGTTTTCGCTCATTCGTGGCAGGAGCAAGGAGACGATGCTCAATGGCAGGGAGAAATTCTCGATGCGGGGCGGGCCCGGCGGCGTATGCTACGAGATGCAGAGCATCGACATGAAAGGCGCCGTGCATCGAATCGTGCTGCAGAAGACGGACGAGGTCAAGCACCTTGATCACAACAAGCTCACGTTCTCGCTGGTCTCAGCTGCCGCGGAGGGCGAGGACCATACGCACCGCTTCAAGTTCTACACCGAAAAGGAGTTGTTCACGCAGTGGGCGCACGCGCTGATGGTCGCCATAGAAAAGCTCGGCGCGGCGAAACAAGACCGGCACACTCTTCCAAATGATAGAGACGGCTGAAGAGAGGGGCGACGATCAAGCTGAACGCCCCGACTTGTGAGATTCATCTGCGACGTGCGCGGCGTTACCGTGCGTATACCCGGCAAAGCGCACTCGCTTCGCTTTTTTTCTGGGTGCGTGCCTTACGTAAGGCAGCATGTTTTCTTCTGTAAAGCCGCTTATCATCTACCGTCGCAGATATAGACAGTTTCTACTCCGGATCTTTAAAATCACACCGTAGAGCAACTGTGGAAGAAGACGGAACGACGCACAAGCGCCATCACAGATGCACTTGCCAAAATCCAATCATGTCCCACATCGCAAGCCGCAACGCCAACACAGGCCACTCGCTTGCCCGCATCGCGTCCTCCTCCGCATAACCCTAGATCAGACGGACCGCCGCACCGGCCCTAAACGACCTGACATAGCGCCGATCCCAAGCCGACGCGAACAGCCGCGCACATTTGTTTAGGCACGCGCTCGCCGTCGTTCTCCTTTATAACTCTCATTATATTCCTCCAGTTATATAGCCCCCCGTTCCCCTTGCCTGACGGTGGTCGGGCGGGACTCGACGGGGGGCCGGCCGGGACTTGATCGTCTACGCAGATAGTAGTAGGAGCGCGAGACTAAAGTGAACATAGAGGCCTTTAAGAATGGACCCAAAAACTATGAACCTTTTCGAAGCCCTCTGCCGGGGTTGACCTGATTGTTCGTATCTAGAGTCCGCACGCAGAATTGCGCCACGAATTCGTGGCTCTCAGCCTCGGAGTGCCAGCGACAATTGGCGCCATGCGGCCGACTCCAGCCGAACTCGAGGTGGCTCGAGCGCTCATCGCGAGGGTGTGAAGGCTGCCGACCCGAGCATCAAGCGGGCCGACGAGCTGCTGGTGTGCGCCGCAGTCGCATGTCGGGCAGACGAGCTTGGCGGCGTGCCCGACTTTGCGCTCGGACGATGGGCAAGAAACATCTCGAGGCCGAAGCAGGTGACCGACTGGGTCGCTCGGCTTGAGAAGCTCGAGCAAGCGCCTGCAGCGGAGTCCGACAGAGCGGCTTGCTCGTGCAGCGAGCTTGGATCGAGAAGAATGTGCCAGACCGTTTGCGCCACCAATTCACTGGTCCGGAAAATACCGGCTTGCCTCTGTCAGGTTCACCGCCTACTCGCGGCAGACCGAGGCTGGGGTTGCGCGAGCGCTCATCGCGAGGCTGAAGGCCGCCGAATTCCTGGCTCTCGAGGTGGGTGTTGACCTGTACCAGGGGCATTGCGCATTGCGAGCGCGTGCCCTCTCACTGACAACGCACTGGACAGGGATCCCAGGCGCGGCTTGGGCCGCGCCTGATGCCTCCTCAAAGTCAGTTGCTGGCGTACGGTCCAGCAAGCCCAGTGAACAAGAGTCTTGAGCTGGTCTTGAGGAGTCGTACGTCGCCTACGCCGTCCCGGTGATGCGCAGCGCCCCGGAACCGCAACCGGCCACACACGCTTCGATAGCATGCCGAGCGATGCTCGCCTCCGGTAAAGCCAGTACCAACCGCCCCCCTTCAATCCAGACGGTAAACTCGCCACTTGGGCGTTAAATGTGCTGGCATGGAGCATCGTCCCGCTGTGTAGAGCTGTAGACTCTACTGTGCGTGATTGGTAGAACTCTTACTATAGAAGGGGAACGGGGGGCCCACCCGTTAGGTGGTTTGTCATAGTTTAGCTATTGAGCGAGTGTGCCACAAATATGTTTTTTGATGGTAAACGCTTTAAATTGGACGTTGGCACACGTGCATACCAAGCTGCGGCTAGGTGGATCTAGACGTGGATCCTACGACTGCGATAGCCATGATTCTTTCAGGCGCGACTCGGAGAGGGGACTCGCTCAGTTGCTGGTACCTACCAGAAACCGACTATTCCGAGATGTTACAAACATAACCGACACACGCTTGCAAAACATATAAAACTCACAACACATTTCCACTGTTTCTTTCCATCGTTGAGCAACTACTTTCGCCATTTCCTTCAAGCCATATCCATCGTCTGGTACGGATGCCCCGCCTCCCTGGGCGTCATCAATCAATCAGTTCCCGCATCGCATTCCCTTGGTGCTGTGCCCCAACACCAAAAGCCCAGCCTGCCTGCCCACAACTGGCCGCGGTCCAGCGTTATCCAGCCCCCAAGCCCCCCGCATCGCACGCCGAGGACCATCTTGTGCCACATGGCATACAGACCACCACACCTTAATTGCACACACACTTGATGCACCGTGGCATGCGTGACGGAGGTGTCATGAACTCATGATCACCCCTCCCTGCCTAGTAGAGAAGCCCTTCAACATGCCCCTTCCACGTGTATGCTCTCGCCGACAGGTGTCCATCCGACGCGCTACGCCGCCCGCCCATTTCACAGGACTCTCCAACCTTTGAGCCCCCTCGGATGTGCCCATGGCGGGCCTCCGCGCGCCTCACCGCTCGCAACACACGCCTGAGCCTCACTCAAGTCCTGCTCGCCAGTGCTGCCATGTTAGCCGCGGGAGGTAGCCGGCGAAGGGTAGGGCGGGTGACAGCCAGCTTGGTGATAGGAATACTGCCGTTCTCTAGTGCGACCGCGCCGCCACCGCCGTCGCCACCGCCCCCTTCGCCGCCGCCTCCCTCGCCGCCGCCGCCGAGCCCACCGCCGCCATCACCGCCGCCGCCAAGCCCACCGCCGCCATCGCCGCCGCCGCCCAGCCCGCCGCCGCCGTCGCCGCCGCCCCCATCGCCGCCGCCCCCG